>Ga0190313_1001833_pt1 | contig 11055 bp, 13 predicted proteins | sample 4870071011_MG_FD_169989 | JGI IMG/M metagenome (GOLD analysis project Ga0190313, IMG submission 169989) | Hydrothermal vent sediment bacterial communities from Southern Trench, Guaymas Basin, Mexico - 4870-07-10-11_MG | ecosystem: Environmental > Aquatic > Marine > Hydrothermal vents > Sediment ...
GTCATAAGTCATTAAGTCAAGCTTTGCTTTTTTTCCAAGGTAAGGGCATTCAAGGAATAGTATTGAGTGGTTTGTCAGGGTTTGCTTGCAGTTTGACAAGTCAACGTCTCCAGCATAAAGCTCTACTATTATTATTGTTCCTTTTTTGATTGTTCTTTCAGTACAATTAGTTACTTCCACTGTTTCGTTGGTGAACTTTTTCTCGCATAGCGTTATGTTTATGTCTTCTAATAACTTTACTCCAGAATAACATCCGAGGTTTAGTTGGTCACTGCAGTTTCCAACGCATTTTGTTATGTTGTCTGAAAAGCATCCTATGTTGTCAACGAATTCAACTTCAGTGTCAAAAGAATAACCAGGCATAGGGCAATATATTGTATAATTGTCTGTGTGGTAGCATCCAAGCTCGCTTATTGAAGAAGGAATTTCCTGAGAGTATGCTGCTGCAAGTACTACTAACAGTATCGCAGTGAGTATTGTTTTTTTCATCATATCACGCTGAATCCAATGATTATTACTAAACTATAGATTATAAACCATATAAATGTTGTCATGAACAAGCTGGCAAAGTAGTTTAGTTCTTCAGGCAACTTAGACGCATGCTTTATTTTTTCGTAGAACTTCATGCCAATCACTGTTCCAATAAAGCACAGTACTAAGGTTGCTATGAATAAAGCGAATAATCCTGAAAAGCTGTTGAAGAGTCTTCCTGAAGTAACTAAGTTTATTAATAAGTCTATGACCCAAAAGCCAACGAAGCCCTTTAGGAAAGTTTTTTCCCATTTTTTTGATTTTGCATACTCGTATTTTTTACAAATGAACAAGAAGGGATAAATAATAACACTTGCGATGAGGCTTGCTTTTAAAGATGCTATTATGAATCCTTCAGCAAGCAGTGAGATTATGAAGGCATTCGCTATAAAGCTTATAAACTCCATGAGTGTTAGAAAGAATTATTAATTTAAATAAGTTTCTCCTTTCCAATACGGGGGTTAAATGGACTTTTGGCTGGTTAGTTATGTTTTTGCTTTATTTGGAAGCATTAGTTTTGGTTACTTGTTGCTGCGGTTTGCTTTTCCTGACATTAGGGTTCTTCCAAGAGAAGTAAAACTAGGATTGGCTGGGTTTGCTGGAATCATGATTTTTCTTCTTTCAGCAATTCCTTCTTATTTTTTCCTCACTCCAATGTTTGCTTATGCGATAATGCCGTTCATAGTTCTGATTTCTTTTGGTTTTGTTGAATTAAAGAACTTGGTTTCTCCTCCTAAGACTGTTAAAGTAGCTGTTCCAGTAGTGAGGTTTAAAGAAAAAAAGCCTGAGAAAGAAGAAAAGTTAACCAAAGTGGCTGAGAAGCTTAAGAAAAAAGCTGAAAAAGTTAGAGTGGAAAAAACTGCTAAAAAGGAAAAACCTGTTGCAAAAGTTAAGAAGAAGGCTGTTGCTGAGGGTATAAAGAAAGAGGCAGTTCAAGAAGTTAAGAAAGAAAAGCCTGCTGAGGTTAAAGTAGTTGAAGTAAAACCAAAGCCTGAGAAAAAGCCAAAACCAAGGCTTTCAAGAGCAATGAGGAAAGAGCTTAGGGAAAAGAGAGCCTCGTTCTTTAAGGCATTGTCTGATTCTGTTTCAAAACTTTTAGAAGCTCATAAGGAAAGGTATGCTAAGAGAAAGCATGAGGTCACTGAACAGATAAAAACAGAAATAACAGCACAGCCAACTGCTCCTGTTCCTGAAGTAACAGCTCCAGAACTTGATTTAGGTGAAGCTGTTGACTTGTCTTCTCTTGAAACCTTAAGCTTAGAAGACCTTGGAATAGAACCTTCTCCTGAAATAGGAGAGTTAGAAGAACTTGAAGAAGGAATTGACTTGTCTTCTCTTGCTGGTTTTTCTGAGATAGAGGAAGTTCCAAAAGAAAAAGAAGTAAAGTGCCCTAACTGTGGTGCTAAGAACGTTCAAATAATTTACTGTCCTTACTGCGGTAAAGGCTTCTGCTCTAACTGTGCTTTGCAAGTAAGGCATGAAGGAGACTTAGTGATTTACAAGTGCCCGCACTGCGGCAAGGATGTCATAGTTAAAGCAGAAGAAGTAAAAGCTTAAACTTCTTTAGTAACGTATGGAAAGGCGAACAAGTTATCTGCGACATGAAGAGGGGGTCTTACTAAGTCAACTTTGAGTCTTCCTTCTTCATCAAGAAATTCTTCCTTAACATGGATTTTTATTACTTTAGCGATTATTATCACGTGGTCGCCGTATTTTCTTGCATCTTCAACATAACACTCAAAACTTGCAACGCACTCAGGAAGCACAGGAGGTCCTACTTTTTCAGCTTTTTCTGTTTTCAGCCCAGCTCTTTCTATTTTTGATACTTCAGGATCCCATTTTTCTCCAGCAACCCAGAGTTTTTCAAGCATTTCCTCAGTAGGAATATTTACAACGATTTCTTTTTTTTGAGTGATGTTCCAATAAGAATGCTTGTTTGTTCCAACTGCAAGCATTAAAAGCGGAGGGTCAAAACTCACTGGAGCAACAAAAGAAAAAGGAGCAACGTCAGCTCTACCTCTTGAATCCATAGTAGTGACTAGTACTGTTATTCTAGGAGCTAAGATTTTCCAGTAATCATTAGGACTAACCATTTCTGCTGCCTCCGCATTGAAGATTAAACACTTACTCTAATAAATACCTTATTGGTTACAGTTTTATCCTAAGAGCACATGAGTTTCGTATTCTACTTTTAAGCCTTTCCCAGGGCCTAAGTCTTTTGCTTTTCTTACCCTTGCTTCATCAATAAACTGTAATTGGATCCTCGTAGTCAAGAGTTCTTTTTCATCATACTCTCTTGGAATAGTCCTCCAGTAGTCTATTTTAACATCCTTTACTTTTGCTATTAGCCCTTCACTTCCTTTCCTAACGTCAGCTTTGCTTAGGTTTGAGACAAATAACATGTCTCCTTTTTTTAGTTTCTGAGCAATGTTGATGTGGTCAGCGCATACTAATTCAAAAGTTTTTGTTCCATGCCTTTCTAAGTCAAGCATTTCCTCATACGCTATAGCACATAATGCGTAGACTTCTTTCATTTACATCACCCGTACATTGGAAGGCTTTCTTCAGCCTTCTTATAAGTAGCTTTTCCTTTTTTCATTTGGTTCATTAACTTACGCATTTTAGTTTCAATCATTTCAGCTTCTTTTATTAACTCTTTAACATCAACTTTTAACCCTATTACTTCTTCAAGTTTTTTAACTAAAAGGACTGAAGCTCTTGGGTCAGGGTAGTTTAATTCTGACTCAGCAAGCAATGTAAACGCTGGGAAGTTTTCAGCCCTGCATTCAGCAAGCAGAACTCCTGACACTCCTGTAGTAACTCCTTCTTTGACTATTTCAATTCCTTTTGAAGCAAGATATTTTACAAGCCCTTCCTGAGAAGCTATGCCGTAAACCTTTTTTTCTTTACTTGGCTTTCCTGAAGTCATTCCAGCAAGAGAAACAATTTCCCGTATTCCTTTTTTCTTAGCAAAAGAAAGAATAGCCTTTGACAGCTCGAATACAACATCCCCGGGAATGACAAACTCTGAGAAAACAGCTAAAAAGTCTGATTTTGGGTCTTTGTAAATCCTTGCAGGATAGTAAGCTATACCATTATGAATGGAAGTCATTGGAGGGAACTTTTCAGAGTAAATGAAACCAACTGGCTTCATTTTCCTTTTCTCGGCAATGTATCCAGCAGCTATTGTTCCAACAAGCCCTATTCCAGGAAAGCCTTCAATTAACACGTGGTTTTTCAAGTTTACTTCAGCAGTCATTCTTATTTCAACTGGCATGAAGGATATAATCCAAACCCTGTATTTAAATCATATGCTTGACACTAACCAGAACAAAAAAGTACTTAGTGGAACAGTTAGTAGGATTGATTTTACTGGTTTTTTTGACAAGAATAAAGAAAAAAGAAGACCTGTAGTGCATAAGTAAAGATAATTCACTGAGGATATTGACTTGAAGAAAGTATCCCCTGCAAGAACTTCAAGGCTTTTAAAACTCTTCAAGAGCATTCCAAGTATTAGTGGGTTAAGTACTAGTCCTGCTTTTACTGTAAGGAAAGGAATAAGAGTTAATGATTTTCCTTCTTTTACTATTTCTGCTTTCATAGAATAATACTCTGCAGCTGCTTTAAACAATTCTGCTGCTTTTTCATCACTTAATGTTATCCCTGTTAAAAGAATGCTTTTTATTTTTTTATCATTTATGCTAGTTATTGCTTTTTTAAGGCTTGTTCCTTTTTCAGCAAGAATGCTTGATTTTTTTAAAGACAAGATGCTTGAGTTTGAAGCAGCTTCTTTGAAACTTTCTTCAACCCCCATTACTTGAGTTAATGAAGATAGTTGGTAAAAGAACCTGCTTTTTGCTTCTATAAGTTTTTCATCATCCATAACAAGCCAACTCCTATGACTGGGATTATTAAATCAATTAACAAAAAGATAGTTAAGGTATTATTAGTTCCAAGCATTATGCTTGAAATAACCAAGCTTCCTTCAACTAATCCAGGAGCAACAACCACTACTGCTACAAAAACTAAAGCTAATAAACTTAATTTGCTTTTCTTTTCCCTGAGTTTTAATTTTTGTTCAAGCATGAACTCTTTCCCTGCTTTTGCCAGTACTTCTGATGGTATTCCCTTTTTTTCAATCGTGAAAAGCAAGTTAACTGCATGGTCAACTTTTTTAGAACAAAACACGCTTGCTTCTTCTAAAAAAGCCTTAAGGAAGAAGTCTCCTTTATTTGCTCGGCTTATTGCTTTTTTTATTACTTTGTCAAAAGGATTGAAAGAATTCCTTTTAACTGCTTCATCAATTGTGAGCCCTGAACTTAAGTCAAAACTTACTCCATACAAAAACAAAGCAAGGCCTTCTTCTGTTTTCTCTTTTACTCTAGAAGCAATCATGGCTGGTGCTTTTAGTAGTAATAGAAACAGCATGCCTGAAGCCATTGCTCCTACAAGCATTAGTCTTATAGAAATTATTATAAGAGTTAAGGATAAGAAAAAGCTTATTAGAAAAAGTCCAAGGCAGGCCTTGTAATAATCAGTTCCATTTACTTCTAACAGGGCTTGTTGAAGCTGTCTGTCAATTTCAATACTTCTTTTTTCATTTACTGGCAAAAAAGAAAAACTTCTGCTAACAGAATTCACTAAGTTCTCTAAGTTCATATGCTCTCACCTTAAGCTCGTTGATAACTTCCTCTCTTGTTTTTGAAAAGTACAATTGAGCTTTTTTCAAGAACTTTTCAGGAAGCTTTTTAGGCGCCAAGCAATCTTCATACATGTCATATTCAAATACTTCCAAGAAACCATTATCTTCACTAAACAGCACTTCAGTCACTCTTCTTTTATCAGTTAGACTATTAGCTTCTTCCCATCTTTTTTGAACAACAATTACATCTATTGATTTTAAATCCTCGTCTTTTATTCCATATTTTTTAAGTCTTTTCACAGCATCTTCACCAGACTCAGCGTGAAAAGTAGCAAAAGAAGACTTAGCTTGCCCTGAGAGGATTGTTTGAATGAAAGCCATTACTTCTACTGGTGTTCTTATTTCTCCGACAACAACTTTGTCAGGACGCATTCTAAAAGTATTTTCAACAAGCTTCACCATGCTCGTTTTTTCATTACTTACTAAACTTACTACGTGTTTTTTGTTTATCTTAATTTCAGGAGTCTGTTCAATTATCACTATTCTTTCGTTGTCTTTTGAGTACTCAAGCAAAGCATTAAGCAAAGTTGTTTTCCCTGACCCTGAATTACCACATATGAGCATGTTGCATCCTATTTCAACACACAAACTAAGAAAAGCAGCAGCATCACTTGATAAAGTCTTGTTCTCCACGAGCTTCTTTAAGTCAAAAGCATTCTTCTTTAACTTTCTTATAGTGACAGCCACTTTCTTTGAAATAGGGGGGATTACAGCGTTTATTCTTCCAAAACCAAGCTCAGCGTCAACAAGAGGATTGCCATAATTAAGCCTTCTTCCTGTTTTTTTAATCATCTTGTTAACTAATTCAACTACTCTTTCCTCGTTAGTTACTTTCACGTCAGTTTCAAGCCATCCGTATTTTTCATGATAAACAAAAAGCGGAGAACCGCAACCATTAAAAGCTATTTCTTCAAGCAAAGGGTCTTTTAAAAACAATTCAAAGAAAGAAAAACCAACAGCTTCCCTTAACACGCTGCTAATTATTCCTTCAGGATAGTTTACCTTGTTTTCTTCTCCGTAAGCTTTTAAGAACTCAAGTAAAGACTCTTCACAAGGCTCATATTGGTCAAGGTTCTCAGCAAATGCTTTTGAAACCAATGCTTCTTCAAGACAAGGGTCAGTGGAGTTAGTTAAATACTTCAACCCATCAGTACAAGAGACAACTTCATGAAACTCATTAACTTCAATTGTTTCAATGACGTTGTCAAAGAACTTTTTCCTCCAACCAATGACTTCATCAATTAATCTTTTTTCTTCATCAGAAAGCTCAAGCCTTAAAGCATTATAAGGACATGCTTTAACACATTCAGGTTCTTCTCTGTCAGCACATAAGTTGCATTTTACTGCTTTTGAATCTACTATTACAATCGCGTTAAGCTTACAAGCATTAACACATTCTCCACAGGCATTACACTTTTCAGGATCAATTCCAATCACACCCCCAGCTTCATAAAAAGCATTAGCTTTACAGGCTTCTTGACAGTCAGAGCATTCCTGGAAACAATTAAACACCTTAGAAGCTTCTTCAAACCCCAAGACTCCTATTCCTAAAGGACAAGCCTCGACACACAACCCGCATTTAACACACTTGCTTTTATCAAACACTATTTTCATAAAATTTGCTTTTGAAATTCATGCCTATATTTTTTACTTAACTGTCTTTGGTTTTCACGTACTCTAAAGAGTTAAAATTTAACCGAGTTTTATAATTGAACCTTCTTTTATCCCATGTTTTCTGATAAAGCCTGCTGGAAATTCAATAAAACAATCAGCAGGCTTTTTAGGAGTAATGTTAAAAGTAAAAGGCTTCACATTTTCATACAAGTCAATTACTTTGCCGTCATCAAGCCAGACAATGTCAAAAGGAAAAAACACGAAAAAAGAATGAATGCTTGTGCCAAGCCTTGTCTTTTTCTTAAGCTTGAAAACTAAAGGCTTTTCAAAACTCTTTCTAAACATTAATCCTCTGAGTTTTCCAAAAACCCCCTCGGCTATTTCATATTCTTTTAGTAACATAAACTCATCTTCGAAGCAGTAATACTTTCATAGTAATTGTCAACGATTTTAATAGTATAAGTAATAATAGAAGTGAAGTCATCGTTTAAAATCACATCACATTCCCTTAACGCAGCAGAAATAACCCTTACAAGCACGTCAACAGAGTCATCAAAAGAAAGAGAAGAATTAGCTAAAACATCAACATAGTAATCCCCATAGTCAGTAGCATTAACAACAAACCCAACTGAACAGTTCTCGCCAGCGCCAAGATAACAAACCTGAGGATTATCATTAGTAGTAAAGGGAACTCCTGAGCTTGGAATTACTGTGTCAGCAGAAGAATTCCCATACCTTGAATAAACAACCACTTCACCGCAGTCTCCTGTTTTTTCAATTATTTTGGTTATGGTTGGTGTTTTGGTTCCGTTGGTTTTTATGTATATTTTGATTGTGTGGTTTGTGTTTATTTGGTTGTAGTTGCCTGTGGTTAGGTCGTCGTTTGTTATGGTTATTTGGTTTCCTTGTGTTATGGTTTGGTTGTATTCTGCTTTGATTGTTCCGTTTGTGAGCCATTGTATTTTTTGTATGTAGTTGTTTTGGTCTGTGTTTTGGTATTGTATGGTTGTTGCTTGTATTGTTTGGTTGTTTGGTGTTGTGGTGTTTTGGCTTTCCCATGTTGCTGTGGTGTTTATGTATTGTAGTCCGTGGTTGTAGAGTTTTTTTATCTCGTCTTCTGAGAGAGAACGGTTGTAAATCTTCACCTCATCAATAGAACCATTCCAGTCTCTTTTTGCTGTTATTCCTGACAGTTGAGCACCTCCTACTAACAAAGTGTCAGGGTCTGTTGCTATTGATGTTGCTGAAACAGTTCCTACTGAATTTCCATCAACATAACCTGACAAGTGAGTCCCATTCCAGGCCTGAGCTAAGAAATGCCACTTCCCAATCCATTCTGATTCAGTATAAGAAGTTGACACAGTGTAGACTGAACTTCCAGTTCCTTGCCTGAAAAGTATATCACTATAGGTTGGTGTCCTGAATACTATGTAATACTGCGTGTGGTAGTCATTATCTCCAGCTAAACCTCTCCAGATAGGTGCCCTGTATACTGAGTTATCTTCTAGTTTCACCCAAAGGGTTACAGTGTAAGCTTCAGTTACTTTTCCAGAATTATTAAAATTAACATAACTTCCTTCACCATCAAAGTGATAACCTTTTCCAAAATAACCTGTGACAGTAGTCACGTTTCCAACTACTGTGCCATTAGCATTTCCTGTTTCATCATTTGAATTATTTTCAAACCTCCAATAATGAAGTAAGTTTTCGTCTTTTTCCGCGTATGGGAAGTCTACTTCTAAAGCATTTTCTGTTATGTTGTACCTGTCAGTAGCAGTTGACGTGTTAACTTTAATGCCAGCATCAAAATCAGAAGTAGAGTTAATCACTACTTTCAGACAGAACCCAACTCCAAGTAATAATGTTAACAGTAATAGTTTTTTCATTTTTCCTCACTGGCTTTGAATTGTCAGATTAAGATTTTTTTCTTTTCCATACTGCTCTGAAAAATTGATGAAGTCATCTATTGTTTGGTTTGAGAAGTTAAAATAATTAAGCAAGTATAGTTCGTTGTTTATGTTGTGGATTATTTCTCCTTGGTTGAACATGCTTGACTGTTCTTTTAACACAGGCAAGTGTGAATATGAACCAAGATTTATCACTGCTGCTATTGCTATTATTATCATAACTATCATCACTATGTAAATCTGTGCTTTCATTTATTCCAAACACCTACCACTACTTTTTTAGGAGAGTAAGTTTTAAGATAACCATATATTATGCATGACTCAGTGCCAATTGGTTTTGAAGTATTTTCACCTGTTTCATTAATCAGGTCATCAAGTTTGAAGTCGTTAGAGGAATTAGAGTAAAGCCATACATGATATCCAACATCTTTTAACATACTAAAATTAGCATCATGAAAAGAATAAACACTTAACTTGACTGCTTCAGTGTTTGTTTTGTCAGCGTATCCGTTTACTTTTTCAAGAGCAGTTTCATTAACTCCTGTTTTTTCATAGTAACCGTTTATTGAAGTATCTACTGTTTTAACATAATCAAAGTCAGGGAAGTAAACTACTACTAAGTAAGTTTTAAATCTTGAGTAATTATAGTTGAAGAAGTCACTGCAGGTTTCTGCAGGTCCAGTGGTTTGAGGAATTTTTACTACTTGGCTTAAAGTACCTGAAGTACAATTAGCACCTGTTTCCTGCTCACAGATGCTTGCACTTGCTTCTGGAACGCTTCCGTTTGTCTCAATACAGATTTTTACGACATTACCTGACTCGTTAAAGTAAGTTATTTGCCTTATTGTTTTCTCAACATTACTTGAGGTCTGCCAGGATTCAGTTGTATAATTTTTATTCCATGCGTCAGCCCTACGGGTGAGGTTGAAAGGAAGCAGACCTTCAACAAGGTCATGACGGTACTGTTCATTATAGCATAAAACGTTAGTATAATCTCTTGCGATTCTTACAAGTCTTTCAAGATTATGAGGGTCATCATACCTTGGAGGTGTTGTTAACTGTACTTTGTTAAGCACTGTGAATAAGACTGCAAAAGCAAGGATTACTTCCAAAAGCCTTATGAATCCTTTCATTTTAACCATGAGTAAACCTCCATAATGCACGGAATGCATGAATAGTTGTCTTTCAAGCAAGCATATCTTTCTATTTTCCTGGCACTTGAAGGAATGTCGCCAATGCAGGAGTATTCGTCAGAACTTGTCTTTACTCTTACAGCGTAAGCCACTGTAGTGAACTGTTTTGACCATAATTCTGAGCAGTTGGTTTGGTTTAAAGCTTTTGTTTTTTCAATACTTATCAAGTTAGGGTAGTAAGTTTGATTATAGTAAGCAAGACCAAAGAGTTCTACCTCGCTTATGTTAGTCCAGTTTTTAGGATACCCAGGTGATTTTACAATTACTTCACTTAAGTAATTTGCTTCAGTTAGAAGCTCGTCAGAAACGTCTTTGGCTCCAGTTGTCAGAAAAGGAAAGAAGGTAAACAAGTAAACGTAAATAATAGAAAATAACACTATTGAAAGTATGAAGTCATAGTCAACTGCTGCTTTCATTTTAATCCCCTGTTATGGTTATCCTGTATTTTCCATTCCCAAGACTCATTATAGAATACCTTATTTTTGAAGGAGCATTAACCACTACTGATGATTCAGTTACTACTAGTTCCCCTCTGTTGCATGGCCCGCAGTTTATTGCGTTGAAAGTAATGTCATTTCCAGTAATTCCTTTATAAGCAGGGAGTCTCCTTTGCTCTGCTTTTTTCTTTACTAAGTCAGCAAGTTCAACGTTTGTAAGGCTGTTGTATACTGTGAAGGCTGTTGGAGTTGACTTTGCTCCAATAGAGTTTGGAGGAATTCTTAATATGGAGTCAGCTAGCCTATCAGCAAAAGAAGGTGGTGCTATAAGAAATTGGAATACAAAAATAGTAATAACTGTTAAGATTATTGAGTGTTTTATTCCTGACAAAGCACTTCCTTCACCCATCTGTCCGCCTATTAATCCAGCAAAAAAGGCTTGAATCAAGCACAAGTGAAAGAAGAAGTTTCTAAAGTCATCTTCACTTAGTTTTGAAGGAGTTCCTCCAAGCAATCCTGCTGCTTCATTCAGTTGAGGAGTTGCTGGAACAAAAGTAGTAGTCAAGGCAATGATTATTCCAAGAAAAAGGAAGAAAATGAAATAAGTTGATACAAGGTAAACTTTTAGTTTACTTTTCCTCTCGCTTTCAATTCTTTTCAGGGTTTTTATG
>Ga0190313_1001835_pt1 | contig 11051 bp, 8 predicted proteins | sample 4870071011_MG_FD_169989 | JGI IMG/M metagenome (GOLD analysis project Ga0190313, IMG submission 169989) | Hydrothermal vent sediment bacterial communities from Southern Trench, Guaymas Basin, Mexico - 4870-07-10-11_MG | ecosystem: Environmental > Aquatic > Marine > Hydrothermal vents > Sediment ...
GATCGAGGACTATGTATTGAATAGTATTGAGCTTAGAGATGGGCTGGTACATAGCGCTTCTACAGACAATACCCTAGGTGCATCTATAAGGGTATTATATAAGGGATCACTAGGGTTTGCATCAACATCAAAAACAGATCTTGATAGCTTGAGGAGAGCTGCTGATTCAGCATATAGATTCGCTAGATCAGTAGCTGGATCAGGTAAACCAGTTGATCTCTATAGAGTTAGTAGTAGACATGATATTGTCAAATACCCAATGGATACTGATCCAAGGGATATTGATAATGGTGTTAAGATAAATGATCTAAAGGAAATACATAAAATGATAACTAGTGTGAGTAAACGGGTAAAGACAGTAACGATCAAGTATATGGATGTAGTGGGTAGGACAATCTATGCATCAAGTGAGGAGAGATACATAGAACAACATACAAGCTATACATGGCTATACCTATGGGTTACTGGTAGAGAAGCTGATGTAACAGCTTCTGCAAGACATGAACTAGGTACTCGTAGAGGCTACGTACTATATAAGAAGTACCCACCGCAGCAAATAGCAGAGATCATGGTTAGGAGGATCGAGAATCAGTTGAAAGCTAAAACACCAAGGGGAGGAGTATACCCAGTAGTCATGGCACCAGAGATAGTTGGTGTATTTACACATGAGGCTTTCGGGCATTTAGCCGAAGCCGATCTAACGGTGTCTGGGAGTGTATTGAGGGATAAAGTTGGTGAGAAGGTAGCATGCGAACTTGTGACAATAGTTGATGACCCAACAATACCGGATTCATTCGGTATGCTTAAGTATGACGATGAAGGGATTGAGGCATCACCAGTGGTTATTGTTGAGAATGGGGTTCTAAAGCAATTGATGACAGATAGACTATATGCTAAACTACTTGGGGTCAAGCCAACCGGTAATGCTAGAGCTGAAGACTACAACGTGCCTCCAATGATCCGGATGAGGACAACATATATCAAACCAGGTGATATGAGTAGAGAGGAGCTTTTCGAGGGTATAAAGTTTGGGTACTACATTGTTGGATTCCGTGGTGGACAAGCAAATCTTGATGGTACATTTCAGGTTGGCGTTCAAGAAGCATATGAGATCGTTAATGGAGAAATAGGTGAACCCGTACGTAACATGAGTATTAGTGGTAATACACTTGATACACTTAAACATGTTACTGGTGTTGGAAAGGATTTCGAGATAGGTTATGGAAGGTGTGGTAAGGGGCAGACTGTATTTGTATCTGATGGAGGACCCCATGTAAGAGTTGAAAAGATCCTTGTGGGCGGTAGTCTATGAGTCTAGATAGACTAAACCTATACGATATAATCTTACTTACACTGAGGAAGGCAATAGATCTTGGTGCTGATGAAGCTGAAGTATATGCTATGCGTACAAGGGATCTTGGTGCAACCATAAATAATAACATGATAACTAGTACTGAAGCACATTATGGGATCGGTGTTGGGATTAGAGTAGTAGTTGGTAAAAGGATCGGTTATGCGTCAACCAATAAGTTATCCATGGAATCTATTGAGAAGACAATAATGGCTGCATTAAGTATAGCACGTACATCAGAAGAAGATCCATACTGGAATGGATTCCCTACACCCATGGATTATAGAGTACCTGAGAACATATATAGTCTAGACCTAGCACGTATTTCTGAAGATGTGGTTGGTGAGAAGGCTAAACACATGCTCGATCTAGTAACTAGTGATGAGAGGTTAACTATAGTCTATGGATCGGTTTCTGTATCATCGGGATCTATAGCTATCGGTAATACTAATGGTGTAGTGAATATACAGCATCTAACAAACTCTATAGCATACGTGAGTGTAGTAGCTAATGAACCAGGTGATACTACACCAATAATTGATGACTTTGCATTCTCAAGGATAAGTCCACCAGCTATAGAGCCACTAGTAGATAAGGTTAAAGAATATGCTATAGCAAGTCTCCATCCAGTAAAGATAGTCTCCATGAAAGCACCAGTAATACTACACCCACTTGCCGTAAACTCGTTACTCAAGTACACATTACTTGATGCATTGAGGGGAGATAATGTTGTACGTGGTAAAAGCTACCTAGCTGGGAAAAAGGGTCAGCAGGTATTCTCTGAAAAACTAACAATTAGAGATGATGGACTACTAAAGAATGGATTATATACAAGGATCTTTGATGACGAGGGAGTAGCTATGCAGAATACATTGCTCATAGAAAAGGGTGTAGTAAAGAACTATCTATTCGATAACTATTGGGGTATAAGATATGGTGTAGAAAGCACTGGAAACGGGTTTAGAGGAGGCTATAAGGGATTACCAGTAGTAGCTCCAACAAACATAGTAATTGAACCAGGTGATGCAATGCTTGACGAAATGATCATGGAGACAAGGAGAGGGCTACTAGTATATGATTTACAGGGAGCACACAGTAGTAATCCAGAGACTGGAGAATATAGTGTTGTAGCAACACCTGCCTGGCTTATAGAGAATGGTGAGTTGAAGCCGGTACGTGGTGTAATGTTGTCAGGCAATATATACAGTGATCTAGCTAGGGTAGAACTTATTAGTAAAGAGACTATGCAGAAAGGCTATATAGTATCACCATATATAAGGCTTGAAGACATAAATATAGTTGTGTGAAGTGATGGGGTATGCTACGGATTAAATGGTTTGGCCACGCATTCTTTACCATAACATTATCTAACGGTTATACAATAGCTATTGATCCACATGATGGGCTTAGTATTGGTTTGAAAAGACCTAGTGTAGAAGCTGACCTCATACTTGTAACACATGATCATTTCGACCATAATGCTGTTGATGTAGCCCGTAAGAATGGGACAAGGATATTTAAGAGCTTCTATGGCGAGACAGAGATCGATAATATTAGGATAAAGGGATATAGGACATTCCATGACAAGGTGGGTGGTAGGCGTAGGGGTGAGAATACAGTCTATAAGATAGTTGCTGAAGGTATTAGCATAGCCCACATGGGTGATCTGGGGCATATTATAGGGGATGAACTAGTTAATGAGCTTAAGAACATTGATGTACTAATGATACCTGTTGGAGGAGTGTATACCATAGGCCCTGATGAGGCATGGGAGATAGTATCAATGATCCAGCCAAGGATTACGATACCTATGCATTACTGGATCAAGGGTTTAACCTTACCCCTACATAGAATTGATGATTTCCTAGCCTATGTTAAAAAGGTAAGGGTTGAGAGACTTGAGACTAATACGTTAGAGATAGATGCTGAAACCCTACCTAGTGAGAGAGTAGTAGCTATACTAAAACCTCCCTAGGCTATATATAGTTTCTAGCTTACATAAAATATTGTTTTTTCCATAAGAGTTTGATCAATACTATTTCCATAGTCATCAACGCCACTAACTATTACAACAATATCCACATAGCCCTTTAAACCACCACTATAGCTAATCTGGTATACGAAAATAGTTTTCTCACCACTATCCAATGTGGTTGTATTAGGGAAGTATGAGGTTATTGTAAAGTAGCTTGTTATATTATCTCCTGTTGTATGGTTATAGAAGTATATCTTAACCGTTTTAGGATCCATTGTAATTGTTGAAGGTATATTATTCTCAACTATTATCCTAAGTTTAAAGCTTACACTAGAATTTATATACTCTCTATTAACAAGTGCAGTAAGAGTATATGGCTTATAGGCTGTAGCAAATAAGTCAAATACATTTCCACGATAAGTTAGTATCTTAATACTTGATACATTACCGAAGGACTTGTTAAGATTAAGTACATATGTATAGACTTCACCTACAGGAATAGCTAAATTGTTCATACTAATCTTCTGTACAGAGAGATCATTATAGGTAATGATGATATATGATAGAATAATATCTATATCGCCAAGATTAGTCATGGTAACCTTTACATGATAGTCATCAAGCAGTATATAACTAACACCAAGTTTCTCACGAGCCCTCTCAGCAATTTCAGCCATAGTATTCATTGCGTCAGTACTAAGCTTGGCCTGTCTCAAAGTAAGTGATATGAGGAATGCTACACTAGTAAATATCATGCTAACGGTTATTATTGCTGCAATATAGTTACTAATACCCTTCACAATCCATCACCCTGGAATAACTGTTCTAGCATAGAACTCATACCTCCTCCCGGAATCGGTGAACATAGCAATCTTTACAAGTATTCTGGGAGGATAGGTAATCCTATCACCAGGCTCTAGATCATCGCCTGTCCTATTAATATTTACCATAACCTCTACAAGATCTCTCCTAGGAAGTACGTTGGGGACTATATCATCTCCGTGAAAGATCCTTGTTTTAATAACTGATCCATTAACAATAACTGGTACAATAAGTTGTTCTATAGTAATATTTTCATTACCATAGTTATATATTATTATCGTCAGGTTATTCGTTGTGACATCAATATATGCATCAATAATGTCTATCTTCTCAGCAATCCTAGAACTAGCGACTCTAGTAGCTTCAGAAATACCTGATTGTGCAGTTGAGATCCTGAGCATGTATCCACGGTAGATTAGATACCCAGTTATGAGTGTAATACTTATCAGTATCAACATCGTTATTGATTCACTAATAGCCTTTAACCTTGTCAAACCACCTATACCTCCATGTTTAAGTATGCTTCTTATACATTATATATGTTCTACATAATAGCAATATATACTTCCTTCTGAGAAAAAGTAATAGTGCAGTATAAACTATAAAAGTACCTGGATACCGCTAGGGTGTATTATTTTGGCTAAGAATGTACTAGATAAGATCAAGAGGATTTTTAGGAGGAAGGAGAAGGGTAGGGTGGAGAAGAAAGTACCAAAGAAAACACTAAGGCCTAGGCTTAGAAGGATTGAGGAGAAACCACGTCCTAGTGAGGAACTAAAACCAAGAGTTAAGAAGAGAAAGGTCACTCCAAAACCATCTTCACGAAGAAAGATTCTTCTAGAGAGACTATATAGGCTAGTATTCATAATGATCCTTGAAGGAATGGTTTTCGGGATACTTGCTACACTACTCGTGTACATAGCTATATCCGGTCTACAGGAATCCCCAATAATAGTATACCTTGCTAGAGCAACAGGACTGGATAATACATCAGCACTAATAATCTTTGGAGTAATACTTGCATTATTAACAGGTATACTTGCAAGCGATCTAGCTATAAGGACACAGACAGGTATAAGCTTCATAAACGTATTCCTCCGAAGAGGACGTAGGAGAGTAGCTGGTGTAAAGCCATCAATACCAATCCACGCAGGACGTATAAGCCTAGCAGGATTCTCGCTGGTCATACCAGCGACGGGAGTACTATTGATCTACTTATTCCCGGAGGCACCAGAAGCACAGCTTGTAGGTTCAATACTTACTGGTGGAGGGATAGTGATCAGCCTATGGCTACTAATAACCTCATTAAGACCGCCGCCGCCACTTCCATGGCATGTATCATTAGCTGTAGAGTTAAGGGCTATAAAGCCTGAGGAGACGGGTAAACTAGCTGAACTACTACGTACAGCTGGAGCTACTGAAGCTCCATCAATGCTTATAGCCCGCTACCTAGCTATGGCTGTTATAGTTGGTTTCCTATTAATACCTGTAGGCACACTTATTGGTTTCTCAGCCTATTACCAGATACTCCCCATAGATGTTGTAGTAGCAATTATACTGTTGTTTGTAATAATACTTGTGACGGTAATCTATTATCCATACATAAAGTTTAGTCAGCTTCGTGGAGAGAGGAAGAGGCTTGTAGAAAGAGATCTACCGTTCTTCGCCATATACGCTAGCGTTCTCCAGAGTGCAGGTCTATACCTTGATCAAGCACTACGTAGGCTCATAGGTAACAGGATACTTCCCGGTATGGAGAGAGAGGGTAGGATTGTTGAGAAGGAGATAAGGCTTGGAAAGGATCCATTGGAGGCGATTACAGAGCTAGCCCGTCACCATCCATCACGTAGATTCCGTGACTTCATATTTGGTTATACAGCTGTTGTCCGTAGTGGATGGGATGCCATGCTATACCTAACAACTAGGATTAAGGATTACGTGAATGAGATCAAGTTTAACTGGAGAGTATATAGTGAGAGAGCTGGTTCTATTGGTGAAATGTTGATCATATTGTTCTTCATGACCACGGTACTATTCATATTGATTGCTGTTGTACTACCCTATGGTGGTATTGGGGATATGATGATGTTCTTCAACTTCCTAGTGATACCGATCATTACTGTATTAATGATCTCCGTTATAGACTCGATGATACCTCAGCCAAAGATTAAGGATTACTATACGGTTAACATATATTTTGTAATAGGTGCATTCCTAATATCAATAATAATCCTATCAGCACTAAACATACCATCAATATATCTTGGAGGTGTATCATTTATTGCTATACTGCTAGCTCTAGGTATAGACTATTATAGGCAGGCCAAGGAGATAAGAGATATAGAGGCTGCATTACCAGAGTTTCTAAGAGACATAACCGAGTATCGTAAGATAGGCTTCCCACTTGTAAGAGCATTCTTCATGATCAAGGAGAGCGGTAGAACATACAATAAGACCTTCGATAAACTAGTAAATGTAGTAATAGCACAGCTTAGAGCAGGTATAAGGCTTAACCGTGTAAAAGTACCAACAAGATCATGGCTTGGAAGATTCGTATTCTGGCTATTAGGAGAGATCGAGGATACAGGTGGTGGTACACCAGCTATCCTAGAGGAGTTCACGGGCCTCATAACAGATATGCTTGATAGCCGTGAGAATGCCAAGAGACAGCTAAGGCTCTACTTAGCACTTGCCTATGTAACACCAGTATTCTTAGGAGTATTTGTAGCAATAGGTGTAGCGATAAACACAATGATCAAGGATGTAATGGCGGCTGTAGAACAGTCAATGCAGGAGCTACAGACAACAGGTACTGGGCTAACACTACGTATGCCCATACAGTTACGTCCAGCAGATACGGCATTATTCCATGCAAAGATAAGTCTATTCGTATCAAGTATAGCACTAGCTCTAACAATGGGTAAGGCAGTCGATCTAACAGCTAGGAATACATTGAGAGTAGCTATAGTAGCTATAGTAGCCCTCGTAACAATCTTCTACGTCGATATGATCGGTCAGATGTTTATGGAGATGCTCCTTGGCTAAACAGAGAGAATACACTAGGAAACACATAGATAGTGTAGCAAGTGAGAAAGACATACTAGAAAACATATCATTGGAAATACTGGTTAAGATAGGCTATAAAATACATACTGCAAGGAATATTTTGAGGAGATCAATACTTCTATGGAACCTGATCGATTCATGGTATAGGGGTAGGGTATATAGTGGTGGAGAAGAGATAGTATTGGTAAGAAATAGGGATGAAGCCTCTTCCGGCGGATCTGATTAGTGATGAACTCTTCGCTGCATGACCTCCACGGCAATGATGATGGCCCGATAAACCGTATCCATGAGGAAGGATCAACCGTCTGAGCTTTTCCTCGATCCCGGGAGTATATGCAATAGATCCTTTAAAGCCTTTAAAGTCTCGTAAATAACCACTTTTATAGCTGTGAGAATACCCTCTTTAGAACCAGCCATAGCAACTACTTGCCAATTAATCTTCATAACAATATATGTGATCAATAGTGTTATGCCTATAAGTAGTGGTATGTATATGTATGGAGGTAATAATGCTGTTTCACGTAGGTATGTTGAGAAGGATGATCCGAAGAATACAGCTAAGCCCGTTATAACGATCTTCCCAAGTATAAGGGCTGCGAAATACCTGATCGTACTATATCCTATAAGTCCAAGAGGTACATAGAGTACATCATCAGGTAGCGGCAGAGCTGCAAATAGGAATACAGCTACAAAAATACTTCTCCGTGCGAAACTAGCGAATAACTCAGTATTTCTCCTCCTCTCCTCACTAAGAATAGCTCTTGCAGATCTGCCAATATAGTATACTACAAGCTTACCCAAAGCAGCGCCAAAACCACCGGATAATGTGATGAACAAGTTTATAAGAGGATCATTAATATGTGCCGAATAGAGGATTATGAAGAAGAGATAAGGGATCGTGGAATATGGTATGGCATTACCCAGAAAAGAAATAATAAACACACCCAATACACCATAAGCATTAATAATATCCCCAAAAACACCAGAGAGATCCCAGGAGAAACTATCCATGGCACACAACCATCATCCAATGCTCTCCAGAATATATGGAGAGTCTAGAACAAATAGTTACCGACAGATCAGATCCGCTGAAGAATCCTCACAGCCAACCAAGGCTCAGGCACTGGCGGTCTCTTCATCTAGATAAAACATATTTTTGGAAACACCCTTATAGCCTAGACTACCATAGTATAGTATGGGATGAGCGGCTCCCGCCCCTCATCAATTGAGGCCTTAGCCGATGAAGTTGCTAGGCCGGTAGCGACCCATGTAGTACCCTTTTAAATAATTCTACCACCTATATTGTGGGTAATACTTATTTTCTAATGATGGTTACAAATATACTGTATATACTGGGTGCTAGGGGTGTATGTTTATGAGAACTAACTATCTAGGATTGATCCTATTAGCAAGCCTATTGCTAACAATAATAATGCCTTTGAAACCAGTACAGGCATATAGTATAAAGGGTACTCGAGTTGTTGATGGTGACCCTAGCGACTGGATTGGTACACCACCAGCTACAACACCAGGGTATACGTATAGCAATGGCGAATTCATAGTATCCGATCCAGTGAATGATACGCTACCATATAGGAGGGCTGACTGGGATTGGCCTATAGTAAGTGATGTAGATATAGTAGAGTTTAGGCTTACAGGAGACAATGATAACATGTACCTACTGTTCAAATTTAATACTATGCAGAATGAGTGGAGCTACTATATAATGGTAGCCATAGATCTAACACCAGATAACCCTGAAGACGGATTTAACACATGGCTTCCAGACTATGCTGATACAGAACTTGGAGGAACTGCATTAAATGGTTCACATGTATCTTGGCAGTGGGATTATATAATAGCTATTAATAGGGACTGGGATGACGATTCTAATAGGAACAATAGTATGATCGGTGTCTACGATCATAGCTGGACCTTTACAGCAACAGGTGACGTGGCTTTCAATAGTACAAATAAGGTTATTGAAGCAAGCATACCATGGGACTCCATAGGAGGTGTTGATTCATACTTAGGAAACACCATAAGGATCTGGGTAGCAGTATTCGTTAATAGCTATGGAGGCATATGGGATCCCTATGACAATAGTGCTACTGACCCTGATGGAAACCCGTGTCTCGTAGGAAGCGATCTCTACGATACACCCGGTCAAACACCAACCACTGATGAGGTTTACGATGATGATGGTGATGCATCTAATGATGCCTATCCAACCCAGGATCACTGGTTGGATACAAGCTTTACAGTAACATTTAGCTCAAACATACCAGAGCCAATACCAGAGACATTAACAGTTATGGCTGCAGTATTTGTGATTATGGGGGCTCTAATAGCATATAATGTATATAATGTATGGAGGAGACTTAGGTAAAGCATCATTACATCCAAGGTGCCATATAATGGACAATAGGTATCCATGTCTAATATTAATGGTTTTTTTGTTAGTCACAGTACTCATCCCCCATACACTTAACACAATAACCCGGACATACCCCCTCCAAGGTAATGAGCCGATACAAGTTGATGGACAAGGCTATGAATGGAACTATTACATGTGCCACGCCCTAGACGGGCATGGGGATCACAGGGCATATCTTGAGGACTACTATGATAGTCGGGACATAATAGCCTTCTATTATGCCGAGGGAGTTGATAAGGTATTCTTTCGTATAGACTTTTTTGATCTAGCGTATGGGGCGGAGACAGCTTCAAATCCTGATCGTGGATATATTGATGCACTAAACATATACATTATGATTGGCTGGGAGGGTGCTTCATCCTACCAGGAGTGGATACCCGATTTTGTCAAGGATTTTGATGGTGATGGGGTGCACTTAGCTGATTACCACTGGGTACTAGCACTAGCGATCTATGATGGGGGGAACTATAAGGTATACCGTACGGACTGGAGCTACTGGGACTCATCAAATATAACCTTGGAAATAGCGTATAGTAGCCAATGGGATTTCGTAGAGATATCCGTTCCAAAATGGGCTCTAGAACAATATGGCTGGAGCTCTGGGAAGGCTATATGGGCTAAGATAGCTACCGTATGGGTTGATACAGACTGGAATAACTGGTTATTTGATGCACTACCGGATACAATTAATGAAACAGGACAACCTAATGAATGGAGTGGTGCTGTAAAATCAGACGACCACGTTGGTACGGCTAAGCTTGTATTCCTACACCATGGGAACCAGCATTTAACTGATAACCGTGCCCTAAACCCACCCGATTCACCAAATAGCTATGGATTCATACTATGGGTTCACGAGGATGTATCAAGGCTTACGGGACGGAGAATACCGGTAATGTTCCACATGAGCGGTACATTGCTTGCAAGTTATGTATGGTGGGATCCCGGTTTCGTGGATTACATGAGATACCTTGTCCGGGAGGGTATAGCTGTACCAGTAGGTGGTATGTGGGCAGAGTATATAACAGCATATTTCTACGACAACTTAAATGGTCCATCAGCAAAACTTGCACAGGACTACTACTACCACATATTCGGATACAGGCCGATAACGGCATGGATACCAGAACGTACATGGGATGATGAGAGAACAGGTATAGCATGGACACTCAGTAAATACTATAAAGCAGTAGTGCTAGATGATTACGGCTATGACTCAGAGGGCAATTACTGGGGAGCCCACCACAGCGACTGGTCTCCTAGCACAAATGCGTTGAAACCACATAAGTATGATACCACAAAGACAGATGGTAGACCACTCTACGTATTCTTCATACACTGGGATACACAACAAAAACTCCTAAACCCAACAGATAATGCCCTCAACAAGGATCTAAGGG
>Ga0190313_1001836_pt1 | contig 11048 bp, 11 predicted proteins | sample 4870071011_MG_FD_169989 | JGI IMG/M metagenome (GOLD analysis project Ga0190313, IMG submission 169989) | Hydrothermal vent sediment bacterial communities from Southern Trench, Guaymas Basin, Mexico - 4870-07-10-11_MG | ecosystem: Environmental > Aquatic > Marine > Hydrothermal vents > Sediment ...
GGAATAAATGTTTCAATTGTTTCAATTGTTTAAAACGTTTCAAATATTATATATAATCCCCATCTAAAACTGTAACCTTTCAAATACAAACATTTTTTTGCCCTCACAAAAGTAAATTTATTGTAACTATTCAGCGAAACAACCGGGTTCCCGGCCTCTATTTTAAAAATAATCTTCATTACGATTAGCTGTTATGGTATTTTCAAAAAACATGGCACGTAATTTGCTTTTTATATGACTTTTTAAGAATTCAAGGTGAGTGAATTTGATTTAGGAACGAAAATTTTATAAGTTGAACGAAATAGCTTGTCTTTTGGCCCATCTCCTTCGTTGCATCAAAGGCCGAATACGTATAGTATGCAGCCTTTAATGCGCCTTGTATACGGGCCAAAATCCTGCGCTGTTTCTGCTCAACTTATTTCATCTCCGTTCCTTATCAGTTTTACTGGTAAATAATATCAAAGGAGAATAAACATGGAAGATCAGACTGAAACCATAGATGAAATTATGGGATGCTACCCGGAAAAACCTGAATATCTAATTTTTTTACTGCAGGATGTCCAGTCTGCTTATGGATATATATCCCCAGAATCAATGCAGGCAGTATCAGACCATGCAGGAGTACCGATTACCCAGGCATATTCTGTAGCCACTTTTTATCAATCATTCCGATTAGAGCCGAAGGGCGAGCACGAAGTGCGGGTCTGCCTCGGCACAGCCTGTCATCTAAAAGGCGGATCACGTATTGTTGAAGAGCTTGAACGAAAGCTCAATATTAATGCCGGAGAAACCACAGAAGATATGATGTATACGCTGGATACAGTAAACTGCGTTGGCGCATGTGCTTTAGCACCGGTAATGCTGGTTGATGAAACATATGAAACAAACATGACTGCCATGAAAATTGGAAAAATATTGAAGAAAACTAAAACAAAATAGGGCGTGGATAAAACAGAATACCCAACCTGTTTGACCTGTTTGTCTTTGGGCAATGAATTTTACCCGCATTCCTAAAGCGGCGTATGGAAGGAAAAAAAATGATTAATGGAAACACCGCACTTACTATAGATAACGTTCGCCTTAATTCGCATACAGATTTAGATGCATTAAGGCAGAAAATTATTGACAGCCATGACCCTGATCAACCTGAAGTATTAGTCTGTCATGGAACAGGCTGCATAGCAAATGGAAGCAAAGAAGTCATAGCAGCCTTTAAAAAAATCTGTGCAGACTCTGATATAGACGTTAAAGTCATGCCTGGCATAAAAGCCACCGGATGCCAGGGATTATGTTCCAAAGGTCCGTTGCTTCGAATAAATCCCCAGGGACTTTTTTATCAACAGGTCAAGCCTGCTGATGTGGAAGAAATTATACAAAAAACAATTATTGAAAACGAACCTGTGGAACGTCTTTTATACAAAGATCCAAAAACTGGTGAAGCAATTCATACTGAAGAGGAAATTCCATTTTATAATCTTCAGGAACGAATTATTTTGAAAAATATTGGTAAAATCGACCCCACTGATATACACGATAAAATCGCTGCCGGTGGATACCAGGCTCTGGCTAAAGCTTTAACCACCATGTCCCCTGAAGAAGTTGTTGCAGAAGTTACAAATTCAGGGGTAAGGGGACGGGGGGGTGCAGGATTTCCCACTGGCCGTAAATGGCAGGGAGCATTAAAGGCTGTTGAAAAAAAAGGCGGGCCTGTTTACGTTGTTGTTAACGGTGATGAGGGAGATCCCGGAGCATTCATGGATTGTGCAATAATGGAAGGTGATCCCCATGCTGTTTTGGAAGGCTTGATATTAGGTGCTTATGCACTTGGAGCACACAAAGGCTACCTTTATATCAGAGCGGAATATCCCCTTGCAGTTAAACATTTGGAAATGGCCATGGAGCAGGCAAGAGCTCACGGCCTTTTAGGCGATAATATATTAAATTCCGGGTTTTCCTTTGATGCGCAAATCAACCGCGGGGCAGGAGCTTTTGTATGCGGTGAGTCAACTGCGCTCTTCACATCCATTGAGGGAAAAGCAGGAACTCCACGGCCTAAATATGTTCGATCCGTTGAAGAAGGTCTTTGGGGCAATCCCACAGTTTTAAACAATGTTGAAACATGGGCAAATATCCCCTTGATTATTGAAAAAGGGGCTGACTGGTATTCAAAAATTGGTGTTCCCAAAAGTACCGGAACCAAGGTGTTTTGTCTTGTTGGTAAAGTTAATAATGTGGGGCTTGTGGAAGTACCCATGGGGAGTCCAATTACAAAGATAGTAGATGAAATAGGCGGCGGTATTCCCAGCGGAAAACCTTTTAAAGCAGTACAAACAGGGGGGCCCTCAGGGGGATGCATTCCAAACGAGTTAAAAAATACCCCCATGGATTTTGATTCCCTAACCGAAGCCGGCGCAATGATGGGCTCCGGCGCCATGATTGTTATGGATGAGCATGATTGTGTAGTGGATGTGGGTCGATATTTTCTTAGATTCCTGGAGGAAGAATCCTGCGGAAAATGTATTCCCTGCAGACTGGGGCTTACAAAGATGCGGGAAATTCTTGATAATTTTTCCAGCGGAAAGGGGAGTGAGCAGGATATTGAAGACCTTGAAAGTCTTGCCAAAGCCATACAGGATGGTGCCTTATGCGCTCTTGGAACAAGTGCTCCCAATCCATGCCTCACTACTATAAAATTTTTCAAAGAAGAATACCTTGCCCATGTAAATGATCAAAAATGTCCCGCCGGGGTATGCAAAGATCTTATTACATATTCCATTGATCCTGACGCATGCACAGGATGCAGAAGCTGTGCCCGCCAATGTCCCCAGGACTGCATAAGCGGTAAAAAGAAAGAGGTTCATATCATTGATGAACAAAATTGTATCAGATGCGGTATATGTATGGATACATGTAAATTTAATGCAGTTCTGGTAAGTTGACGGATCGCAAGAGAATATAATTACAGGAGAAATGTTTACAATGATTAAATTTAATATAAATGACACCGAGGTTGAAGTAGAGCCAGGGTGTACAGTACTTGAAGCCGCGCGCCAATATGGGTTTGATATTCCGACCCTTTGCCACCACGAAGCTGTTGCGCCCAGTGGAGCATGCCGTTTATGCATGGTTGAATTAAAAGAGGGTGATTGGTCAAAGCTTGTGGCTTCATGCATTTATCCGGTGGCAGAAGGGATTAATATATATACAGAAACCGAACGTATTCAAAATGTTCGAAAATGGCTTTTTGAAATGCTATTAGCCAAATGTCCGGCAAGTACTGAAATAAAAGAAATGGCAAGCAAATACGGAGTAAATGTCACTCGTTTTCCCGTGGAAAATCCCGATGAGGAATGTATGCTTTGCGGCCTGTGTACCAGGGTATGTGAGGAAATAGTAGGATTATCCGCCATTTCCCTTGTGGACCGCGGGGTCTATAAAAAAGTGGGGTCTCCTTTTGCTCAGCCGACTGATATCTGTGTTGCTTGTGGCTGCTGCGTTACGATCTGTCCAACAGGAGCTATGCGGTCCCGCATTGAGGCTGTTCGCCGTACTCCTGCTGTAACCCTTACACCACTGGCATTATAAAGAGGAGATTAACAATGAACGATATTCCCAAAATTGGTGTTTTTTTATGTGAATGTGGGGAAAAAATAAAACCCCTGGTGGATTTACCAGCCCTTGAGAAAAACCTGACTTCAGAAGCTGATATTGAATACTGTGAAACATTACCCTACCCCTGCCTTGCACCAGGATTAAATCATATTATCAGTAAAGTCCGTGAAAAAAAATTGAACAGGCTGGTTGTGGCAGGCTGCGAAGGTAGACTTATACTGAAAAAATTTGAAACCGCCCTGGAGTCTGAAGGCTTTGAAAAAGGTCAGATAGATGTGATAAATCTAAGGGGGCATGTGGCGGCCGTCAGTGATATTTCTGCAGAAAAAAAAGCTGAAAAAGGGGCAAAACTGATAAAAGCAGCTGTTGCCGAGATGGGAGCATTAATCCCCAGCATTTCAGCAAAAATCAGCATAGATAACCCGCCGATTATTGTAGGGGGCGGTGTCGCGTCTTTTGCAGCTGCCATGGAATTATCACGTCAGGGTATTGATTCTCTTTTATCCCTTGGTGAAACCGACACAGAGTTAATCCTTAATAATCTTTATAAATATTTTCCTGGTGAACGTCGAAATTATGGCCGTCTGGAAAAATTAATTAAAGGAGTGAAGGATAGTCCCCAGGTTGAGATTATTCCCAGGGGCGATCTTGTCGATTTTTCAGGAATTACCGGAAATTACACTGTTTCTTTTGCTGTTCCTGAAGAAACCGGTACTCTCAAATATAAGGCAGGGGCTGTAATAGCATGTCTTGACGGAGAGCTTTCCACTCCAGGGCCTGAATCAGGATATGACGGCACAACTATTTTATGCCAAACAGATTTTGAAGAAATAATATGCACCAGCGAAATTCCAAATGGACAAACGGTTTTCTGGCTCAATGACTATGAAACCGGTCAGGAAGAATCTGTTCATCTTTCCGCACGTTCAGCCTGGGTAATGGGAAAACAGATTATGCAAAATTCCCCGAAGGCCAAAGTAGTTATTTTGTATAATGAACAAATGCCTTTGCCTTTATCCACTTTTGAGCGGGCTGAAGCACGAAAACTTGGATTGCAGTGGATTCCCTACGACAAGTCAGTACAGCCTGTTTTGCAATCAGGTTATATCAGTTTCGGCAGTATTAACGATCATCTGGAGCATGAACTCCCCTGGGACAGAGTTGTCCTCTCCCCTGCCCGGAAAATTGATAAAAAAGCTCTTGAAGTTGCTAAAGTCCTTGGTTTTGCCCATGGTGAAAATGAATTTTTTTACGCACACCACGCAAGAGTCCGTCCAGAGATGGTGGGACGGGAGGAAATTTCCTTTGCCGGGAGCGCCCGTTGTTTCTGCAATCTGGAAACAGCTTTAAGCCAGGGGAAAAAAGCGGGAAAAAAGAATGCAGAATTGGTGAAAAAAGCAAAAGACGGTCGGCTTTTTTCTCCCAGGTTTGTAAGTGTTGTTGATCCTGATAAATGTGTTGGGTGCGGACAATGCCAGGAGCTTTGCGACTGCAACGCAATAAGCGTAATAGAAGGTGAAGACAGCGGTGTGCTTCCCAGGGTTGTGGATCCCATGGTTTGCACCGGTGGAGGAACATGTGTAGCTGCTTGTCCCTACCAGGCAATAACTCTTCAAAACAGTACCACCCAACAGCGGGAAGCCCGCGTGATATCTTTGGCCAAACAGATGGATGGTGATGAATTTATTGCTTTTGCCTGTTCCTGGTCAGGTCTTCCTGCTGCAGATAATGCTGGAATTCGTGGATTAAAATATGACCACAAAAACCATATCCTGGGGGTACGGTGTCTTGGGCTCATCGATCCAAGTGTCATGGCCATGGCTTTTCTTAAAGGAACGCCAGGGTTATTGCTTGTGGGATGTGTTCCTGAAGATTGCCACCATTCCTTTGGAGTGGATCATACCTGGAGCCGGGTAAATCTTATGAAAAAATTATTTTCATTATCTGGATTTAACCGGCAACGCATAGCTTTAGCCCACGCTGATTTAAACAACTCAGAAGAATTCGTACGTACAGTGGAAAATTTCAGCAAAGTCCTGGCAACCCTTGGTCCCATAGAAAAAACACCTGAAAATCAGGCCCGACTTCAAAGCATATATCGTCTTGTGAAATATAATTCCAGAATCAGGCTTCTTCTTTCTTCAGGATTGCGCAGACCATGGGAAACAACATATAAGGGCGAACAGCAATATGCGCTGGCATACGATCGGGATGATTTTTCAGAAGCACTAAAAGAAGAATTTTTAAAGGCCCGGTTAGAAGAAATTTTTATAGCTGAAAAACGTCCCTTCAGTACAGCAGAACTTGCAGACATCCTGTCGGAAGCTTCCGTGAGGGAGCAGCTTGATGAATTGGCTGCAGAAGGTATTATTAGCCTTTCCTACCAGGAAGGGAGACCTTTTTACAAAAGCATAAATTAAAAAACAAAAATTCAGGTATTCTTTATAAACCTGCATGCCCTATCGGGCACAACAAAATATGAAAATGAGATAGCGTTTAATGGCATTTTATAAATTAGTAGAATTCCTTAATTTATAATTCACAATTTATCATTTTCATATAACCAGCATAAAATGTATCAGTAGTATCCGGTTAGAAAGTTTCAAAAAAAAATACGGGAAGATTCTAACCGGACACTACTGAAAATGTATAGATGTTTAGGTTGGTATAAAGCCAAATGGCTAAACTGAGCTATGGTAAAATTTAAAAAACTCTGGCTGTTTGAGCGCAGCGAGTTTCAGAGATTTTTAAATTTTATTATAGCTCAGTCTATTGCTGAAATTCGACCAGGCTCTGAAATTATTTATATAAACATCTATAGTAACTGATTTTATGAGAACAAAATACACATAGGAGGTTATCATTGTTTAAAATAATAAAACGCCAGGAAATGGCAGAAGGAACAGTAATACTAAACGAAATTGAAGCACCCCTTATTGCCAAAAAGGCAAAACCGGGCCAGTTCGTTATTTTAAAGGCAACTGAAACAGGAGAACGTATTCCCCTGACCATGGCTGATACTGATCCGGAAAATGGGACAATCACAGTTATATATATGGTGGTGGGAAAATCGACTGCTATTTTCAAAGATTTAAAAGTGGGTGACGGCTATATGGATGTTATCGGCCCCCTTGGGGCTCCCACTCATCTGGATAAGGTTGGCAAAGTAATCTGTGTTGGCGGTGGAACAGGTGTTGCTGTTCTGCATCCCATTACACGAGGCTTAAAAGAAGTGGGAAATGATGTTACATCCATAATCGGCTCCAGGAATAAAGGTCTCCTTATTCTTGAAAATGAGATGAAATCTGCATCCACAAGACTTCATGTGTGTACTGATGACGGTTCCTATGGACACCATGGCTTTGTCACCGATATTTTAAAAGAGACTCTGGAAAAAGAAGAGATTAAGCTGGTGGTCGGAATCGGGCCTGTTCCAATGATGAAAGCCGTTTGCAATATAACCAAAGAATACAAAGTAAAAACCCTTGTAAGTTTGAATCCAATAATGATTGACGGTACTGGAATGTGCGGCGGCTGCCGCGTATCAGTGGGGGGTGAAACAAAATTTGCATGTGTTGACGGGCCGGAGTTTGATGGACATAAGGTCGATTTTGATGAACTCATGCTTCGCCTCAGGGCATATAATTTTGAAGAAAAAGAATCTTATGACCAGTACTGCAACCTGCAAAAAGCATAGCTATAGACTTCCACATAAATAATTTCACTGCCTTATCGGTCGTTGGAGTATTACAATACGCCTTCCTCCCTCTGGCCTTGTGCCAATTTTTTAAAATAAGGTTATTACCTGAAAGTCTATAATTTTGGATTCAACAAACTGTATCGGAGGACAAAAGTGACGGACAAAAAAGTCAAAAAAGAAAAAGTTGCAAGACAACCCATGCCTGAGCAGGAAGCTGCTGTCAGAGCTAAAAATTTTGAAGAAGTTCCTTTGGGACAAAGCCTTGAAACGGCAATGCTGGAAGCGTCAAGATGTATCCAGTGCAAAAAACCGGCCTGTATTGACGGCTGCCCGGTGGGTGTGGATATACCTGGTTTTATTAAATTTATTCAGGAAGGAAAAATTGCAGATGCAATAAGCAAAATATGGGAGAAAAACAGTCTCCCTGCTGTTTGCGGAAGAGTCTGTCCCCAGGAGATGCAGTGTGAAGGAAAATGTATTGTCGGCAAAAAAGGTGATCCCGTTGCCATTGGTAATCTTGAAAGATTTGCAGCAGATTATGAACTGAAAAACAAAAAAGCAGCCAAGCCAAAAAAAGCAGCGGCAACAGGTAAAAAGGTTGCAGTTGTCGGCTCAGGCCCATCGGGCTTAACCGTTGCAAGCGATCTTATTTTAAAAGGGCATGAAGTAACTGTTTTTGAAGCTTTTCACAAACCTGGCGGAGTCCTTGTATATGGCATCCCGGAATTCAGGCTTCCCAAGGATATAGTCTTCTCAGAGGTAGCAGGACTTGAGGAACTTGGTGCCAAAGTGGAGTGTAACGCTGTTATCGGACGGACAATGTCCCTTGATGAACTTTTTGCCGATGGATATGATGCTATTTATCTTGGAGTTGGTGCAGGGCTCCCCACATTTTTAAATATTCCTGGTGAAAACTTCACAGGTGTTTTCTCTGCAAATGAATACCTTACACGCTCAAACCTTATGAAAGCCTATCTTTTTCCTGAATATGATACACCTGTAATAAAAGGTAAAAATGTTATTACCCTGGGTGCTGGAAATGTTGCCATGGATTCCGCAAGAACAGCACTCCGCCTTGGTGCAAAAACTTCAAGAATTGTTTATAGAAGATCAAGAGCCGAAGTTCCTGCAAGGGGAGCCGAAGTACACCACGCAGAAGAAGAAGGGGTGGAATTTTTCTTTTTAACCAGTCCTGTAAAATTTTCAGGTGATGAAAATGGCCGTCTCACCGGCATGACCGGTTTAAAAATGGAACTGGGGGAACCGGATGCTTCAGGAAGAAGAAGACCTGTTCCCATAGAAGGTTCTGAATTTGATCTTGATTGTGACCTTGCAATCATCGCTGTGGGCGCGGGACCGAATCCGCTGCTTACCAAATCGACCAAAGGGCTTGAACTAAATAAATGGGGTTATATTGTAGCTGACGAAGAAGATGGCAAAACCTCAAAAAAAGGGGTCTGGGCAGGGGGAGATATTGTAACAGGATCTGCCACTGTAATTCTTGCCATGGGTGCAGGGAGACAGGCTGCTGATTCAATTCACAAATATCTTACTTTGGGCTGGTAGCAAAACCCCTGGGAACGCATATTTGAAAAGCTCTCCTTAAGGAACGAAGACGAAATAACTTGGTATTTTAAGCGTCGATCCATCCTGCCTGACTGCGTTACAAAAGCGTAGCAATATCCTTGATATTCCTACACTTTCGCGCCTTGCCAGGCAGGCGCCTCAACACTTAAAATTGCGAACTTATTTTGTCCCCGTTCCTAAGTTGTTGAAGTTTTTCCGCCGACAGAATTTTTATCTGCCGGCGGATGCAAAAAAATAAAAATTCATGCCCTCGCTAATCCGTTTAAACAATTTCAAATGTTTTAATCAGATCTCAGATCATACCTGATGCGTATCTTAAATCAGCGACGCTGAATATAGATATTCAGATAATAAATATCATACGGCCAGATAATAAAACTGAGCTATGGTGAAATTTAAAAAGCTCTGGCTGTTTGAGCGTAGCAAGTTCCAGAGGTTTTTAAATTTTATTATAGCTCAGTTCATTGCCAAAATTATTTATGTGACTATCTATACAGTGCAGTTCATTTGACTCCATACCATTAATTTAATATTTAGGGCTCGTACAAAAATAAGTTGAGCAGAAATAGCGCAGAATTTTGGCCCATATACAAGGCGCATTAAAGGTTGAATTCTCGAAGTATTCGGCCTTTAATGCAACACAGCAGATGGGCCAAAAGACAAATAATATTGTTCAAGTTATTCAATTTGCGATCCTAAGGTTATCTAATTGGCCATCAAAATAGTTTCCGATACGTCTCAAGGCTCTTGCGTATGCCTCAATGGTCTTTGGCTGCAGACCTTTGAGCTTTAAATATTTACAATGTTTTGTATAATACTTGTTGAATTGTGGATCTTTTGGTAATGTAATGTCCATTGCAACCTCCTGATTTTTGAATTAATAATAAAAAATACTTTATCACTCATAAGCGCAAAGACTGCAATGTTTTAATCTATGGCGTTGTTTGCCTGCCGCGTAGCGGCTTCGTCCAACAATCGCAGACACTCTGACACCCAAAGCCAAGCCGTTTTTCACTTTTGCGCAGTTTGTGTAAAAAGTCGCTCTTGCCAAGTCCTCATTGGCTTTGGGCGCAGGTGATGCGTACGTTGGGCGAAAACATATAGGACAGATATATGCCTGAAATAAGCCGTTTTCTTGGAATAGTGATACGCATGTATATTCGAGAGCACTATCCTGCACATTTCCACGCAGAATATGGTGAATACGAAATTACTGTAGATATTGAAACAGGAGTAGTAACTGGCAAATTCCCAAGACGTGCACTGAATGCTGTTTTAGACTGGTATGTATTGCATCAAGATGAGCTCATGGCTAACTGGGAATCTGCAATGAACAGAAAACCATTGACGAAAATCGAACCTTTGGAGTAACGAATATGTTTATGCATGTTACAAAAGCAAAATACATTAATGATTATAAGGTGTGGTTGGCCTTCAATGATGGAGCAGAAGGCGAAATAGATTTATCCCCTGAATTATATGGAGAAATCTTTGAACCATTGAAAGATAAATCATTTTTTAAGTCATTTAAATTGGAAGGTCACACATTATCTTGGCAAAATGGTGCTGATTTTGCGCCAGAATTTCTGAGAGAACACGTCGCTCAACAAAAGGATTAAGCTGACCACAAAAGCCGAGCCGATTTTTTGAAAATCCAAATATTCCAGCGGCTTTTGTGTCAGCTTATCCGTGTCGTTCGCTTTTAAAAAAGTAAATATCACCGTTGACATGCGTAACTCAAGGGGTTACACTAATGCATGATTAAATCTTTCAGGCACAAGGGACTTGAAGTCTTTTTTTATACTGGTAACAAAAAGGGAATACGACCTGAACATGCTAACAGATTGGAAAAAATTCTGGACAGGCTGAATGCTGCCAGTGAAATAAAAGATATGAATTATCCAGGTTCCTTTTTACACCAATTACATGGGAACAAAAAAGGTCAATATGCTGTCAGTGTGTCAGGCAATTGGAGAGTATTTTTTAAATTTATTAACGATGATGCATTCATCGTTGATTATGATGATTACCATTAAGGGGTGAAGTCATGAGAAAAATGAAGAGACAACCTACACATCCTGGAAAAATTATAAAAGAGGATTATTTGGAGCCATTATCCATTACAATCAAAGATATGTCTGAAGCCCTT
>Ga0190313_1001838_pt1 | contig 11034 bp, 13 predicted proteins | sample 4870071011_MG_FD_169989 | JGI IMG/M metagenome (GOLD analysis project Ga0190313, IMG submission 169989) | Hydrothermal vent sediment bacterial communities from Southern Trench, Guaymas Basin, Mexico - 4870-07-10-11_MG | ecosystem: Environmental > Aquatic > Marine > Hydrothermal vents > Sediment ...
TATATCCTTGCTTTATCTTTCGGAGATTTCTTACACCTAAATTTATAGAATCTGAATTGAAATTAGGCATGTAACCCAATAAGGCATACTGAAGCGCTTCTGCTATGTGCGAATAAATATTTTTCTCTGGCATGTCAGAATAACGGTCACCCGATACTCGGAGCTTCCTGAACTTGTATTCCGATATAAGAGCTTTGCGCAGATATTTGCAGGTGGGGGATATAACAAAAGCAGGCTCTTCTCCAATAGTGCGGGTGAGATATATGTTCACTGCTTTGATTCTGTCATGCAAGGCGTTCGTGTAAGCAGGATAGGCTTTGATGTTATAAGAATGAAATATCGTATAACAAGTACGACTGTCCACCTGCGATCTTGCTTTGCCTGCAGGGTCTCCTACTACTATAAGCTCAAAGCCTCGCAGTTCAGAATTTATGTAAGGAATAAACCTCTCAATCAATAATGTATCAAGATCTGTTGGTTCTGTGGATACAATTTCATGAAACGCAACAACCTTCCCGATTGGGTACTGTTGAGTAAAAACGCAGGCGGGGTAGAGACCAAAGTCAAAGCCGACAATAACAGTAAGCGCCTTTACAGGCTTTATTGGCTCTTTGGCACAGTGCACAGAATCTTGATAGTTAACAAATACAGGCTTTCCAGCCTTTACATAACCATATTCTCCATGTACATAAACACGAATAAAGTCTTCGTCCTGTCCAATGCATAAATCTTCATAATAACGAGGCGGCAAATTTCTTATATTTTCTGCCTGCGGCGATAATCCTGAGGGCTGATGAAATGCCTCTATCATGTCAGCGAGGTCGGGGTCTTTTCTCGGAGCGTCCTCGAAAAACTTATAAATCCAGTGTTCAACATCTGGCGGATTGGTATCGATGATAATATAGGGGTATGTGGGTTGTATTTCGGAAGGAGGAGGATAACGTCCAATCCTACCTCGTAACATCTGAAATATTTCCTCCCGCACTTCCTTTCCTTCATTTATCCAGGCGCCCGTTACTTCTAGTGATAGCAAGTCCCTCACCTGATCAGGAGTATCCAGCGATCTCAACAACCACTCGCTCTGCACACGAGTGCCGTCTTCTAGTGCGAAATTGAAAAGATAAACCATCTTAGCTTCTTTCCATTGGTACAGCGGCTCTGGTACCCAGAAATCAATCGTCTTCTTTGTGGTATCATGTAACTGCTTAGATGTGTTTCTTATAATAACATAACGAGTTTTTCGTATTCCATCTGCATCGGGCTCTTGTTGTACCATAGTATTAAGAAGATGAATAACACATGCAGAAGACTTTCCTGAGTTACCGGTGATAAAGACAGTATCATTATATCGGGCAACGAAGAAAGAAGTAGGCACTTCAAAGCAATACTTCAAATCATCTTCTGGAGCTGAATATATCTCAACGGCGCTTGTATCCTGAAATCGAGGACATTGACCTCTGGCGGAGATAAACACATCATAAGTTGGTTTCCAGTGTGGCTTATGCGGATAAGCCCTTTTAGCTATATAAGCTCTTCTCCCTGATGCGTGGGCGGCGAACTGTATAAAATCAGCATTTTTCTTTATCGAAGTAAAGTACATTCTGTTATTTCCAGTGTAAAAACCGCCATCCCAATAAAGCGCCTCATCAAGTATAATACGCAAGCATACGCTGTCCAAATCATACCATGAGTCAGGAAATTCCTTGTAGTATTCATCAAAATAGAATCTGAAGACATCTTCGGTTGGTCTATTGGGGTTATGATAGATTGAATAATCAACCCCTAGTTTCTGAAGTAACCATCTCAACCGTTCTTTCTTTCGCTCTTTTCTTAAGGTGATAGACAGTTTTCTGCATCTTGGATGTTTAGAACCATCGGCTGATAAGGCCACCAAGAGTCTTAGTCTATATTCATCTATACGTGCTCCTTTCTTCGTAAAAGAAACAGGTATATGTTTCTTGTGTGGATGGTGAACAAATTCCTCTGCTGTACATACTCTGAAGGCTCGACGGTAGTTATAATAAGGAATGCGATGCTCAGGGGACACTCTCATCTTGAGATGTTTGGTAAGCTTCATGTCTATCCAAGTGTCGGCAGGCAATACTATATAGCGTAAGGGCTTTACAAAAGTTATTTCTCCTGTATCAGGGTGCCACTGTGCAATTAAATCGTCGGAATGATACTCATCTATGCGACGCCAGCCGTTAGGCGTCAGGTACTCAGTATCCCCTGATAGGCACCCGATAGGGCCTTTGGCCAGTTTATATCTCTTACGAGATAGAATGAATCTCTTTAAGGTAGGCACATCATCATAATTGTAATTTATGACTGCTTTCATGAGCACCTGAGGTGTGCGGTTTCTACTGCTAGTCAATCGACTATCCAGGTTCCGTATAAAATTATAAGTAATTTTGAAAACGTTTTCAACTGTATGTCCAAAAAGTAATTTGAGAAAAATTCAAGGATTTTCTCAAAAACTCGCTATCTACGTGAAATGATTGAAAAAACCTTGCCGTTGTTTTTTGAGTTCCGTATATAGGGGTGATTGAAAACTGTATTACTAATAAGGAATATCGGCTGTGAAAGCGCTTTCACTCATATAAATAGGGAGAAAAATGCTCTTGAAGGAGAGTTTATGAAAAAGGGTTTACGAAAAGTTGGCGAAAGGGTAAGGCGGCTGGTTGTTATAGGGGTTTGTTTGGTATTGCTTCAAGGTTGCACGGAGGCGATAAGGAAGCGGTCGGATATTTATCCTATCAGGAAGGTAACAGTAACGACTATTGCTGGCAGGAATGTTTCCTGTGAAGATGCGGGCGGGTTGTATGTCAAGACAAATGAATATCTGGAGCCGCAAGTGGGGATAGTGTTGTATCAGGAAGTGTGCGCAGATACTGATGTAAAGATGCCGTCTGATTTTATGGATGCTATGAACAGGCTGTATCAAGAGTATCCAGAGCCTGGCACGAATATGGTAATCTGGTTAGACCGAGATACGGGAGAGCTTATAAAGAGAGGTTTATTAAAGTTGTTGATGATACCACAGCCGCAGGCGGCCATAGATGATGTTTATCGAAGGTACATAGTAATGAGAGGCTTAGATCCGATAGTTTTGCTTCATGAGATTGGCCACGCCTTTATTTTTTCGCATACTCATTCAGAGAAAGGGGTAATGAAAGGTGTAGGCATTCAGTTGTTTCCCGGCACTCCTGCTATAAGTAGCGGCACTTTTTGTGAGGAAGATAGAGACGAGATCATAAGGAACAAATTTAGGGATTTTTCCAAAAAGGTAAAGCTGGGGAAGTAATGTGAAAGCGCTTTCAAATTTCGCCTATAATAATAGGATATATAGCAACAACGATGCCAATCGGCACCGCAAGTGAAAGCGCTTTCACTCGGCCTTTCGTTTCGGCACTATACCAAGTACCCCTTCGGGCTCTTTTTCTGTATAACCAGTCTTTATAGCCTATCTTATACAACAAGCCTTCGTAGCCAGTCTTATATAAGAGGATTGTTTTTAGCAGTCTTATATAAGAGAATCAGGCATAGCTAATTCTTTCAGTCTTGTATAAGAGGAAGGACAGGTGTGATTTGCACGGTCTTGTATAAGAGGGTCACTAACACACCCACCCCGCCACCCCTTTTTACCCCTCCCCCTGTGTCCATGTAGGGGGTACTCCAGACACAAAAAATGCCCGCTAACCGTATTGGCTAGCGGGCTATGTGTTTATAGGAACTTCAGCAGGAACACACAGTATATTCACGAGAAAAAGCGCTTTGGTTAGGATTCGCAATCTCTAGTCGTGAGCCGTCAGGAAACGTCACCACGACAGAGGCGTCGTACGAACCATTACAGACATCGCAATAGGAGCTTCCGCACGAGCATTCACGCCAATTACCACCGTAATTCTGCAGGATACGGCTGACCGTATCCCATTCGAGGATACGAAATGTACTATCTGAGCCTGGGAAAATGAAGCATTCATGTTCATCTATCTGCTCGATCTTGTGACATAGCTCTCGTGCTATACTCATTGTTTAGCCTCCTTTTGTTTTGTTGTTTATCCTTCACCTACCTTTATCAACCCTCACCATACAGCCGCACCCTATATAAAATACACGTCGCATACGTCAAGGTTAGTTAATTGGCCACATTAGTGAAAGCGCTTTCAAAGTTAGACGTGCCTTACCTTGTGAAAAAAGGCATTAAGTCACTTGAACATGTTCCCTGGTAGATTACCTGACAATGCTTCCTGGTAGATCATCTACACGTGTTATCTGGTAGATCACTTGGATGTCTCTCCTGGTAGGTTAGTTGAACATATCTCCTGGTAGATCACTTGACAAAAAAATAGCGGCACAGCCGTTATGGCCATGCCGCTTATGTTTCACGTGAAACTATTGCAACAAATCACGTGCAGGTTGCTTTTGCCCCTGCACATTCTTATTTTTCCGATATATGTACCAATCACCTAACCCTTTGCCAGTTTTAGCCCTGGCGACAGCTAAATCAAAACTCGGCGTTTTCAATAATTCCCAATACGCCACAGAGGAAAGCAATAAACGTGCTTTTTCCTCTGTGCTTACGTCTAGGATCTCGCGGAAAAATACGAGATCCTTCTTGAAATGTTTACTCAAAATATCAAACCATCTTGCGCAGGTCCCAGCACCGAGAACCTGCACATTCGCAAACTCTACGCCGCTGTTTTGTTTCTTTGTTCTTGCCATTGTTACCCCCTTTGTTTAAAGTTTACAATCTTCTCGTAACCCCTTATCAATCCTCAACAAACAACAACCGTTGCAATCTTGCAACTGCAGAAGTGCAACGAGTATATACGAGACTGGTTAAATAATTGTGGATAGCTAGGTATAGCGTATATGGCTGTGGTGTAGTGTGGTAAGAGTGCCGAAATGGGTGCAGAATGAATGCCGAAATGGGTGCCGAAGCCGGTAGTGGTGTCGAGACATGGTTAGAATGATACCGAAATGGCGGGCGGAGACGTGGATGACGTGGAATGTGAATGCATAAAAAAACACGGTGCGACTATAAAGCCGCACCGTGCAGGAATGTTATGACCAGTCTTGAAATTTCCAGCCGTACGCATTGCCTCGTATACGGTCCCAAGCCTGACATACAGGCTCTTTCCAGTGATCCAGATACCATATCGCACTTGCCACAGCCTCAGCATACAAGCCGAGATTGCGTCTGACTACCCTCTTTACGAAAGGCCGTAATTTGTGATGGTGCACTTCCCCTGGTGCGAAAAGGGGAAGCCAGATATATCGTATTTCCACCCCCTCGATCTCAATATAGGGGGAATATGGCGCATCCTTTCTGTCCTCGTCACTCGCAGGAAATGCGAGCGCGAGGAATTGGTTCGTCTCTTCCCCTGCGGCAAAAAATTGCAAAAACGGTACATACCAAACGCCGCTTTTTTCATCTAATCTTGCATACTCAACAGCGGGAGATAGCTTTTCCATCGTCCATTTCATTGTTGCCTCCTTTTTGTTTTTTGTTTTGGTTTCAATCAGCCTTCAGCTTCCATTATCAACCATCACCAAACAGCCGCGCGCCAGTCTTACTACAAGACATAAAAGTTTGATGTAGGTTAGTTAAATAAAAACCGTGCCGACAATAAAGCCGACACGGTTAAAGTGAAAGCGCTTTCAAAGTTAGGCAAGCCTAACTTCTGTATTCATTGATCACCAGAAGACACTTATGTTTGAACTCGTACGCACGTCGCACTTCCTGTTCTATATCTGATGGATGTTGGGAAGTAACCTGAAACCGCCATCCCATTTCGCTCGCACCTGCCTTTGTAAATTCCCAACCTCGTTCTGTAATACGTACCCCAAATGAAAGTATGCCCCACAACGGATGTAAAGGCGTGCCCGCTAACATTACGTTATCCGCTTCAAGAAAACGACTAACAAAATCCTCACGAACAGCAATAAGTCGATTTGCTCCATCAAATACTACAATGTTCGCTGGTGTAGATCTTAGAAACTTCTTGACGTGATGTATTACCGAATCAGCATTTTCAAACTTTACGACTCGATCAATTCTTTCCATGATGCCCTCCTTCTTTAATGGTAGGACCTTTAAGCACAGCCAGCAGAATCAATGTTCCACGTTCACAGCCATAGTCGTGTCGGTACTTCTTGAATATTTGACTGAATGTGTGCTGAGAAATGAAGTGCTTACTACAATCAACAACGTCTTTCGCCTGGTCCAAATCAATCGACGGCTCAGCATTTAAAAATAATTCTCGCAAAAAATCAAAATACCGTTTCATGACATTTCTCCTCTTATTAAGTTACACCAATTGCCATCCTTCTTTAGCCACCGTTTGTATTATTCGGCCGTCTGGCAATTCCTTCTTCTCACGTTTATCATTATGGAAGAGAAGCACTCTATACGAGAACAAGCGGCTTAACTCTCGTAAGAAATAAGGAATTGGCGACGCAAAAACGACTAGTTGCAACGGATAATGTATAAGTGTTGTTATAAGTGCCTCTGTCCACTCCTTCATCTCATCAAGAGTAAGACCTTGAGCAGGCACTTTCAGAAACAGTACCTTGCGATCTTGCAAAAGCCTCTCTTGATCAAAGAAAAGCGAATGTTGCTCGTTGATTATCACTAAATAAACCTTTTCATCTCGCAATAAGACATAAGGACATGTCCCAATATCATACATGGAGCATGTTACTCCATGAAGATGACCGTTTTCTGACAATGGACACCATTGTGAATTCTCCCTGCCACATAGACCAAGCCAACAGGGCGGGCAATACACATCTGCAACTGGTGTTGTGTTCTTTTTCATGCTACATCCTCCTTTTCTGATGTACTACCGAATCAGCATTCCCAAATCCTATGACCCGATCAATCCATTCCATGATTACCTCCTTTAAACTCTAAAACTTTCTCCCATTCACCCCAAAACAACCACTTTTCAAACGAAAAGCGAGGCTGTCCTTCATAAACAACGTCCATAAAAGAATCTTCTCGTGAGAAGTCGAAGTAAAAACGAATATAAAAGTCTTCTTTATTGGCATGTAAGACAGGACGCCAACCCAATGTTCTTTCTGCTTCTTCTAAGAAGGACGCCTCGTCTTCAACATATTTACGTAAATGTTTTGTTACTTCCCAAACGTTTCTATACATAGTGTGCTCCTATTCCTAAATTCACGCTACATCCTCCCCTCTTTTGGCCTCGATTTCCTCTATCATATCTCCTATGTCGTAACTCAAAGCTTCCTCTAATACCCAACGCATGTCATAATAACGCACAAGATAGTGTGACCGCTTCCTGTGCACTCGCAATTTAAAATCTTCAGGATTATCCTTTGGAATGTGCAACGAAAAGTCAATGTACCCTATATAATATCCCTGGTCGTTCATCACATGGTAATCCATATACGCTATGAATTTGTCTTTCTTTTCCTCGATATGACGTACAGTAAAACCAGAATGATCAGGCAAATACTTTTCAAGAAGCTCCCTTGTAACCATGACACCCTCCTTGTTTGTTTTTGTTTTCCCTGCAAAATCCCTTATCAACCATCACCGCACAGGTAAAAAGTCACGTAAGACAAAAGATGTACATGCTGTGCGATGATGGTTATAGTTAAAAAGAAACGTTAAATTTCAACGATAAATCTCTTACCGTTCACAGGAATTATAAAGCGGTCTTCGATTTCATTATAGTGTGTGTAATTGGTGTTATAGTCATAATTGAATGACTCAATGTCTTTATATTCATGATAATCACCACAAATAGCCACTATATCAAACTCGATTTCTTCTCCTAAGCCCTCTTCTAGTCCTGTAAAATAATCAAAAAGGGCACTTAGACCTTCATCAGAAAAGGCACTGCTATACGTAGGAGACTCTTTAAATCTTTTGATAAATTCTTGTTTAGTCAATGAAGCCTTCATGATACACCCTCCTTGTTTTAGTTATGCCATATAGCCTAAACGATTTATTTCCTCGATGGTGTTCTCCCTAACATGAACAAATTCCGCATTAGGATAACCTTCTTTAGCACATCTTAAAGAACAGAAATGGTCTTCCAACATGTTATAGCCTGCTACGTAAGACAAGCCGTCTTCCCAAATGCGGACAACCAAAATCTTTGCAGGTTGCCGTCCGCAGATCTCGCACTCCTGCTCTTTATTCACTCTCTTATAAAAGACTACCCGTTTCATGTCTCTCCCTCCTTTTTGGTTTTCTGTCTGCAAACTCCTTTATCAGCTTTCACCAAACAAAAAGCCGTGCAAGTAAGGGCACCTGCACGGCCGAGTGAAAGCGCTTTCACAAATCAGATTGTTCAGCGGAGATAACTCATTTCTCTTTCGGGAATTAAAGCAGGAGCTATAAAAGCTGTTAAGTCTTCCAAGTCAGATCGAACAGCTAGAACAATTGGCATGCATAATTCTTCAGCCAGATCAATAGCTCGATCTTTTTCCGGCGGCAAGTCTTCTGTAGTATGAAGATAAAAATCATGTGTTCCTGCCTGTATAAAAGGCAAAACAAAATCGGCTTTGACAGCAACATACAGCTTTGAAAACGTTACCACCAATAAAGCATAATCTTGTTTTTCGTATTTGAAAAACAGTCCTGTAAAATTAAGAGCATACTTCTCAATTTCTTTGTTACGCCATTCCCCCGAGACTTGTTCCCAAAGCTCAATTACCGCTTCCCCAGAAACTGGTGTTTCTAATGCAGGAGTATTAACGTCAACATCTTCAAGCGCCCAAACAACTGTATGCAAATTTGCACATAAAATGCTATATCCACGTTGATAAGGAACAACACTGCCACTTTCATTACGTCCATAACGTACTCGTGTAACAAAGCCTGACTTGTTTACTTTAATTTTCATGACATCCTCCTTTTTACTTTCCTAACACCATATGCAAAAGAACCTCTGCCCCTTCTGTATCATTCACCTGTTCTTCTAGGAACTTAACAAATTCTTCCAGAAAGCGCGGGAAATTACGTGCCGCTTCTCTACGAGCTTTACGAGACGCCACACGTACAAGAGCATTGAAGTCGCCATGTAAGTAAAAAGATGACCCCGGCTCTCTGGTGGTGCTGACCAGCTCGTTATCTACATAGAAAGATGGGCCCAACGAACCCACACTAGAAGACTTCCCTCGACGCCAGAACGTGATACCATACGCTTTAAATTGCACATCGCCTAACTCTTCCGGGAGAGCTTCATCAATCTGATGTGCCACTTCATCCAATATTTCACCTATCTTGACGAGAGAAAAATTCCAGCGGTTGCTCAGTGTTTCAATCTTTTTTATACTATCCATGACATACCTCCTTTTTGTTTTTGGTTTTGCCTTCAACCTTCTTTATCAATCCTCACAGAACAACCCCGATAAAGGCGGGAAAACCCGAAGGGGGAGGGCGAAATAGGAGAGCACGTTAAATGGTCAGTTAAATATGAGGGGCATACAAGCCCCTCCTCTTTTTTATTCTTTTCCCAATCGTGCTTTCAGATAATCAAAAGTAAAGTCATAGCAATGAAGTGATTTGCAAGAAAATGCCAAAGGCCCTGGATTGATTTCCAATTCAGAAGCAACATACTCATTCAATAATGTAAAACCTCCCATATTGGTCGGCCATCCAGATACCAAATCCCAAGAATTATGAGTTAATATTGGCGATATACCACAACAAAAAGTGTGTGGTTCTGAAATTACACCTATATCAAATACTTCTGATGCACCATTCACAACAACAGTAATATCCTTTATTGTTCTAGTAATATATTCAACACTATTGTAAACAAATATATTCTTTTTCTCATAAGAACATTCCTGCATCCGATAGGATCTATTAGATTTGATAAACCGTCCTTCGAGAGCCGCCTCTCTTTCTTCTGATTCACATATACAAAAATTCCTTCCTACTAACTTCCCAATATATACCATGTCAGCAATAAGTTCTTTGCTTGCTGACCAGCCACAATCGCCTGCCAGCCACCCATCAAGAACGCCATTGAGTATTTCCTGATTAAATAAAAAGAAAATACTAGGAACTCGCTTCGAGCGGGCACCATGTTCAAAACCCAATTGTCTCATCATATGCCCTAATGTTCCTATACCCACAGATAGCACCCAACAACCTCCTCGATCTTCCACAGATGGTGTACAATTAAACTGATCATTAACGAACCGCAGAATCCTATCATATATTTCCTTTTTATGTTTAGAAACAGCTATTCTTGGGTAACCGGCTTCGCTAAACCAACCATCAGCCAGCCAAATACCAAAAAACCACCCCCACTCAGCAGTCAGCCTAATGACTCGTGGCAATATTCCTTTATTCCTCCAAACACTCACTTTTACATCATTGAATAGCGGGGATGAAAGTATTTCTTGTTTATGTAAGTCTGACAAATCAAAAAGATTTTTTCTTCTCTTATCTCGCTCACTATTAGAATAGGATATGCCCTGCTCTGTCATCCAACGAAAATGCGTCAACGATAAGTCTCTCAACGCGAGCGGTTTATCCTTGAGTAAAGTCGCCACATCAATACTAGTTACTCCTGTTGTACCAACATCAACCTTTTTCGGCTCTAGAAGTTTGTCACCGCATCTAAGTTCCGAAGCCCCTAATAGAATAATTGAGTTATCCCTTAGTACAGGGAGTTTATGATTGGCTGTCAGAAGAAATCGGATGTTTCCCGCCAATTTAACAGATAAAATATTGGTAGCTGGGCGACGGGTAATTTGCCCAACTTGTACCCAACCAATTGTTCCAGTGTTTGTTTCTCCGAGTACATCGATCACAGAATTGTTACAATAGTAAATAGTAGCAAGCTGTTCAACAGTAGTTCGTATTATTTCACCATCAATCCTTGCCAATATAGGTGTATCCCCAGGAACACAACGATATATTACATGCGTCAATAAATAGTATTTACCCTCACATTCTATTACTCTAAAGTCCAAACCTCGCAAACAAGGCGACGTCATTCTTTCAGTGGGATTAGAATAGGGAACATCATAAGCAAA
>Ga0190313_1001839_pt1 | contig 11027 bp, 19 predicted proteins | sample 4870071011_MG_FD_169989 | JGI IMG/M metagenome (GOLD analysis project Ga0190313, IMG submission 169989) | Hydrothermal vent sediment bacterial communities from Southern Trench, Guaymas Basin, Mexico - 4870-07-10-11_MG | ecosystem: Environmental > Aquatic > Marine > Hydrothermal vents > Sediment ...
TTAGATCAAGCGGTTCGTATTCGTTTAATAACGCTTTAGCCGTTTCCTCGTCATAATCCGCAACGATTAACGATACTTCATCCGCATATACACGAACTTTACCGTATTTCGTTTTCTTCGTATATCCCAAACGAGCTTTAACGTATATTGTCGATTTAACGTGATTCTTTAATACGGGTAGAATCCTATCGAGATCGTCAAAGTATATATCCGTTACTTTCGTCTTAAACGCTATTTCACCGTTATCGAAGTTAATTCTGAACGAATCCAGCTTAAAAATAATGTAATCGTTGCGTTTCAATGCATCGTAAAAGTATACTTGATCGTTAGCGTTCATCGTGTATTGATACAACTTACGTTGCGATTCTTTGTCAAACGCTTTAAATCCGAGTATCAACGAATCGTCTAAATCCTTAACGTATTTCTTAACCGTTATTAGCGGTAATTCCGTCATAATCTCACCGTAAAGCTTCGTCTACTGTTTCTACTCCTACTTTTCGGTTAGGTTTGGGTAATTCAACATCTCTAAAATTGCCTGCCTCAGTCGGTATATCTCCGAATGTTATTTTTTGTTTGTTCGGATTTCCCGTTTGCGGTATCTTGATCGTCTGTAATGCGTTTATAAAGTTCCTTATGTCGTCTTCCGTCAGTATAACGTAGTATTCGCCTTTTCGGTTCGGTTTAACGTATTTTGCAAACCTTATACGCATAGCTACGCCTTTCCTCGCTTGTTGTAGCCGTATGCTCATTCTCGATAAGTTCACTTCTACCGATTCTGCATCTCTCATTTCGCTTCCCTTCTTTTCGAGTCTATCGAGCCGTTCTATTATCTCCGTTATCCGTTCCCTAACCCAATTACAAAACTCTTCAAACTCCTCTTTCTTCATCCTATCACCTCTTTCACGCTTATGAGCTTGAATATAACGTATAACTCGGTTGAGGTCGGCTTTAGTCCGTCTAACGTAACGGAAGTGAACGTAACATTTCCATTTGCGATTATAATATTCGTAACGTATAAAATTCCGTGTGCGTAATAAGATGTGAGCGTGTGTCTTATCCGAAAAAAATCAATAATACGGGATTTGTAAGAGTTAAGGAAGTGTTTAACCGCTTTGCGATACTCCGAATACGATTCCGTTCTGGTTATCGTAACTAAATAGTAGTACATAATTCCGTCTGAACCGTCTTTTTGAATTTCTCGGCTCGATACTTTAACCTCTTACGCTTTAACTTATATCCTGCGTATGTCAATACGTATCTTATTAGCGATCTCATGTTTGCGTATCTTTGTTTCCATGTCCGTTTTACGTAAACCGTGTAATCGTCTAACGCTATAAAAATAGGGAATTGATCCTCGTACATCTGGATACCGATTGCGTGTTTACGTACTTGCGTTAAATACGTTCTAAACGCTATAACGGGTTTACCGATTGTTCTGCGATATTCGATCCATTCTTTGAGTTTGGTTAAATCGTTTGGTTTCTCGATAATCGTTACCTCGATTAGCTGACCGTTTGATATGTCGATATATTTATAAAGCGGTTTCACGTTTTTATGGTACGGTGGATACCATTCGAGTTCGTTAACCCATTCGTCTCCGTTCATTTCTCGCCCCCCTTCTTACCGTTAAGCTGGATAAACTTTTTGAGAGCTTTACTTGCGTATACCTCATGCAATCTATACAGTTCTTTCGGATTAATAGGTTTGTTGTCGATTAAACTTACGAGTTGTAGCGGTTTATTCTTCTTTCGGAATGCGTATATCGGAATAATACCGTATTGCTCGTATGCGTTAAACATCGCTTGCTTCTCCGTCTCGTTCAGATTATTGTTGTATTTACACTGTATTCCAAACGTTATACCGTGTTTAACCGCTATAACGTCAAACGTTCCGTGTGATCCAGCCGACCTAACGCAATAGAATCCAGCGGAAGAAAAAAGGTTAAAAATTTTACGTTCAAATCGGTATCCTTTCTTGTAACTCTTACCGCTCATCTTCTACCGCTCCCATTTCGAGTAATTTCTCTTTAACGAACTCTTTTATCGTAACGCTACATATTTCTAATGTCGTTGAAGTTCCCGCTATAAGCGATTGTGTTAACGCTAATAAGTCTTCGATCTTTCTGCTACTTGCGTATTTATCTATCACCTTCGCAATTTCCCTCGTTATCTCTTTGGCTTTCTCGGATACGACCTCGTTTAGCTTAGGGTTAAAGTTCATCATGCTTATATCAATGCTATTACCGCAGACGTCGAATATCCTTGCGATTAAAGTTAATTTATTGCTTAGTTCGTTCAGAATTGCTAAGCGTGTTAGAATAGCGATCTCTTCTTTGTTCGTTATGTTCTCAACGTTAAATCTTATCGCATCCATAACCGTACACCTCGCATTTACCCTTTAGTAGCGTATTCGAAGAAGTGGTTTACTAACCACTTTACAAAGCAATCAAACTCTTCATTGTCTTTTGGGAATTTACCTTCAATGGTGTCGTGATATGTAACCGTATAAGTTCCAGCATATCCAAAGCCACTATCTTTCCAAAATCGAGCATTGAATGTCATTTTATCCGCTACCTCGTAATCGAAGTATTCTTTGTTTAACGTTATTATTGCGTATATTGCCGTCTTATCGGTTAAAGTGTCATACTCTGCAATTATAGTTATTTTCAGGATCTTTAGGTTAACCGTCTTCTTGAATTTCTTGTATCTTTTCATAGCGTTATCACCTCGTTAGCCCGTTCTTCTTTGCGATTAAATTATTACACGAATTCACGATAGAAATCGCTAAATTGCGTATGTTAATAAGCGAAGCCTTAGCGGTAGCGTTAATGTCGTTAACGTCTAACGTTTCTAAAAATTGAGAATAGCGGTATAATTGTTCGGTTATTTCTTCAAGTAATCGATTTACGTTACTCATCCGTTAACACCTCGTATAAGTCGTATAGTTCAAATACTGGATCGAGTTCCTTAATCCATGCTCGTATTGCTTTAATTTCTTCAACCGTAAACTCGCAGTCGTATAGCATGCGTATTATTTGATCTATCGTGCAACCTCTGCAAACCGTTGGGTATTCTTTGTCGAATACTATCGTTTCTCCGTTCTCGTAGCTCTGCTTTAGCTCTTTCAGCATTTCTACCGTTTCCCTAACTAACCAGCTATACCCGCTTTCGTACTCCATACCGGTCACCGTTCATCCCTATGTCGCTCATCGTATTTAAGCTTGTCCCCCAATCTCATGATAATGAGGTTTTACGAAACCGTTAAATATCCGTTAAATTAACGTAAATACATGGATGGAAAGATCGTTAGCCTAAGCGTGAACGTATATCGGAAGACTAAGAGAGCTAAGGGTAAGCGTTACGATTATTATCAAATATTAATACCTATGAATAAAATAAGAATACTCAACAAGAAGATTAGGATAGCGATCTATCCCGCAGAATGGATAAACGAATCGGATTAACGCTATTTTTTAACGTGATCTAATACGTCTATAACTATTTCGTATAAACGGTCAATACGATTCTCAACGTGATTTATCCGTTTATGTAATTCGTCTATATCATCTTTAAGTTCGTTAATATCGTTCTGAATATGCGATAATTCGTTTTCGAGACGTATAAAAAAAATTATAGCGTTAAAAATGCGTCTTATAACGTTTATAGTTTCACGCTCCTAAAAATTTACGGTGTAGCCTCAACGATTTTGATACCCCATCTTCCCGTCGTTGAATCTTTTTCTATCGTTATCGAACATGCGGTATAATCGAGATCGGGATTAACCATCTTATCGTTTATGTAGTCTGCTAATTCTGCGTTACCCTTAGTTGCGATCTTGTTTTGAATATCGCTATCGCTCCATCCCGCTAACGTTGCGTATGCGACTTGTGTCATCCATTTGTTAATTGACGCAACCACAGAAGGTACGTATCTCGCTCTCTTAAAGAACGGTTTAAGGTCGGTTGAAGTAATCAAGTGGTCAACGGAAGTATACAATTCTTCAGCTAACGCTTTCTTTCCTTCGAGTACGTACCTTGCTTTCGGTACTAATCCGTAAATCTTGTCTCTATCGCCTGTTACCATCCACGTAACTATAGTGTTCGTCCTATACTTGTCCTTAGCGTTAGTAACTCCTTTTTCGAAATCTCCGCCTTCTGCAAATGCGTTATCTCTGTTCGTTATGTATCTGCTTTTCGCTAAATCCATTTTGATCTCTCTCTTTAACATGATCTCATCGAATTGTGGATGATCAGTTCCTATGAACGTTGCATACTCCTCATTCGATCTGTCTTTGACTTTAGCAGTATACGCAGCTTCATCTGGTATAACTCTTTGCAGGTTCGTTATAATCTTCTGTCTTTTGCCCTTCAATGTAGATTCCCAGTCGTCTCTTACTTCATCGAATGTATTTGGCAACTCGCTCTGTGCTAACAATCCGAGATGTACCTCGTATATCACCGTCATAGTTATAATTACGCATAACGCTTAATCCGATTTTCGTAATACTTTTCTATATAACGCACCAATAGTTTCGGCATTCTACCACGAGGACAATCGCTTTTAAGTCCGAGTTTATACGCTTTCATTAATACACCGTATGGTGAACGGTCAAGTAATCTCGCAATAACATGATGTGGTAAAATCCCGTAATACGCTTTTAGTATCCGTATCTCATCGTCTGTCCATTTTTTGTAACGTCTTTTAGCGTTATACGGGTACTCGGTCATATACGTTAGTTTCGGTAGGTTTACCCTCTTTGTCGTATAGTTTAAACCGTCTGATTACCGTTTGATTATCGTCATCGTAAATATTTAGTTCGTTATTCTCGATTTTCCAACGATTAGCGAATAGCTTACGGACATATTCGATCTTATTAGCTATATCGTCTAACGTATACGATGACGGTTTAACCGTTATTTGTATAAACGTTGATTCAACGTCTAAATCCGTTAGAATTCCTTTGTATTCAAGTTCGTTACCGTAATAAACCTCAATCGTGAATGGATTGAAGTATTCCCAATCTTCATCCGTGAATTCATGCCATTGTCCATCTGAGTATGGATTAACCAATTTGGCGTATAATATCTCAACTTCATCGGTTAGTCCGTTAGAATCCGTTGTCGTCTCCACGATTAAGTTACCGTTCTTATCGTACACTTTAATTACACGGTTAGCTAACGGATTACCGTTTACATCTGTTATTTTGAATACAACTGCGTAAATCCTTTGTAATACACCGCTAACATCACCTTCAGCTAAATACCAATTGACTTTCCAATTGTGTGGTTTGCAGTTTATAAATTTGGCTATATTTGACGACCTCAACCTATTAACCCAAGCAAATACGTCAGTTGATGAACCTCTTATATTTGCGAACACTTGATTAGCAGAGTTTACAAGCCAAACCATTCTATTATGTGTGGTTTTAATAAAAACATCCCTAACATTACAATTTACTATATTTTCAAGATACCCATATTCACCCGTTATTATGTTCTTGTGAAACTCAGTATATCTTAAGTCTCTCACTACATTGTGGAATAAACAACCTTTAGCTTCTTTCACGTAGCCTCTGAAATCAAATCTACGTGAATCATCTCTTAGTATAAAGCTACACGCATAAAACTTAACATCGCTATCTTCCTCAACATTGAAGTATGCGATATATGAGCTTTGATATAGCACAAATGTACATCCTTTTTGATAATTTTCTTCTCCATCTGTAATTACTTTCTCACCAAAAGTAGCGTTACAGTTTGCTTTAAAGTCTATAATGCGTTCACCATGATAGCTTGCTTGAGTTTCAACTACTAAAACCGTTCCCTTCTCTTTGAATAGCGTTTCAGTGCTACCATCGCCAAAACATAGCTTAGCAGTAGTTTTGTAAACTCCTTCGCTAAGCTTAGTAAACTTATTCCATCCGTTATTAACGTCTGCTTGATAAATATCTTCAAATGTATACGGTTGACCGTCTTTTGTTCCGACAATCGTAATAGTATTCGTGTCGGGATCGTAAGATATCGGCATATTGGATCACTCACAACGGATAACTTTCGGGTATTTCCTCGCAATCGTCTAACTCGATCCATACGTTAGGTTTATCGCTAAGATCGACTGTTATTTGTTCGTTCTCCGTTCTACCCTCGGTTAACCACAATAGCAATTTACGATACTTCCAGAACTCGGATGGAGCTTTATTAGCGTCTAACCGATAGAACTTTCCCTCGTATGGGAATACTAATTCCGCTCCGTTTTCCGTAACGTTATACTGTATAGCCCAAAACGGTATCCCGACTCGCATAATATATTATCCCATTCCATACGTTAAAAGCTTTTGTGCTTTACCTAACCCCATAATTGCGAAATTGTTAACGTATTTACTTACGCATAACTCGTACTCCGTTTCTACTTCCGTTTCGAGCTTATCGTATAGTTCGGGATTACTCCACAGTTTCATTACCGCTCTATTTAGCAACGTTACAAGCTGAATGCGACAATGCTTATCGAGTTCGTTTCTATGATTGCGTATAATCTCTCTTATCGCTTTCTTAGCTAAGAATACGAATTCGTTACGTCTAAAATCCGCTACTCCGTATATGCTCGGTATATTAAAATCGTAACCGTATACCGCTTTTAACTCCTTAATCTTTGCGATAACTTCGGATAGTAGCGTCATACTTTACCTCTAACCGTTTTACTTCTCTCGTAAACTGACCACTTAGCGATAACTTTACCGTAACGCTTTGTCGTTACTCCCTTCCTTCCGATTATCGCTACAACGTTTATATCCCGAACTCTGAAACCTCGTTGCGGTATTCCAATCGTGAAACTTTCGAATAGTTTACGACAATAACCGCAATTAATAACGTGCCACAGTGGTAAAGTGAACCGTTCTTCGAACCAATTCGTATATACGAGATGTATCGGTTCGTTCTTATCGATTATACCGTAATGTCCTTTACGCTTACGAGTATGACGTTCTCCTCTGCGTTTCTTCTGTAATATCTTACGTAAGAATTCCATAACGTGATATACTGGATTAGAACGCTCTATTATAACCGCTTGTAAATCTTCGGGATTGTTCGATACGATAACGTAAAAATCCGCTTCTAATCCTCGTAATCTTTCAGCCGTAAGCGGTGTTAAACGGATAGCACAAGCGGTTGTATGTATTTCGTCTTGATTGAACGGACAATAGAGATAGCGTCCTATCGCTTTAATCTTATCGGGTTCGGATTCTGTCGGTGGAATACCGCTAAATGCGTTACGTGAATACTCCGTTAGCGTATAAATCAATTCGTCTAACCTCGCTCCATAACGGTTAATTAGATTTTGCTCTATTCTGCTTTTGAGTTCTTCCGTATTGGTAAATATTGCGTAAACGGTAAACTTACGCTTCTTCAAGTCTTTAACTAATTCTTCAGCTCGTTCTTTATACGCTTCTCTTATACGTCTCTGTATCCGTTTGTGCATTGCGGTTAAATATCGTTTGTTAGACATTATCGTATTCCAGAACGCTTTAGCTAACTGTAACGCTATACGCTTCTTATACGGTTCACGTAATCGTTTATCCGATCTTACTCTTTCGCTATGTCTGTGGCGAGGCATATTCGTTACGAATAATCAAATCCGCATTGTCTATACGCTCTAATCCTTTCGTATATCTCTTTGATCTTTGATTTCGTATCGGATATAATCGTTAAAGCGTTAATAGCGTTCACGTCTTTGTTAATTAATTCTACGAGCTTCGTTTCTAAATCCGTTAGCAGATTAATAACCAAGTTCGTTATATCTTCGGCGATATTGCTAAGCTTCGATACGTAATCGCTTATCAATTGATTTACCTCGTTCTTCAGTTGATTAAAGCTATCGTTTAAGCTGTTTACGTCTGCGTATATTTCTTCGAGCATTAACTCGTAATCCTCATCGCTAACTAATCCTATATCGTGTCTTGCTTTTACTGCGTTAAGATCATCGTATCTCGCAATTAAACGCTCCATTATTACGTTTACCGCTTGATTAACGTAATTTTCAAGCCGTTCTGTAAATGCGGTAACGTCAAAGATAAGATACGCCATTACGGCGTTAATGTGTTCTAAGTACGCTTGTAGATATGATGTAACGTAATCGGATTTAGTTGTGAGATACGAAGCGATCTGAGTATCGAGATTGTTATATAGCTGAGTTAAACGGTTATACGCTCCTTGCACTAACGCTTCTAAGATCGTATATGGTAACGCAGAAGTCGGAGCTAATATTGACGTTGCGTATTTCGTTTCTATTAAATCCGCTCTCTGTCCTAACGCTTGAGCTACGCTTAAATCTGGTGGTAAACTTCCTCTCCATACGTTTAGAATCGTCTGTAACGAAGCGTTATAATTCGATTCTAATGCTGACGATAAACCCTCGCTTAACATCTCGCTAATACATTCGCTACCGATTTCTTCGCCAAGATACGCTGACGATTCTATCGTTTTCTTTAGCATTGCGAAGAATATGAGCGGTATATGCTTCGGATGATATGGTAGTGCCTTCGGTTTAGGTAATTGAGCCAATTGATCGGGATTTTCGAATACCGAAAATATATCACGTAACCATTTTTCGCCAACCGTCTTTTCGAGTATGTGTAATCTCGCATATCTGCTTAACGCTTCTCCTACGTCTTTAGCTCCGAGAAAATCCGCTATTTCTTCAAATATCTGTGGTAGCTTTCCCGATTTAAACACGCTTAATACCGCTTTATCTACGCTCATAACACGATCACCTCTACCGTATTAGTTACGATTCATACTTTTTAGATTTAGCAACGAATACGCCACGTAAACCGTGAAGTTCAGCTCCGATTAAGATCAAGCTATGAGCTTTAGCGGGAATAGGTGCTTCGTACTGATCTATGCGACATTTCATCGTGAAATCGTAACGATTGTATACGTTTAACACGAACATAGCAGAAGTAGTACGGGTATTATCTGGATTGTTAGGATCGCATATCTTTAACGTAGGTTTAATGTCTACGCAGATTTTAACTTTGTAATCTTTTATACCGCTATCGTAAAACCATCCGAGACATAACGATTCAGCTTCAACTTCTTTAAGCCGTATTACAGCAATATTCGCAAAGAACGGATCGATAGCACCGTATATGAAGTAGAAGAAGTCAATTTCTTCGCCAAATACTTCTGAATAATCAACCTTGTGATACGGATATGGTGTATAGGATTCTGCGTAGTAATAACCGTATAATGCGTCTTCTTCGTCTGGATCACGAGGCATTTGGCTTAGCTTATCGGCTGGAACGGCTAATACGCACATAGCTTTTCTAAACTCTGAAGGTAATTGCTTCATTTGCTGTACCATCTCGTTTAGCTCATCACTCGTAAGTTGAATCTGCGGGAATGTCGGATTATCGTATGTATTACCGTCTAATCCCGTCATGTCCGTTGTAGAATCGTTATACGTGAACTCTAACGCTTTTAAGCCAATCGGATTAGTAGAACTCGTTATATACCGTTCTAACGCTAATCCGAAGCTTAGTTGTTTAATCGCAGAACTTATACTATTGTTAAGATTCGATACGATGTTAGCGATAGTATTCCGTGTATTCTCGATTACGTTATATCTCCGATCTAATACGTCTACGAGTTGATATTTCAATACGTCATGCCTAAGCTGAAGTATAGCGTTCTTAACTTCGTCATACGTTACCATAGTATCACCTACCAAGTGTTCAGCTTAATACCATATCTCTGTCCAATCCACGTATATATCTCCCCAATCACCTACATCTGAAGAGTTACCGAATACTATACCACAAGCTCCACCACTCTTTAAGTAATCTGGCTCTGGTGTTATCTCTACTTCAGCTAATACTTGTAGCTGATCTTCTGGTGGATTGTTAACATCGGGATTAGAGATATATGGTGTTATGTAGGCTTTACCGTATAGTTGTTCACCTAACGTATATATCTTGATCTTGAACCAAAACCACTGTTGACTATGCGAGCCAAGTATGCTTTGTAATTTACTTGTAACGTCTTCACCAGCTAATAAATCAAGATTACCGTTTTCCACAGTTTGTAGTACCACTTCACCAGCGGTTATATTACCATTCACATCTATTTCAATTTCCAAGTACGATTGAGCATACGTATCCGCTCCTTGCTGTTTACGAGCTATTATGCCGATGTAGTATGTACAAAATCCATCAGAGCCTAAAGCTCCAAAGCTTGCCCATGTCCGTATTTCAGCATTTAGTGGAGCGTCATTATACGTAGGCTTATATACCATACCACAAGCACCAGATGTTTTACAGCCTTTAATACTATGCGTACCGTGTACTGCTCTTTCTTCGGTTATTTCATAGTCTTGTCCATATACCACTTCCCAATCGCTAAACGCCATATATCAAGTTACGCTTACGAGTATATAATCGTTAAGCTTCCCAATCTTCGGTATATTTACGTTGAGATGAATACCACTCATATTCCCAATCTTCGGCATAAGTTCTCTGAGTAGGCATCCATTCGTATTCCCAATCTTCGGCATGTCTTTGTTGTTGCGGTATCCATTCATATTCCCAATCTTCAGCATATCTTTGCTGTGATGGTATCCAAGCCTCTTCCCAATCCTCTATATACTTACACTGTGTAGGATACCATACTTCTTCCCAATCCTCTACGTACATACGTTGTATAGCTCTCCATAGCTCTTCCCAATCCTCGGTGTATCTAAGCTGTAACGGTAACCATAGCTCTTCCCAATCTTCGATATATCTCAATCGAAATCGCAACGTAATACCCATCCTACCTCTACCTATAAAATTCCGTCTCATTAGCAACAACAATAACGCTTCGTAACTCATTACGATTTAACCTACAACGTTCACGTAATATATCTTATCATCATCCGTATCCTAACGTTAACCGTTATAAATTACCGCAATATCCTCACGAACACTCTAACTTACGTAACACTCTACCGCTAAACGATAACACGGATTAATACGGTGTTAACTACGAATAGGGTAGA
>Ga0190313_1001840_pt1 | contig 11026 bp, 8 predicted proteins | sample 4870071011_MG_FD_169989 | JGI IMG/M metagenome (GOLD analysis project Ga0190313, IMG submission 169989) | Hydrothermal vent sediment bacterial communities from Southern Trench, Guaymas Basin, Mexico - 4870-07-10-11_MG | ecosystem: Environmental > Aquatic > Marine > Hydrothermal vents > Sediment ...
CCCGAACAGCACCTATTCAGATTACTTTTTTGTGTATCCTAAGGGACCTTGTCAGTTGCAGTTGACGGTTGAAGTTTATGACTATGATAGAGATGAGTTTGTGCAAACGGATTCAAAGTGCTGTTTTGATGTTTCCACTTATACGACAACCCCTGGTGTGGATTTGCAGGTTTCATTGGATAAGACAATGCTTCCTGAGAAGTTGAGGAAAGGCGACACATACACCTTAAAAGTAACTGTTCAGGACTATCCCTGGGGCAATCTTCTGGATGGAATCACAGTTCATTTTTACGAGGATGGTGTATGGAAAGAGTGTAAGATTTCAAACGGCACGGGATACGGAACAGCGGTTTTCTCATGGACGCCGACTAAAACAGGCACGGTTACGCTGAAATTTGAGGCGACAACAGGGGGAGCAACCGCCACGACGGAGGAATCTTTTGAAGTTACAGAGAAATATCCAACGGCAGTGAGTATTTTTTATGGCTGTTCATGCACCGCAGGCGAGAGTTTTGAAGTTTCAGCGTATCTTTCCTACATTGTAGGGGATAAATATTATGCTCTTGCGGGAAAAACGCTTGATTTCTATATAGGAGGAGTTAAGAAAGCTTCTGCGACGACGGACAGTAGCGGGAACGCAAAGGTAACGCTCACATGTCCTTCAAGAAGTGAGAAACTGGAGGTAAAGTTTGCAGGCGACGCTAATTATGAGCCTTCTTCAGATAGTTGCACGCTTTATATTACTACACCAACGCCAACGTCTACACCACCGCCCACATCACCCCCACCTACGACACCTCCACCTACGACACCTCCACCTACGACACCCCCACCGGGACCGCCACCAGCGCCGGAGGCGAAGTTTGAGTTTGTGAGTGCGGGATTTCACTACTGGAAGACGACGGAGTTCAAGCCAGAGGACTTTGTGTCGGTGAGTTACGATGTAGAAAATGACGAGTGGAAGGAAGAGGGAGAAACAATAACGGAGCATTTAGTTCCCGACACAGCATCTGCGTTGTTCTTTTCAGGAACAGTCAGACAAAAGGAGACGGGAGCAAGCGCAGTCTGCGAGGTTCGTGTGTATGACGAGCTGAACGATGAAGTTCTCTTGACTGTAAATAGCGAGGAGGAGATTTCAGGCGAATTCAGTTTCGGCAACCAGACATACTTCTACGATGGCAAGGAGCGACGCATAAGAATTCAGGTAGGTGCTTACGAAGGAGGGACATGGTTCAAGCAGGATGAGACCGAGCCTTTGACCCTAAAAGGCGGAAAGATAGCGATAGAGATTAAGATAAAGAATGTGCCTGAAGGCGTTGAGCCGTGTGTTCAGATTTCTGAGCTTTCCGCATCGGGACTTCTGTTTGTTGTAGGGGCGTTACCTTCAAAATATGGCACGAGATTATTCTGGACGGAAGATGAAATAGAGAGGGACAAAACCTACTATGTCTATTTAGGGCAGAAGGAGAAGTTTTTAGGACTAATAGAATACTGCGGTCTTCGTGCTGGCAGTATAGATTCATTCACATACACGGGGACGAAAATTGAGAAGGAGTATGACTGGAACGAATGGGTGTATTTGCCTTCGTGGGTAGAAGATGTGTGTTCAATCTTAGGCATCTCACCGTTCTGCGAGGACTTATGGGACTTATTCGGCTTCTTCTGTGGCAACCTTTACATTGAGCTGTTCCACAAAGACCCTTACACTGGCGAGCCTGTGGAGCCTGATGCTACTACGCATGTTCTCGCTTTCCTTGATATTCTCGGTTTTATTCCAGCATCAAAGGTCGGGAAGTTCGTGAGTGTGGTTGCGGAGCGAGGCGAGGCGATTGCGGGGTTCATAGCAAAGAGCAGTAAGGTCAAAGAGTGGTATGATGGCATTGCGAAGAGCAAGCTCATAAGAGGCATTGCCTCAATGAGCGACGAGACATTTGAGAAGAAGTTTTTAGACAAGCTCGCAGCAGAGGACACGAAAGCAGCGGAAGAGTTATTGGATTCCGTGATTGCCTCGCCTGAAGTTACGAGAGAAGAGGCATTCAAGCGGATAGTTGATGCAATCAAAGAGACGAGGAAGAAGCTGAAAGCTGCTGGTCGCACAGCAGATGACATAGAAGACATGCTCAGCAGAGGCAGAGCGTATGCAGCGCATGCAGAACAGACAATAGAAGTTGCGAAGGACACGCTGAAAGGCTCGTGGAGCGACATAAGGAAGTTATACGACCAGTTCATCGCTGCGTGGGAGAAGGAGTCGCCAGAGAACATTTACAGAGCAGTGTTTGAAGGTAGAGGTGTGAGTGTTGAGCATCCTGTGACGAAGGAGATGGTTTCTGCTTTCCGTTCAGACATTCAAGAATTAGCGGGGGCGCCGAAGGTCAAGGTGCTTGTTGAGGGAGAAGAAGTTCCTGTGAATGTGTATTTTGATGACATTTTCCATGCGTTCTTCTTGAAAGAGAAAGATTGCGTGAAGTCGCTTAAGGATGCTGGTTTTCTTAATGATTTCTTGGACGAGCTGAAAGCGTATGTAGAGGCTCGCCCGAAGACTTACAGAGGCTTGATTAAGCAGCTTTCAGAGGATGAGTTTAGGATAATAGTTGCGGATTTGAAGGCAGAAGGCAAAGAGGCAGCAGCGAATCTTTTCAAGCAGATAAGAGAGGCAGCGGATGTCATAGATGAAGGAAAGGCAGGGATAAAAGATGCGGTCAAGAGGGTTGCGGATGCTGCGGAGGACTTAACCGCAGATGAAGGAACAAGGAGAGCAGGTTATAAAGTCTTTGAAGATGTTGTTGATAGTGTCAAGGCATCAAAGGAGGAGGAAGAGGCATTTGAAACTTTTGAGAAGGCGACAGACCCTGATAAGAATCCGTTATGGAAGCGTTTCTGGGACTTCATAAAGAGCAAGGCAAAGGAGATACGGGGGAAGGATTGGAGTTTAATGAAGACAGTTGAGCGACTTAAAACATACCTAATAATTACAAGCCCACCATGTTTCGCCCTCTTCATAGTGGAGGAGTCATTACAAAGGTCAGGATACACAACGAAGCCTCTCTGGGACATTCACTGGGGATGGGAAAAGAAGACAATAGAAGAGCGGAAGTCAATAATCAAGGATTTAGAAGAAAACTTAGAGTGGCGTCGCGCCTTCCACGATTCTTTAATTATTGTGAATGCAATCGCATCTGCAATTTGTCCTTACATGGCGTTTTTTTACTTTAAGTATATGGAAGCTGATGCGAAAGACTTAGAATCTTATGAGAGAGCACTTGAGTATCTTAAGAAAGACATAAACCCTCTCACGGGAGAGGGGACATGCACGCTTTCGGTCAAGTGCAATGTAGATGGCGTTCATATCTTTTTAGATGGAGTTCCGACTGGTAAGATAGCGGGCAGGTATCCTCGCAAGATATATGATGTGCCAGTTCGCAGCGAAGAGTATGAATTATCAGTTGTTGGCATGAAGGAAGGTTATCTCGCTGCTGCGACGACAGTCACAATCACGCCTTACGACATTGGCAAAACGATAGATGTCTATTTGGAGTTAAAGGAGAAGTCAGACCTTTATACAGATGTTCCAGAGACGCCAGAGAACCCGTTTGAGCCACAGATGCTTGACCCGCCGACATTTGACGACATGAAGAAGACGCCCTCGCCGTATGGTGCCGCCTCACCTATGGGTTGGTGGTCTGGAGAAGTTGGCGATTTATATTGCAATTCGTATCCACCTGGGGCGAAAATTCTGATAAACGGCATGGATACTGGACATGTCACGCCCTGGACGATTAAGAGTTTAGCAGAGGGCACTTATCATGTAACTTTCCAGAAAGAAGGATATGAGGATTGTGAGGTTGAAGTAGAGGTCAAGAGGGGGAAGACTGCGCAGGCGTATTGCGATTTCACAGGAGAATGCCCAACACCTTCATCTGTGAGCATCACACATATGCCTCCCTCGCCGACCACAGATGATACAATAACCTTCACGGGTAGTGCGTTTGCGGGAGAGGGACACACGATAACTTCGTGGGAGTGGGACTTTGGCGACGGCACTACTGGAAGCGGTCAAACGGTAACGCACAGATATACACAAGCGGGCTCATATCAGGTGATTTTGACGGTTACGAATGACTGTGGGCAGACTGCGAGTGGGAAGAAAACGATAACGGTGGAAGAGGTAACGCCGACGACAACACCTCCTCCCGAATGCCCTGAACCGACGGCACAAATCTCCTACATAGAAACGACGAATCCCTATGTGGAGCAGGAGATAGAGCTTTCGGCGTCAGGCTCTTCGGGAGGCGATACGCACTCAATTACTTCTTATGATTGGGACTTTGGCGACGGCACGACTGCGACAGGCGTGAGTGTGAAGCATGCGTGGAAGAAGACGGGCAAATATAAAGTGGTGCTTACGGTGACGAATGACTGTGGTGCGACTGATACGGCGACGAAAGAGGTGACTGTGAAAGCAATAAATGATGTCTGCGACTTGATAAAAGCTCGTGGTGGCGTTTCGGAAATAACCTCAGTGGATATTCAGCAGATGATTTTAGCGTATAACGGCGTCATTAGTTACTACTTCACTGTGAATCGTGATGCGATTTACGGGATGGCGGCGTATAAGAGAGGCGATATTGACACGGGTGATGATTTGACAGGTTGTAAATTTGCGGGCTTCTTGAGGTTGTGGCGTTTGTTAGAGCGGATGCGTCGCTCGTGATGAAGAAGTGATGAAGAAGTGATGGAGGAGAAATGGACAAGAGGGAGGCGGTCAAGGAACTATACAAGAAGGCGTATGGCAATGCAGGATATGATGAGATATTTGTTTATGAGAATATGAGTAGCACGTTCCCTGTGACGCCTTCTCCCCCTTATCCGTCCTCTGCAACGATTGTCTATTTGGATAAGTGTGAGGGTTTGGATTCGTCTGTGCGTGATGAAATTACGGGTTTAGGGTTCTCGCTTGAAGAGGTCGAACACATATTTCCCATATCTTCTGGATGGAGGTGCTATATTAAATGGCAGGGTCAGCATTTCTCTCGTGAGGATTTGTTTCTTGACAGGATAAAGGAATTAGCGGAGCTGTTAGGTTATGATGTCAGGAGTGCGAGCAAAGCGCCATACTGGGGCATCTACGGCGGCACGAGAGAAGAAGCACGAAGTCAGGTGGAGCGTTTCTGTGATGAAGCAGGGTTGAAATATAACGATGCATATACGGAGGAGCAGGATTCAGGTTTTGTGTTCGTTGTTCAGTCGTGGTATTTGAGCCGCATGTTCGCCTTGTTTTCATCGCACTTCCGCTCTGTTGATTTGTATTGGAAGAAGGGATATTTGTATGCGGATGTCTCAATTGTGCCGAATGTTGAGAAGTGCGATAGTGAATATTGTTACTACTATAAGATTCGTGTGTTCTCTGATGGCGAGAAACTGACAGAAGGCACGATATATTTGCCTACGATAAGCACGACACTTCTCATACCGAATCCTCCCTCTGAAGGTTCAATAGTTTTCAAGTTGGTGGAGGTTGAAAAGGCGACAGAAAGCGAAGAAGTGGCGGATGAAATAGAGAAAACCATTCCTGCGAAGCCTACACCGACGCAGGCCCCTACGTCAACCCCGACGCCTCCGCCGTGTTCGTTGAGTGTCAAGGTTGAGGGCGAAGAGGTTACGGAGACGGTGCAATACATACCTGTTGCGGTTGAGTATTCAAATGCGCCTGCGGACACGACTTTGAGGGTTATTTCGCCATCATACGAGTATGTTCTGAAGAAGACGGTGAGCGGTAGTGGCAGTGAGATTTTTGAGGCAAAGGAAACGGGCACATATTTCATCTATTTGCAGAACGAGAGTTGCTCTGTAACGAAGGAGCTGAGGGTGAAAGAGCCTCCGAGACCGCCGTGTAAGGATTATGGGGACTTGGATGATGACGGTTATGTGTCTATGTTGGATTTCTACATTCTTGGAAAGCACCTTCAAGGCGTGATTCCGCTCACGGAAGAGCAGAGAGAGAGAGCTGATGTGAATGCTGACGGCGTCATAGACGAGAAGGATGCGGAGCTGATAAAGCAGTTCATTTTCGGCGAGATTGACACTTTTCCAGTTTGCGAGCTTGTTGTTCTGGCGGAGGATTCGCCGTTCTTTGTGCAAGTGGAAGACCCTGATGAAGTTCTCACGGAGGAGGATGAATGGTGGTATTCAAATAGAGTAAAAGGAGAGGAGTATCCCCGCCTTGTGATGCGAGTTCGTGGCTCATCGTTGAAATTCAAAGTGAAGCGGAACGCATGGTGGGGTATAAAGGTAGAAGGAAGCGGGGATATGAAGGAATGGAGCACTCTCTATGAGGAGAGTGGAATATTGGGACCTACCGAAAAAGAGATTGAAGTCTCAATAGAGGGTTATGATTTCATTCGCTTCACACTAATGGATGGCGATGCATCTCATGAATGGATAAGGCTTTCAAAGAAGATGATTGTGAAAGGGAAGGAACCGCTGCCGTTGTGCGAGTGGCTTTCCTCTACGATTACTTCAATGGATATTGCAGAGTTGGTTTTAGCGTTCAATGGAGTTGTTGATTTAGGGTTCGTGGTGCTTCGCAAAGACATAGAAGGCGTAGCAAAGTTATACAAGGGTGAAGAATATGAATGTGGCTGGTGAGCGTGTGAGGTGGTTCAGATGCGTAAGAGAGGAAACATACGAATAGGGGCAATAAAGGACATTACAGTGACTGCGGTGGATGCGAAGATTACGGACTTTGAAGTGCGGGGAAATGTTCCAGAGAACGCATCAGGGTATTATCAGTTCTACAAGTGCAAGGTGCATGCAGATACGACGCTGGATTTGGAGTATAGGGTGCGTATAAGCATCAGTCCGTCGCTTTCAGGAGCAGACACTTCAAAGACGACGGGGAAGATGACGCATGGCACGAACAAGTGGATATATTTCTATGCGCAGCCGCCTGATTTAGGGCTGACTTCTGACAAAACATATACGATAACTGATGTGTATTTGGATGCGAAAGACCCTCGCACAGGAGCGTGGGTGAATCTGCGCTCCTATTCAAGAAGCGACACTTTCAAGGTAGAAAAGAAGGTCACATGCTGGGAGGCGACACCGCACTATTCAAGCGGCTGCGAGTTGTTGAAGCACTATGCGGATGACCAGTGCGTGGTTTCCTCTGATAATGCATTGACAGACGTCGCAAAAGGCAACATCACAGTTGCGGAGTGGGATTTTGTTGAAAAAGCGGATGGGAAGGATGCGAACACGATATGTGCGAACTGTTGCACGCCAGCGCCGAAGGGAAGAATATGCGAAGAGCATGACATTCCGTCGTCGGCGAAGGCGGGGACTTCAATAAACATAGGGGTGTGCGTGGAGAACACAGGTAAGATAAAGGCGAATTACTGGGTAGATGTCAAGATTTCAGGACCGGGCTATTCAACGACGCTAACGAGTGCGAAGAAGAGCATAGATGTCGGGAAGAAGGACAAGATATATGTGACTTGGGATTTACCGCTGAACCTGCAGAGCGGAACTTACACGATAGATGCGACGCTCTACGCATGAGAGACGATGGCGAAGCAGGATGAGCAGACAGTAGGGAAGGTGCATACGGGTTTCTGCTCATTTGTTCGGGATTTGCCCTCGAATCCGAGCTCGGAGAAGTTGAAGGATTTGGTCTTGGCATATAACGGCATAAAGGATTTGGGATTTGAAGTCCCTACGAAAGATTATATTAAAGGAGCGGTGGAATACTATAAGGGAAATGTTGATAAAGGGGATGAGCTGACGCCGTGTGCGTTTGGTGATTCATGATGACACTCACGGATAACGGAAAAGACTGGTTGGCTCGGAACGCAGGCGTGAACAACTGTTTCGCCTCGTCAGGCGTCTCCTACAAGGATTTAGAGGGCAATTCTCACACGGGTTCAACGACGGATGTCGCTGCGATGCTCGTTGTTGCATCGTTATTAGGCTATCCCTACACGACGAAAGAAATCGTGAATGGGAAGAGTTACGAGGATTTTGTAAAAGCGAATGGTTATGATTTAGACATAGAAGATGTCAAGACGGTTTGTGAGTTGCAGGAGGCGACGACGCCTTACTGTGCTGCTGTCGCAACACCGACGACGACGCCAACCGTAACACCTACGCCAACTACGAAGTGTGAGTGGTTCTCTGACCACATACCTATGATGTCTGCGGATATTATGGATCTTGTGAGGGCATATCTCGACATAATAGATTTAGGGTGGGATGTAAGCGCTGCGGATATAATGGGAGCAGTTGCATATTACTTAGGAGATAAAGATAGAGGGAATGAGTTCACAGGGTGTTCATTATGACGCTGACAAAAGAGGGAAAGGACTGGTTAGCAACTTACGCAGGCAGCAATGGCTGCTTTCAGCCGTCTGGCATCTCATACAAGGACGCTGATGGTGTCTCACACACAGGCTCAACGGGGGATGTTGCGAATGCGCTATATGTTGCGCATTTAGTGGGTAAGGATGATGTTGAGATAGTTGCGGGGAAGTCATACAACGATTTCAGAAGTGCAAACGGCGGAAACGACCTCACTTTAGATGATGTGGGTTGGGTTTATGGCAACGATGGCGACCCTGGTGAGCCTCAATATTGCATAACAGCGACGACTACCCCGACGGTATCTCCTACAGTAACACCAACGCCTACTTGGGAGCCGATTTCGCCAGATGAATGCCCGCCGAAGGAGAGCGGTTACCACTGTCTCACGATAGAATCTGATCCGCCGGGTGCATCAATATACATAGATGGCGAGGACACATACAGGCTGACGCCAGAGACATTCAAGATTCGTGAGGGGGGCTATAAAATCAAGCTCTCAAAGGCGGGGTATGCAGACTACGAGGCTTCTGTTACGGTATATGCAGACCGAACGGTGAAATACACGCTCACGAAGCTCACGCCGACGCCAGTTCCGCCGATAGAGATAGAAGTGCGTAAGGGCGAGTTAATGGGCTATGTAGATATAGGTGCGTCAAGAATTCCCCGCAGCATCACGGTTGGTACGAAATACACATATAGAATCAGAGTGGAGAATCCCGAAGAGGGTGTGGCTGCAACCTACAAGGTGACGCTTGAATTCATAGGAACGGGAGATGTTGCAGGCATGAAATTCAGTTTTTCATCTGATTGGAGCGATGTGGTTGACCCTGGAGAAGGGAAATCGTTGTATGTTGATGTGCTGATGCCTTTCTATGCGCTTGCGGACACGACAGCAACTTACGAGCTGTGGGTGACATTAGAAGGGGAGAAAGCAACAGTAGCAGCGGGTGTGTGATTGTGCAAGGAAGGTGATGCGAAAAATGGTTGTTTTGGAGCGGAAGCAGATAGGAACCGTTGAAATCGGCGGTAAAGGAGCAGGCGTTGCGAGAATGAGCATAGATGAGTTCATAGAGGAACACAGAAAAATCAAGGAGGAAATAGGGTCGTGTGCGCACATTTCAGATGTGAAAGAGAAGTTGGGCATTCCCGATGACAGATGGCGCTTGCACGAGGAGATGTTCTTGGCAGCGAAGGCGTGTGCGAAAGCAACAGAAGATACGATATGCACGACGGAAGGCATAAAGATGCTCTTTGACCTGCTGAAGAAGATGCGTGAGAAGACAACCTATTGAGGTGATGCGAGAATGAATGCGAGAGCGAGAAAGTTGGATGCGAAGCGGATAGGGGCGTTGAGAATTCAAGGACGAGGCACAGTTCAGGGTCAGATGCGACCTGTGTCATCAGGGGTCAGAGGCAGTCCTGTGAGGGCGTTTCAAGCGACAGAAGTCTCACTTGAAGACTTCGTGAATAAGCATTTAGCGCTCATAGACTTTTTGAACGACAAGGGCGAGAAGGGCGAATGCGTTACTTACGATGAAATCGTTGAGTTCGTTGGGGGCGAAGAACTCGCAGATAAGCATATTCAGTGCCTTGAGATAGAAGAGGCGTTTGTGAATGCGTTGCCTGATGTGTTCTGCTCGCTCACCGCTGTGATTAAGCGTAAAGAGGAAATGCTTCCCGAGTGAGCGGGAGCGTGTGAAATGATTTCGTTCATCGTTCAGGAATACCACGAGGAAGAGTTCATAGACCGCATGATAAAGCAGTTGAACGACTTGGCAGCAGAGGGCGAAGAGATAGAATTATGCTTCATCACCGCCTCCCCTGCGAGTGAGAGGGGTTATGTGCGTAAGAAGGCGGACTTTCCCGTTAAAATCGTCGGAAGGGTGTGGTCTTGCGGGGCAGCTCGCAACACAGGTGCGATAATTGCGTCGCCCCGTTCTGAGGCGTTGTTCTTCTTTGACTGCCATATTTGCTTCACGCCTTCTGCGATAAGAAGGGCGAAAGAGACGCTGCGAAAGTATCCGAATGCGATGCTCGGCTTCTCCGTTTGGGTCGTAGATTTCCCTTCCTGCGAGAAGAAGGGGGGCGTGGGGCATGGCGTAACCTTCAGATTTACGAAGCACCCGTTTGAATGGGTGTGGCTTCCTTCGCCTTCCGACGAGGAAATATTTGCGGTGCCGACGGTGTGCGGTTGTGCCTTCGCAATGACACCGCAGGTTTTCAAGCATTTTTACGAATACGGCGGATTTCTATGGCAGCACCGTCGTTTAGGTTGGGAGGAAGAGCATGGCTTTCGCTTATGGCGATTACAGCATCCCGTTATCGTTGATAAGAAGGCGGAAGTCGGACATTTCTTCAAGAGCGGGTGGAAAGGCGTCGCAGCTCCTGAATACTACGAGAGCAGAGTTTTAGGCTTGTATCTGAGCGGGGACAACAAAGGATGCAGAGAAGTGCTGCGAGCATGCGAAAGAGACGGCTGGGATGTTCAGAGGGCGTTGCGATGGGCTCGTGAGCATGGTCATCCTATAAGAAAGAAGTTGAAGCGGTATCCGCCCCTGAATTTAAGGCGATTTCTGTGGATTGATGAGAACTGGAGGTGGATTCCGCCTGCGTGGTGGAGGAAACTTGCAACTTCTTAAACGGTTTGCTCAGTGAGAAGCGAAGAATTCGT
>Ga0190313_1001841_pt1 | contig 11022 bp, 5 predicted proteins | sample 4870071011_MG_FD_169989 | JGI IMG/M metagenome (GOLD analysis project Ga0190313, IMG submission 169989) | Hydrothermal vent sediment bacterial communities from Southern Trench, Guaymas Basin, Mexico - 4870-07-10-11_MG | ecosystem: Environmental > Aquatic > Marine > Hydrothermal vents > Sediment ...
CTATCTTTTTCCGTGAGAATCATAACCAAACGATCTATGCCTATTCCCACTCCGCCCGCCGGTGGCATTCCCCACCTTAGTGCTTCCACGAATTCCTCATCGTACTGATGCGCCTCTTCATCGCCCAACCTCTTTCTCTTCATCTCTTCTTCGAACAATTCCCTCTGTTTTTCCGGGTCGTTTAATTCTGTATATCCGTTTGCTATTTCTAAACCCCCAATAAACAGTTCAAATCTTTCCACTATATCCTTTCCCTTGGCGCGGTGCCATTTGCATAAAGGAGTGGTTTCTTGTGGATAGTCAATCACGAAAGTTGGTTGAAGCAAAGATTCCTCGCATATCTTCTCAAACAATTTGCCGAGAGCGTAGCCGCGGGAGTAAGATGGAATCTTGACTTTGTATTCTTTAAGCAATTGCTGTATCTTTTCATCGGAAATATCGCGGGAAATTCCATGTTCCTCCAAGAGCTCATAGAAATCCTTTCTGCGAAAGTTCCTCAGAGAAATTTTATGACCGCGGAAATTTATCTCTTCCACACCTATACTCTCCGCGGATTTCTTGATGAGTTTTTCCGTGAGATCCATCATATCGTTGTAGTCCGCATACGCCCAGTATATCTCAATCATGGTGAATTCAGGGTTGTGTTCCGCATCTATATCCTCATTCCTGAAATTCTGTGCGATCTCAAAAACCTTAGAATAGCCGCCAACAAGCAATCTCTTCAGGTAAAGTTCCGGCGATATTCTCAGGTAATATTCCTTTTTAAGAGCGTTTACATAAGTTTTGAATGGTTTAGCATATGCGCCACCGTACACCGGCTGTAGGATAGGTGTGGTTACCTCCATGAAACCCATTGCCCATAGTTCGGAGCGTATGGTTTTTATTATCAAATCTCTTTTCTTGAAAGTTTCAAAAACTTCTGGGTTCAGAAGTATATCCAAATACCTCTTCCTGTATCTGGTTTCCACATTCTCCAGCCCGAACCATTGATGTGGCAAATCATACAATGCCTTGCATATCAGTTTGAATTCCTCCACGAGTATGCTTAACTCACCCCTCTTGCTTTTCGTTACCTCGCCATTAACCCAGACAAAGTCTCCTCGCTGAACATAATTCTTAAAAAATTTGAAATCCTCTTGAAGAACATCCTTTTTAACCATCAACTGCACCTTAAAACCATCATCAAATATGTCGCAAAATATGAGTTTTCCATGCTCTCTATAACCAACAATTCTGCCAGCAGTTTTTACCTTGCTTCCCATCAATTCTTCCTGTTTCTCCACAATTTCTTTTACAGTATGAGTAACCTCAACCTTGTGTGGATATACCTCGTAGTTCATCGCGCGAAGTTTTTCCACTATGCCCAACCTGTATTCATAATCCTTCCTAACCATCGCAAGGGAATAAAAAAGGAATTATTAAAGATGTTCGCTGGTTAAAACCAAGTGAGATTACAGGTGAGTACATCGCAAATTTATTATCCAATAACTTCATAACACCCCTTGTCAAGTCATGGGTGAAAAAATGAGTGGGGAGATTGCACCGAATATAATAGACAATAGTACCGGTAGAGAGCTAGTTAAGGTGATAAAAGACCAGCTTAGGAAATCCAAAGAGGCAAAATTTGCTATTGGATACTTTTTTCTGAGTGGTTTTTCCCTTGTAAAGGATGATTTTCCTGAGCATATCTCTAAGTATCCATTTTTAAAAATTGTAATGGGTAACGAAACTACATATCCCACCAAGGAGGAATTGGTAGAGGGTTACAACTTGAGAGAGATATTTAAGCAAAGAATGATAGAAGATTTACAAAAGATGAAGCTTACGGAGGAGAAAATAAAACAATTAAGGACATTAAGGGATTTTATCGCAAATAATATCATAGATGTAAAACTTTTTGATAAATCAAGATTACACGCAAAATTATATTTATTCCTCACAAAACCCGAAGAAAAATATGGTTCACCGGGCTTAGCCGTAGTGGGTTCTTCTAATTTTACAGCAGAAGGACTCACGCGAAATAAAGAGTTAAATGTATTGCTTACCTCACGCGAGGAGGTTCTTTATCTCAATCAATGGTTCGATGAACTCTGGAACGAGGCTATTGAATTCAGAGAAGATTTATTAAAAGTTATTGATATATCTGGTGTATTACCAGAAAGCATCTATCCCAAAATAGGTAAATTGATTGATCCGCGGACATTATTCAAATATCTGGTGTATATGTGGTTTGAAGGAAGAGTGCTGAATCTGCTTAAGAAAGACATTCTTATGGAATTTCAACTTGTGGGTGTAGTAAATGCTATAGACAAAATCAATTTTTATAACGGTGTTATTCTTGCAGATTCAGTTGGACTTGGGAAAAGTTTTATGGCTTCCGCGATCATAGAGGAATTCCTGTGTGGTAAGCATCCTACATGGCTACCAAATGGAAAAACTCCTTCTGTAATGCTTATTTTACCACCATCAATTATACCTCAATGGGAGGAACTACTGATAACATCCGATTATTTCTTAGTAGGATATACCAAAAAACTTGTAAGAAATGCCAATAACTATAAGATTTACGAGATATATGACCATGGAAAACTTCTTGGCAGAATAGCATTCTTATCCTTAGGTATTTTCCAGAATTTGAAGGAAATTGATCTTAAGAAAATACGAGAAGAATATGATCTGTTTGTGATTGATGAAGCTCATAAATATAGAAATAAGAACACAAACAGATGGAAAAATGTTAGGATTCTCCAGAAAAAAGATGATGGTTTTCCAAATAAGTTTTTACTCCTTACGGCTACACCGCTTAACAACTCAATAAGTGACATCTTTAATCTCATAAGGCTTTTTGTAGATGATACATTTGCGCCATTTAGAATCAAAGGTGTTCCAATAACCGAACTTATAAAAAGGTATAGAGATTTAAAGAAAGAACTGAGCAAAATAGATGATAAAAAAATAAAGAAAGATCTGAAAAGAGTTGCAACCGAAATAAAGCAGAAAATACTTGATGAGATTATGGTGCTTAGGACAAGAAAGTATATAATGGAGGAGTTTAAGGATATAAAAGTCAACGGGAGACCACTTATTTTTAAAGACCCCAAGCCATACAGCCTTGATTACTCTTCATTTTATACAAATGATTATAGAAATCTCTTAAAAGTTATAAATGACAATCTCAATAGAATCCTGTTTGAACATACAAAGCTCTACGGCACAAGGTTTGTAGTTTTTGAGGAAGAAACCATTGACGAAGAGGAACCTATAAAGAAACTGATTGAGGTAGCAGATTTGTTCAGGCTCTTACTTGGTAAAAGACTAGAGAGCGGAATTTATCCTTTTGAAACAACTCTTAGAAGGATCTATGAAAAGGAAAAGATTTTCTATGAAATATTTAAAACACAAATGAATAGAATTTTAAGTGAAGAAGATTTAAGAGATCTTATTAAGGATGCTGTTGAGAAAGCAAAGATAGAGAAAGAACTTGAGGAAATCAAAGAGGAATACACTATTGAGGAAGAAAATGAGGAGACATGGTTTGATAGAGTGGTAAGGCTGCTTCTTGAGTATGCAGAGGAATTAAAAGAGGAAGGAATACAGTACTCAGAAATTGAGTTATTAAGACTTGGACTAAAAAGAGCTTTGGATAACTTACAAAATGATCTAAAATTAATGGAAAGTATTTTTATTGAATTAGATAAACTTAAGGAAAGAGAGAATGGTATGCCTAAAACACTTGGCAAGATTCCGAGGAAGAAAGAGGATATAATTGACTTGCCAATATATACCTACCAGAATGATCCTAAACTTCAGTCTTTAAAGCAAATAATAGGCAACCCAGCATTTAAATCCGAGGAGTTAAAAGAAATTCCTTCACTTAACCGAAAGAAAATAATAATTTTCACGCAGTATAGGGACACTGCGTATTACCTTTATCATAATCTTTTAGAGTGGATTAAGAAAGAGATTGACCTGCATACCTGGCTCAAAGATGAGCATGACAGAATAAAAATAGCTCTTGTAACTGGAGATACAGAAACACCTACAAAAATTAATTACATCAAAAGGTTTGCACCGGAAGCTAATAACGGATTTGAAGAGGTTATGAGGTTTGGTGAGATTGATATATTGATTTCAACGGATGCATTGAGCGAGGGTGTCAATCTACAGGATGCCGATGCGGTTATAAATTATGATTTGCCATGGAATCCAATGATTATAGTACAGAGAGTTGGGAGAGTTAATAGAATAGGAAACGAAAAAGATGTATATGTCATAAATTATATTCCATCAGATGAGATAGAGGTTATTGTTGGAGTACTCCGAAAATTAAAGGAAAAAATTCAAGATATAACCCTGATAATCGGAAAGGATGTGAAAATACTTTCACCGGAAGAGGAAATAAGTATAGAGACTTTTGGTGAGCGTATAAAGGATATTTCTAAACTCTCAATGACAGACTTAGAACAGTATGGTATTTCAGAAGATTTTAAAGAGTTTATACCTGAAGGCATACCACAGGAGCAACTTGATGAGTACAAACTTCTGAATTTAATTCAGTATGAATTGGGATATACAGCAGAAGACTTTAAAGATGTTATGCACATGGAAAATGGGCCCTATTATTCCTTTATTGAAGGCAATGATAAAGTAATAAGTGTTTACGAATTCTACCGCGGCAAATACAGGATAATGAAAAAAATCATGAGCATCTCAAAAGATGGAGAAATAAGATATGAGACTCCTCTTGTGTTTCTTGACCTGATAAAAAGTAGAGAAAAATCTCCGCAGAAGATAGAGGTCGCTATTGAAAATCTGAAAAAGATGAAAGAAGAAACAGAAAAAACTGTGGAAGAGTTGAAAGAAGGTTATCAACAGGAACAAAAAGGATTTCTTTATAATTTATACAATGCCCTGCTTGTTGAAAGGAAGAAGGCAAAAGGTATTGAAGATAAATTTAAGGCCGTTATGACTGCTCTTCAAACGATCCCGTATTATCTTTATTCAAGGGAGATAAAGCCGTTACTTACGAGCAAGGGACTTATTGAAATAAATAGAGATAATGTAATTCTCAAGGACTTCAAAGGAGTTGTTGAAACTTTATATGGATTTTTCAGGGAGCGTGGTCTTACCGATATAGAATCATTAAAAGTAAGAGTAAAACATTTGGGGTGGTACTATGAGGTCTGAGATCAAGAAGATAATAGAAAAAGAACTAAGCAGGTACAAAACAAAAGAAATTAAAATATCCGATAAAAAATATCCACTTTATATCATACCCGAACTTTGTGACGAAGATCTTAACATATTTGAAGGCTTCCTGTTCGTTGAAGCTGAAAACAAAAGCGAAGTTTCTTATCTAAAAACGAGATATAAACCACCTGTAAGTGGTTATGCTCCAAGGTTGGGTATCATTCTCTACGATGGACATTTACTTATCAAGGATTATAGAAGAAACAAACACATTATAAAAACCCTAAAGAAAATCAATAAAACCTTCCTTAAGAAGCTCAAAAAAGCTCTTAGTGAGCCAAAAGAAGAGAATTTTAATAAACTTTTTGACAGGAGTGATGTGATTGAGGAGTTTTACATACTTTACAAAAAGACAAGAGAGTATCTCCTTAAACCAAATAATTTAAAGGGTATATCAGAGCAAGAAAAAAGAGAAGAATTCGTTGATAACTTCATGATGCAGATGCTAACGTTGTGGTATTTGCAGGAAAGAGGATTTTTTAATAATGATAAAAACTACTTCATAACAAAGTTTAAAGAACTCAAGCAGAAAAAACTCTTTAATGGGTTCAAAAATTACTACGAATTCTTGGTTTATCTCTTTGAAAAAATAAGCGGTTATGCCGATAAACAATATATTGATGATGACCCAAAAATAGGGAAGGTTGTGGTTATAGGACCAGCTGTATTTCTTAACGGAAAACACAGTAAGGCAATATCAATTCCTGATAAATGCTTCTACCAAGAAGGTATTACTGAAAAGCTAATAAATATACAGCCAAAGAAGGGAAAGCAGAAAATAACTGAAAATGACATTACATTTGACGTGCCTCTTCTTAACCTATTTGAAAGCAGGGATTGGGTTGAGGGAGATATTGATGAGTATGTATTAGGCTCACTTTATGAAAAATTAATGACGGAGGATAAAAGGAAAAAGACAGGTTCTTATTATACTCCAGAAGAAATTACCTCATACATCTGCAAAAAAACAATAGAGCCATATCTTGTGGACAGGGTAAATGAAAAATTTAATAAGAATTTTGAAACTATTGACCAGATAATTGAAAGTAATGATAGAGATATCCTGCTTTATCTTTTTGAGCAGTTAAAAGAAATAAAAATCCTTGACCCTGCTGTAGGCTCTGCTCACTTTCTTGAAAGTGCAATAAATATTCTCGTGAGCATTTACGAAAAAATTCGGGAAAAAGCAAAAGAATTGAACATAAAGAAAGGTTTAGAAATTATAGCAACAGATGAAAAAGGCAAAATCAAAACAATAAACCTGCTTGAAATATCAGATGATGAGTTTAAACTTCTCGTTAAATTTTTCATAATCCTTTCAAAGAACATTTACGGTGTGGATATAAATCCATCTGCCTTGAAGGTTGCAAAAGCAAGACTGTTTTTAACACTCGCCAAGCATTTTAAGGTTGGAAAAGAAAAAGATATTTTCATAAGATTTCCTAATGTTCATTTTAATTTGAGGGAGGGAAATTCTCTTATAGGGTATGTAGAAATAGGCAAAGAAAAAGAGACTAAACAGCCTACCCTTTTTGATTTTGGAATAAGAGAAGAAGAGATAGATTACATTACTGAGAAAATAAAAGTAGTGGAAGAACTAAAGTCCTATCTTGAAAAGACAGCAAAATCTCTTAATCTTGATGGAAATATCGTAGAGGAAGTTAAAGAACTCAACAAAATATTGGCAAAAAGAAAAATTGACTGGAATGACTTTGAGAAGGTCTTAAGAACAAAGGAAAAACTTATAACCATTCTCATTGCATCCTTAAACTCAAAATATGCCAAGCCCCTGAACGACCTTTTGAATGAGATTACTGACTTATTCAATCAGAAACTGGATGAGAAGTTCGCTGAGGAGCATAGTATAAAACTTGAGGATTTAAAGAAAATCAAAACCTTCCACTGGATTTTTGAGTTCCCAGAGGTTTTCCTTGATAGAGGCGGGTTTGATGTTGTTGTGGGGAATCCACCATATGGAAATACGCTTGAGGATGTTGAAAAAGAGATTTGCAAAGATTATTCAAGTTATACAGGAGAAATAGCCTCTGTTTTTGTAGAAAGATGTATACCGATGAATAAAAATATGGGCTATTTTTCCTTTATCATAACCTATGCAATAACTTTTAACAAAGATTTATCTGGAACAAGAAAATTTATCTTTGAAAACTACGAAGAATGCTTTATTTCAACATTTGATAGGGATAAATGTAGGTTCTTTGATAATATGACTCAATCAGTTTCCATAATGCTCTGCAAAAGAAAAACACAAAAGAAAAATTGTAAATTTTACACTTCTCAGATGTTTAGAGTAATGCCAGAGATAAATTCTATAGATTACCAATTAGCCAATTCATATCTTTTAGGTGATAAAGTAGGAGTATCATTTCAAGAAAAGCACAGGCTACCAAAAATAGGACAAAAAACAATATTAGATATACTTGGGAAAATAGTTAATAACAAACAAACAGTTTCTGATTTGATTTCAAACAGAGGAGAAAAAGTCTGGATTAGGACAAGTGGTAACTATTGGTATAATGCCTGGGATAGAAAACCATATCAAAGTAGTGAAGTTAAACATATAACTGTTAAAAAGGAGTTTAAAGATTTCCTGGTCTTATTAGTAAACTCCTCGACTTTCTATCTGTGGTTTAGAATTTATGGGGATGGTCGGCATATGAATATAGACATAATGAAAGCATTTCCTATTCCATTTTCTGAAAAAATTAAAAGTGTTTCAGGCATTATCTCTTTTGCTTCAAAACTTTTGATGAATTTTCTGTTTTTCAATTTTGATGAAGAACACAATCGTTTTAATACTTCAAATGTAAAACCTGTCATAGATATATGTGATGTAATAATTGGGAAATTATATGGGCTATCACCCAAGGAGATTGATTATATTCTGAACTTTGAAGATGTCATAAGAGGGGGCAAGAAAATTCCAGATTTGTTCTTTTCGCTGATTGATTATTTGCTTTTCGCATCGTATCTTAAGAAGGGTGATCTTATCTATCATGAATTGACTAAGTTCCTCATTTACGAACTCTACTTCAAAGAAAAATTTGCAAAAGATGGCTTATATCCAGAACCGAAAGAATATTTATTAGAAGCAGTTTCAAAACACCTAAAACCCATAAACTACGACCGCTGGGCTGAGCTTTACTGGAAGAAGCAAATTGAAGGAAATTTAACGGAAGAAGAGGAAGAAGAACTTGAGAAGCTGGAAAAAGGGAATTTAGAGACTATTCAGGAAGTTTACAAATCAATAAAACAGGATATAGAAATAAAAGAGCTAATTGAGAAGATAAAAAGCCATGAGTGGGTGAGGGTGATTGAAGGAGGTAATTGAGAATGTCATCATCCAGCAGTATGGAAAAGCTGGAGCTTGTAGGCATTAAGTTGAAAAATTACCGTTCCTGCCGAATGTTTCCTGAGAATGGCGAATATCTAAAGATTGGAAAATTTACCACCTTGATAGGCAAAAATGATGTTGGCAAATCCAACATATTAAGGGCAATTGATGTCGCATGTAACAATCGCAGCATATTCACTGAAGACTTTCACAAAGGAACAAGAGAAAATTGTGAGATAACGCTTCTTTTTAAAGTTCCAAACAATCTAAAGGAAGAGTTGAGAAAAGAGATCGATCAATATTCTGGTAGTGATAGAACTGAAATCAAAGTAGTTTTTCGACGCAATGAAAAATCAAAGAAAGGCTCATACTTTTTAGATAATAAAAAAGTTACCTATAATACATTGAAGAAATTTCTCCCTCGTGTTTTGTTAATTCCTGCTGTTAAGAATGTGGAAGAGGAGTTGAGATTCGGGCGAAACACAATAACTTCCGAATTGTTCTTACCCATAATTGAAAAAACTAGTGAGGAAAAAGCCCAAACAGAAAGCGTAGCCATCCTAAAAAGAAAATTAAAGGATGCTATTCAAAGAGAAACAGAAGCGATTAGAGATTCTTTAAAAAGGGAACTATCAAAAATGTGGGATGAAATTGAAGATGTAAAAATTGATATTCCGGAACTTAAACTGGAAAAAGCGTTCAATCCTGAAATAAAGATCAAAGACAAATACCTTGGAAAAGAAATCCCAATTGTTTATAGAGGCAGCGGTATGCAGAGGCATCTGATTCTTGCAATGCTTGAAATTTATCGTCAGTTAAAAATTGGTAAAGGTCATATTCTACTTTTTGAAGAACCTGAAATTTACTTACATATTGGAGCTCAAAAAAAGATGTGTTCAATACTCAAAGACATTAGCAAGGAAGGACAAGTAATAATTTCCACGCACTCCAGTATATTTGTTGATAAATCTGATCTATCCACTACGTACTTGCTAATTAAAGAGAATGGTGAAACAAAGCTAAGGAAATTTGAAGGGAGTAAAGAAATTCTTGAAGAGCTTGGGATATCTCCTAGTGACATTTTTCTCACTAACGGCATTATCATGGTTGAGGGTCCTTCAGATGTAGAAATTGTAAAGATTTTTGCTAATGCTATTTTTAAGAATTGGGATGAGTACAACATAGCAGTGCTTCCAATAGGCGGATCAAACATAGAACATCATAATCCCGCTACTTTGTTAAAAGTAAACCCAAATATAGCCGTAATTTTAGATTCGGACATTAAAAGTGAATTTTCAAATTTACCAGCCAAAAAGAAATATCTTAAACAAAAATTTGAGAATGCTAGAATACCCGTCTATTTTTGGGAAAAGAATGGAAAATATGTTAGAACAATAGAGAATTTATTCACAAAAGATGCCATAGAGCAGGCTTTGAAAATAGAATTGGTCTCAGAAATAGAACCTTATGAAGATGTTCCATATAAATTAAGCAGTAAGTTATTTGAGAAGCGTAGTGATTATGATCCCAACAATCCCGAAAATGAAGAATTAATTAAGGAGCTTCATGAAAAAGGCTATCTCTACAATAAATTAAGGCACGGAAAGAAAATTGCAAATAAAATGGTTGAATTAAATCAAATTCCTGAGAGCGTAAAAGACATTCTAGAAAATATAGTTAACACTAAATTTAAGATTTGACACTATACAATTCAAACTAACCTAAGAAAAAGTGAATTGAAAAAATAAAATCGCATGAATGGGTTAAGATAATAGAGGGTGAAATATGACTATCAGAAGCGGTTGAAAGGTGGTGGAAATGATTGCTGGAGGGGCTTGGAGAAATGTAGATTCGGCCACTGCTGAGGAAATTGAAGACTATCTAATTAAAAATGGAGGTGAAGAACGAGAAGTTGAACCACCGTATGAAATATGGCGCATTAGATTTTCAGATTCTACATTTACATATTATAGCAAAAATTACAGGTTAGAAATATCTTCCAAAGTTTCCTCATAAAAAGGAAATATTCAAATAATCTTTCCTCAGAAGGAGGAAATATGTATAGGGATAAAATCGTTGAGATAATAAGGGATTTTCACGAGAACAGAGAAATTAAAGTTATACCGCTTTACAAGTTCCTGTTGTTTAATTAATGTTTGTTCACTCACCTGACCAAAATGCGTGCATTTTGGTCATGCGGATGAACGAAACGCAATATTTATATATTTGTTTGTATTGTGTTTGATGTATGGATAGAAACCTACTGAGCAAGATTCTACGTATCAGTTCGTTAAAAAAAGAGGAGGCTAAGAAGTATACCAAAAAAAGGTATCTTTATCATAAAATATTGGAGATTCCAGAAGAGTATTATGTAGGAATATGCGGTTTAAGGGGTATTGGCAAAACTGTTCTTATGACTC
>Ga0190313_1001843_pt1 | contig 11014 bp, 19 predicted proteins | sample 4870071011_MG_FD_169989 | JGI IMG/M metagenome (GOLD analysis project Ga0190313, IMG submission 169989) | Hydrothermal vent sediment bacterial communities from Southern Trench, Guaymas Basin, Mexico - 4870-07-10-11_MG | ecosystem: Environmental > Aquatic > Marine > Hydrothermal vents > Sediment ...
TCTTTTATTTGTTTCTGAACGTAGTCTTTTACCTTACCAACTAGCCATCCAGTTGCAACTACAGCTGCACCTAATCCTGTTAAAGCACCTGTAAGTATTATTAATCTTATTATAAGCATACTACCTCAATACCATTCTCTTTAATATTTCATACTTTATTTTCCTGTCAATCCTTGTTTTTGGTTTATATCCTTCAACAAACCTAACAATCTTCGTCTCAACTTTATCCTTTATTTCACTAATCTTCTCAAGCACTACAATCACCTCCCTTTTAATTTTTAACATCACAAAATTTAAATGTTTTTATTCTTATCATATTTTTATAATATCTTAATATAAAAAATCTTGATGATGTTGAACGTTGATAAGTTGTTATGTAACAGAAATTAAATGGTGAGTTGCAATGCAAATGAAAATATTTTAAATTTTCCGAGCAAGTAACTAATATGATCGAGGGAGTTAGGAGAAGATTAAGAAGGAGATTAAAACTACTAAAATATGGAATAATTTCAACAAAGTTGCAATTTAATTTAGGATATATGGGGAAAGAAAATCCAGTTAATCCAGAACTCGTTGAAAAAACTATAGATGAAGTTGAAAGAGTTATTGCAAAGGTTAACTCAGTAATTACTGAAGAAGATATAAGGGAAATGATAGAAAGAGTTGCACACAGTGAGATTGCAAGGGAATGGGCAAAAAGATGGTGTCTAGCTCCTGGAGAATATTATGAATCAGAAGAGAAGATGCCCGAGGAAGTTAAAAAATGTATAGACTTTTGGTCACACTACTATGCAATGAAAGCAGTAGATAGAGTGTTAGCAAGGTTAGCTGGAAGGAGAATAGTAAGTAGAGCTAAGAGATCAAGGAGAAGAGCTGAGTAACATGAAAAAAAGAAAAAGAGTGAAAAAAATTAAAGATTTAGATATTTTTTTAAAAATTTACCACTTTTTAAGAATAAATAATCCTGGCATTCCAGATGATTGGATTAAAAAGGCATGTTTCGTAGGAGTTAAATGGTTAAACGGATTGACAAATGAAAAAAGTATCAAAACAAAGTTATTAGATAAAGCTATTCTAATGGCAGATAAATGGTTAAAAAATACTTATAAGATTTGGAAAAAATAAAAATAAATTAAAAAATTAGATTAAAAGTAGTAAAGTTATACTGCTTTACCCCACTCCTTCTTGTACACTTCTCCAAGCTTCTTCCAAGCTGCAATTGCTTTATAGGCATCTCTTGCATTTTCAATTCTATCCTTTCCTGTAGCACTTCTTATGACTTCTGCTGGAATCATTCTATTTAATTCGTCCCACTTAGCATCCATTGCTAACTTGTACAGTTTAGGAATATCTGCACTTGCAGCTGCTCTAGAAAGCTCGAGTGCAGCTTCAATACCATCATCAGTACCCCATGCTTGATGTGCAGCTGTAGGTAGCTCTTTATATCTAAATTCTTCTGGTACTTTGTCCCAGAAGTCTTTCATTTCACCTGAAAGTCCAATCCTCTCAGCAGCCCTTCTTAGACCTTCAGCACCCTCAAGGAATCCCTTTCTATACTCTTCCTTATCTGTATCAGTCCAATATCCTTCAAGTTGCTTCTTTAGTTCTGGATGCTTATCCCAAACCTCTTGATACTCAGTCTTAATTAACTTCCTAACCTTCTGCAAATGCACTCCCATTTTATCACCCCTCAATACTTCTTAAAACAATCAGCTATATAAACTTTGTTACTACGCTATGCGTAGAAATGTAGAAATTAATTAAATTAACTCAAAACTATAAATTATTGCTATTTTACAAGCTGTATCCGTTGCACTTGCAACAACTCTACAAGTTCCTAATATCTTTATAGGACTTCTTGATAGATTAAACGTTTCATACTGACCTGATGGAATAGTAACTTCAAATTTTGTAACTTCCTTCTCTGTTGGAGATGGATTTGTTACTGTTGGTGATGGTGTAAACTTATCTGTTATAGATATTGTAATATCGTTAGCTGATTGATTGTTTATAATAATTCCTAATATCTTACCTACTCTAATTATTGGTGTTTCGAAAGCGGTTTCTCCTTCTGTATTAGCTGTAACTACTACAGCTGGCATAAACTATCACCACCTTAACAACTTGTAATGTAATATATCTTTAACTGGTGCTTTTACCTCCTCTCTTACTTCTTCTAAGTAGCACTTATTAATTACAAATCTAACTATTAACTTTTCATCTTCTTTAGTGTTTGTATTATACAGTTGAAGTGCAAACTGATCCATATCCTTAACGAAGTATAATACTAATCTTGGATTATTAACTGGTGAATCCGATGTAGTATACATACCAAGGTATCTTAGTTGTGGTAATCCTGGGTTTGGTCTCATTCCTGCTTTTTCTAGGTATAAGAGATAATCTGTTGATGGCATCATCGGATATATTATTATATCTTCTGTTCCACCGAATCCTACTAATACTTCGTACAGTGTTTTCGGATTTTCTGGATACAACCCTAATGCATCTTCATCATTATTTAGTTTGACTAATGAAACATCACCTGGAGGAATTATAAATGCCGTATAAAAAACTACTTGAACATTAGATTTAACTTGATAAATTACATTAGCTTTGAATGTAGGGGAGAAATTTTCCTCTGGTGATAAAAATCTAACATAATTTCCTTTTTCAAGTAGCTTCGGTGTTCTTTCATGTAGTTCGATCATTCTGATCACCTCATTATCATCATTACTACTATGAATTAAAAAATAAAAAATAAATTTAAACTTTATACTTTTCTAGCTCCTTGTATTCTTTGTCAGTGACTATTTCAATATAGCTTGGAAATACACTCCATGATTTTACATGAGTTCCTTTTATCTTTCCATCCTTAGTTTTTATTGTAAAATCTGGTAAATCAACTTCTGGTTCTCCATTTCTTGCTGGTACTCTGTACTTATATTCAGCCAAATTTAATCACCTCACTTTTCAACAAACTCAATTATGAATTTTACTCCGCTGAAGTCAACTCCAGTTGGTTCACTATATGATGCTGGCGATGCTGTTACATCAGCTCTCTTGATTACAATCTTTACTTTATTACCTGTAACACTCCATGAAATACTATATACATAGTTATCATCTTCTCTTAATTGAGTTGGATTAGGTGTAACTTTTACAATAAAGTTTTCTAGAGATTTTACATCTTCAACTACAACTTCAAAGCCACCTGATGGATAGCTGCTAGGACCTGCTACTTCATACATTCCGAATAATCTTCCTGGTTTTTCACCTGCTACTTCTGGTAGTAATCTTCCAACTGCCATTACTCTTCACCTCCTTAATTAAAAAAATAAAAAATAAGTAAAATTCCTGAACTTTACAGTGATTCGATTGCAACCTTTGCTCTCATTATCTTAAATCCAATTGGCTTAAGTTTGGTCTTTCCTGCACTACTAGTTCTTACCTTAATTTGGAATGTTTGCTCTGGTAGAATTACCCAAGGCTCTGGAAGTGCAGCTACTGGATAGTCACCAGTAAATCTTAGTGATACGTATTGTAGTTTATCTCCATCTCTAATTAGCTGAGCTCTTATAACTATTGGTTCTGGTACTGGATCTTCGAAACCAAGAATTACGTAGCCCTCTTCTTCAGCGGTTGATTCTGGAGATGCATCAGTGCCTATATAATCTGCTACACCAGCACTTGAAACATAGTACTCCCAATCACTTCTAGCTGCACCCCATACATTGTTGAACATCAGTGGGTCAATGTCTACACAAGTGAGCTCATTACCTCTGCCTTCAAATCCAGCGAAATCTGGGTTCCCTGCACTAGCCTTTACAGCTCTTGCCGTATCAATAATTGCTTTAGCTCCTACTTCAACAAGATCTACAACACTCTTTGGTTTTCCATACATCATAGCTTCAATCTGGGATAGTAGTGATACTACCTCAGTCTTACTGAATGTTGCTAATTGTCTCTTAAACTTTGCACTGTGCTCTTCAGCCCAGTCTTGTATTAGTTGTACTACATTCGTACTAAACACTCTAAACGGCAAACTAACCTCCACACTTACCACCTCCTTAATCAAACACCTCCTTTAAATCCAGCTAAAACTTCACCTCCCTTCTTCTCTTCCTCTTTTACCTCTTTCTCAGACTTCACCTCTCGCTTTAGCATTTTCTCAATCTCTTTTTCGGTTTCACTCTTATATTCACCAATAGTCTTCCTACCTACAATCATCTCCTTAGTCTTTTCTGTTATTCCTTTAGCTCTCTCTTTAACTCCCTCTAATTTGGTCTTAATCAGACCAGCAACACCTAACTCTGATATTAGCTCTCTCTGCTCTGATAGAATATTTCTTATCCCTCTTTCCTTTATTTCCTTTATGGTCTCAAATACCATGCTATCACCAGATTTTCCTATGTGCAAAATATTTTAAATACTTTATGTAGAAAAGTAGAAAAATCTACATATAGAATTGAAGATTATATAAATATTTATATTAGAACAACAACTTTATATAAAATTCGATTCAAGAGTAATTAATGACAAATACAATAAAAACAAAAACTAGTAAGAAATTAACAAAACCAATAAGAGTTGATTACGAAGTTTGGAAAAAATTATGGGATATAAAATTAAAGGAGAACTTATCCTCATTAAATGAAGTAATAAAAATGTTAATAGATTTATATCATAATAGGTTGAGAGGATTTAAAGGAGGTGTTTAAAATGAGTAAGAAAAGGAGTAAAGTTAGTAGGAAGAAAATTGAATATGAGGAGATGCTAAATAACATCTTTGAGACAAACATAAAATGGTCTAAATTATCAGAGAGTGATCTAGAAAAAATTGCTGATATATTATCAGATTCGAGGAAGTGTTTGAAAGTTCTATTAAAGGTAATAGATATTGAAGATGTGCTAGCTGAAATTATAAAAGAACAACTTAAGAAAAGAGATAGTGTTAGAACGGTGCTCGAATTCCTAAAAATAGGAAAAGAAAAAATACTAGAGAAGATTTAAAAATTAAGATTTTCTCTTTTCTTTTGCTTTCTTAATTAACTCACTTAGTTTTTTGCCTATTAATCCTTTTGGAGGAACTTCAACTGTAACCTTTACATCTTCAGTTACTATTCCTGATTCAAGCTTTTCAATTTTCTTTATCTTAACTGATAACGGATTTCTTAATGGTAACTCTGCAACCCCCTCTTTTAACTTCATAAGAATATCGTCAACTGCAAATGGGACTTTAGCTCTTCTATACGTATACTCTTTAACTATCTTATCTCCTTCTCTTTTTACATATACTAAGTCTGATCCCATTACTGGTATTAAATCCTCTATCCACTCCCAAAGTAGTACTACTGGAATCACTTTAAATCACCTCCCTAAAATTTCATTTATCTTATTCCTAACTCTATCTAAAACTTCAAACGGTATTTTTATAACCCTCTTAACAATATCAACACCTGTCTCAATAATCCCCATATTCTATCACCCCCTTAATCTTCTCCTATCGCTAACCATGAAAATGTCATCCTCCTGACAGGTGTTAATACATGAAAACCTTTATTCGTGATGTTTTTTAAATGTAACGGTAAATGAATTAGATGCTTCGGTACTGACCAAATTCTATGTAAATCTTCAAAAGCTTCATTTATAATACCTGCTATACTATTAGCCCAATTATTAAATGTTCTATTTATTCTTCTTTCCCATTCCTCTATAGCTTCGTTAATTCTATCAATATACGAAACTATTAAGTTGACAGGCATAAATCCTGCATCTAATCCAAATATATCATACTGTAACCATGTCATGAAATCCGCTATTCTATCTCTAATCCAATTGAATGCTCCCCAATCCCCTAACCTTCTTCTCCATGACCATTCTGTTCTATGTCTCATTACCATTTCAAACCTATCTTCTTCTTCATATCTCCTTATATTCGTGCTATTACATTTTGGACATCTTGACTGTGGAGTAAAACTGAACCATCCATATCTGCAATTATCTTCTAAACATCCATAGCAGTATATACTTATTCTTGGGATTTTCGGTAATAGTAGACCAGGAAAACTTAACTCTTTATCGACTTCTTCATCTGTTACAAATTTTCCAACTGGATTCGCAACTACTGTTAATATCTTCTTAAATGGTCTTCTAAATTCTATTGCCGTCCAACACGGTTTATTTGGTGATACTGTTATACCTCCTAGAACTCTTAACGGTTTACTACTTGGATCTTCTTCTGGTGGAAAGTCATGTGGTTCTTGTTTCTCTCCAAAAAGTATTGCTCTAATAATTCCTCTACTTTCTACATTCCAGCTTCCAGCTCTAAATATACTATGCTTTAAAGATGGTAATTTAAATTCAAAAAATTCTGTATATTCAGGCTTTAAAACTGGTAAATCGTGGATCCTTAACATTTAACCCACCTCCACAACTTCATACTCTTGTATTGCAAACTGATCTTTTTCAGGTTGAATCTCAATTGCTGCTGGAGGAACATTAGTTGCTGATCCGATTGTATAAGTCATTTCTGACATACCTGCATCAGCTTCTATAAAGTCTTCATATGCTACATCAGTATAGTTGTTCGGATTTCTCCATCTAATTTTTATTTTCTGGTCAACTTTACTAAAGAATCTTAATCTAGCTCTAAAGAATTTCACTGCTCTTCTTGGTACTTGTGCTATAAATTGTGGATTAATAACTCTTCCGAAGTGTTTATCACATACAATATTTCTGATCTTAGGTGATGTTAATACATTTGCTAACGTTCTCCACTTCCATATAGAACCGTTGTACTGCACACTTCGTCTTGCATTTAGCTTAGCAAATCCAAGAAGCTTACTTTTTATAATAGTTCTTCCTGATTGATTTGGAATTGTCTCATCATCATAACCTCTTATGAATAATCTCGCATATCCTCTATCAAAAACACTATAACCTATTCTATGTTCAAATGCAAATTCATCTAAACTTACACCTGGGACGTAAGGATCGCCTGATGCTGTAGCAACATATGAGTTGTTTGACTGATTATAGTTCTCTGCTACAAACCTATTTTTAACCTCTATTGCTGCTGCTTCGTGCATCCATTCTGCAAACTCTTTACCATCAGCTGGATGTGCTACTTCAAATATCTTCTTTATGCTATCAAAATCTACTGAAAACCAATGTTCTATAGATTCAATTATTTCTTTTTCTTCTTTTCTAACTATATCTATTACTGATTTCGGTATAAACTTCTTTACATCAAATTTGAGAAATCTTGGTTCTGGGTATTCGTCAATTGATTTTATTAATTTAACTTCTGATAAATCTACACTCATTGCTTCAATATCTCTATCTAACGTTTTTCTTAACTCTTTTGGCATTGGCATTCTAGTAGGATTTATCCATACTCCATTTTCAAATTCTGTTATATTAAAATTATAACTAACCATGTCATTAAACACCTCCTTAAATTGGTATTAAGCTAGCCTTAACATCATAACTATTAACTGTTATTAAACCATTATCTGGTGTTTCATATTGAACTACCATAGGTGGAACTCCTGACAAAGATCTTATCTTAAACTTAATTCTATTTATTGAGTTTCCTCTAACTGGCACTGACAACTTAAAGAATGCAACACTAAAGTTTCTCGGATCTCTATAGTATATATCTACTTTTTGATCCTTTTCACTTGCTATCTCCATTGTAACTACATTCTTAAATCCAAATCTCGGTGGAATGTGTGCTAAGAATATTGGTGCGGTTAAACCACTTATTCTTATATTTGGTAATGCCTTCTTAGGATTAACTGGTAACTTTAGCCATTTAACTATAGCACCTGTCCATTGAGTATAACCCTGAAATATATGAGCTGCCCAAGCTAATAATTTCTGTTTTATAACTGTTCTTTTACTAAACAATGGAATCCTATCTATACCATATGGTGATTTTAATCTAGCATAACCATTTTCTGATAACACACTCGCTGGTTCCTTTATAAATGATAAATCGTCTACAACAAGACCTGGAACATATGGATCATCTGCTCTACCTACAGCTAATCCATTAACGTCTATATAATTTTCTGACATAATACTTATCGCTGAGTTAGCTGCAAATGCTGGATGCATCCACTCTAATATTTCTTTCCCATCAACAGGTATTTCTTTCTTAACAATTTCTAATATCTTATCACCATCGATATGTTGAAACTTGCCATCTAACCATTCCACACCTGTTAGTTTTGATACTATATCTTCGAAATCAATACTTTTATGAGTGAATTTTAATTTGCTTATATGAAATACTGGTTTCTTGAATAATAACTCCTTAAGTATGTCAGCTGTACACCACTTTGGCATCTCTATGATTGTATTAACTGTTTTTTGTCCATTTATCCAATCGTATTCTAATACGTTATAAGCCAATTTTATCACCTCCCTTCTTCCGATACTAAATTTAGTTTATTCATGATTATATTAATTTTCCCTTCTATCCTTTCTAATCTCATAATCTCATCATTATGATATTCATCTATATTAGCTGATATCTTATTAATTTTATCATTGATAGTTACTACACTATTCTTTAATCCTTTAATATTGTCATTAATCTCATTTAAACTACTATCTAATCCTTTAATCATATGCTGAACATATATTACATTTGATTTAATCTGATTACATACTGATTTAATATCATCAATCTTCCTAGTATTAGTGTTAACAACTTCTAATACTTTATTTAGTTTTTCAGTAATTTCAACAAGTAATCTTCTAATACTTATAATCGTTGCATTAATTGAATCTAATTTTGTCTTAATTTTGTTTACATCATCTTTGATTCTGTTTGTATTTTCAATAACTTTATCTGTTTTAACATCTATACTAACAAGTCTTCTAACAACTCTCCTATCATGAGCATCGAGTGCATCTTTTAGTTCATCTAACTTATCTCTCCTAAAGGGAATCTCAAACTTCATATCCTCACCCCATACTGAGTGCTTAACCACTCTTCATATATACTCCAAGTTAAAACTCCCCATCCATAATCTGGAGATTTTTCTTTAACAGGACTTAATTCTGACATCATGAGTAGTATTTCATCTAATGTTAAAGTTTTACCTAATAACCTTCTATGTGCTTCTCTCATTAGAGTAATTAATCCTGTAGCTGCTGGTGCTGACATTGAAGTACCAGAAGCTGGACTGAAACCACTAACCGTCTTATCTATCATATCCATAAATCCTGTAGTATGAGCATAAACCCAAACTCCTGGCATTACTATATCTGGTACTATATCTCCCCAAGGTGTAATACCTCTTGATGTAAATGGTGCAACTCTTCCTGTAACTGGATCATAAGCACCAACTCTTAGCACTGTAGGTAAACTTCCTGGAGAGCATAATATTCCTTTACCAAAATTCCCCGATGCTACACATAATATTCTATCTAAATCATAGATTATCTTTGTTACATGATAAAACGGATCATCATCTGGTTCTACTACTTTAGGATTCAACTTTGCACCTAGTGATGCATTTATAATTTCACAGTTGTATTTCATTAATGCATCTTGAAATCCTTTAATTATCCATGATGCTTTACCTGATCCTAAGTGTCCTAAGACTCTAACTGAGTAACAATCACATCCAGGTGCTAAACCCTCAACAGGTAAAGGTCTTCCAATCTTCTTACTCCCTCTTTCATCAATAACATGTCTTGATACTACACAACTACAACACCAAGTATTATGTGCTACATATCCATCTGCAATATAGGTATTATACTTCTCTGTTGTTAAATCATACATCCATCCTGAGTATTTTTCTTTAGTTACTTCTATAATTTTTAATAATATATAGTCCTTATCTTTTCTAATAATATTACTGAACTTTGGTGAGTATACTAATGAATCGCCTACTTTAACGTTATCTGCCCTCTTATAAATAAATTTATTCTTATCTACATCGTAGATCATTACTGGATGCCAAGGTGTTAATACTAATTCTGGAACTGAAACTGGTCTAATTTTGATTACTTCTCCATCATACCATAACTTATGTACATATTTAACTTTATCTTTGACTAACTTACCCTCTTCAGAAATCGTATAAACATATATATCTTTATCTACTTCTTTTGATATACCTACATTTGATGTGAACTCTTCTGTTTTAACTGAATCATAGAAATCTTCTATTTTGATAAGTCCAGGATTTACTAATGCTATTCTAGTACCTGGCATTATGCATCCATGACCTTGAACTACATCGTAGTCAACTCCATGTAGTACACTCCTAATCTTTACTTTCTCTAATCCAGGTAATCTGAAGCATCCTGTATCACATACTGCAACTCTAACTCCATACCCTTTATATCCTAGTTGATTCGCTCTTTCTGCACCTAATATTTTCTTAGTCCAATAAGTTGTAGTTCCCCTAACCTTATACTTTCCTATTGTAAATTCATAAATTCCGTCTTTTGGAACTGTAGGTGCTTCTGGAACTTCAGGTGTAATCATTCTTATTCTTTCTTCTGACTCTATTGCATATACATCAAAATCATAATAGATCTTTTCTATGAAATCATATGTTTCTAACTCCCATACTAATTCTCTTGGTACTGGTAAAGCAATCATATTAAATAAATCTAACTTAATTATTAATTTACTTAATTCTGATACTTTAGTTATAACAGTATCTATCTTATCTGAAATAAAATCAGGAAAAAGCGATTTAATATATTCTATCGTATCTGCAATTTTTTCTGGTTTAACCTTAATTATAACTGGAACAACCATCTGCCTCCAAATCTCCTCTTCTACCCATTCTGGAATTTTTCTCATAAAATCACCTACTTACTATGCTTACTAACGTATTTAAATATTTTGATGATTGTAGAAAAGTAGAAAAATTAAAAAATAAAATAAAAATATTTAATATTCACTCACTCTGCTTTCTCTAGTTCTTCTAACTCTTTTTCTAACTCTTCAGTTGTAATAGGCTTCTCTTCTTCTTTAGTT
>Ga0190313_1001847_pt1 | contig 10999 bp, 8 predicted proteins | sample 4870071011_MG_FD_169989 | JGI IMG/M metagenome (GOLD analysis project Ga0190313, IMG submission 169989) | Hydrothermal vent sediment bacterial communities from Southern Trench, Guaymas Basin, Mexico - 4870-07-10-11_MG | ecosystem: Environmental > Aquatic > Marine > Hydrothermal vents > Sediment ...
GGTCTGACCCTGCATCAACTGTGGGAGGATTGTTCATTGGCTGGCCGGAAACATTCATAGCCCAAAGAACAGCGGCATCAAATAACTGCCAGCCGGAACTGGTAAAATGAGATGCGCTGTAGTCGCCTAAAAACATGCCTACACGACGATTTGGTGCTGAAAGTCCACCAGGCATCAGAGAACCCTGCTCATAGACAAAAACGGCCCCTTTGCTCGGATCCGAAGCAAACCCTGCAATAAATGTGGCATTGCTGTTTGGTCGGCCCCAGAGGAAAAATCCCTCTCCATCATCAACAACATTAATGGTTCCGGTTAGGCCTGATGCTATGGGGTGGGTATTATTTATAATCTCAAGCTGGGTTTGAGCCAGTGCAAAACCATAATCACTATTGCTTGTTGGACCTGTGAAACCCATATCATCAAATATAAAACCTTCACATGCGATCACTCCAACGCCAGCGTCTCTGAAAGCAGATGTCACTTTTCCAGAAGAAACTGTGGACGATATTATTATAAGATCCATTCCATCAGCATCTGCAGAGCTTACAACGTCATCATCCAGAAGATGAACATTATAACCATTTAATTCCAGTCGATTTTTTAATGCCTGATCACCACTGTTAAGATTTATATTGCCTACCACAAAGCGAACATCAAAAGGGATATCTCCAACGGTAATCCATACCAGATTCGAATAGGCGGCAAATTCATAATTATCAACAGCAACTGCTTCGATGTTGTGACGCCCTTTTGGTGCATTTTGCCACAATATTTCATATGGTGGTGAATTGCTCTCACCAATTAAATTGCCATCAACATAAAAGGCAACTGAATTAATAAATCCATCGCTATCAACAGCATCAGCACTTATTAAAATGGCAGAATCTTCAGAAAAGTTACTTTGCTCTAAGGGGTTAGTAATAACCACAGATGGCTGGTTATTACCGGAATGCACTTGAGTGATGACATTATACCAGGCGTTTGCAACTTTTTCATATCCCTGGGCTGTCAGGTGCAAGTCATCAAAAAAATCAATGCTTGGATCAATTACAGAATATATATCAACGAAATAAATCGAGTCCCCTTCTTGTGCATAATCATTAACAATTGAAGGTATATATAGATTATAGCTTTCAACCAGGTCATTTTGAGAGTCAAAAGCCTCCCCCAATGGAGGGATTGAGGCGACAAGAAGGTCAGTATCTGGCGAATTTGATAAGATCCGGCTGATAAGACTATTTAATTCATCGTGTTCGTTCTGATATTCTCCTATGAGCAAATCGTTTGTCCCTATCATGAGGAGAATCATATCGGAAGGACTTGCAGTGAGCCAGCTTTCGATATTCGAATCAATATCTCCAATAGTATATCCACCCCATCCTTCATGTTCCAGGTCATAATCGAGAGCCAGCATCATATCTTCTGAATAAGGTGCATCAGAATAGGGCCCAGGCCCATGAGAGCCTCCGACATCTGTTCCCGTGCCCACATAATCGCAATCAATTCCTCCTTCGTTAATTAGCATTTGACGCAGGTAGGATCTGTAGGCATATCCATTATCCCCACGTGTATTTGAATCTCCGAGGGGCATTATTCTAATCTGTGCATAGCTTGCTTCAGTTCCCAAATATAAAAGCATCAATAATAGTATGAAAAGAGTTTTTGCAAAAATGTGTTTTTTCACTGGATTACCTCCGAGGTTCTTAGACAACCCCGCAATTTTGGTTGAAATCTAATTTATCGGAGAGTAATATAGGCTATAAAAAAACTGATAATTTTTTATATTTTGCTAATTTCGTACTTGTAAGCTCCTCAAGGCTCTCTCCGCTTTAATCTTTGTAATTAAAGCAAAAGGCATACCATTGTTAGTCACGTTATAAATAGGTAACAAATTCAGTGAATTAAATTTATATTGGGATCTGAGAACTATTAGCTGTGAAAAAAAATATATAATTTATGTAAAAAAATACATAAATATTAAATTCCCCTTGAGTACAAGTCGATGGGTTTAAGAATGGGTAAATTCAAAAGAGGCAGCAATAACATCAGAGCTATTTTTGCTGCCTGCTTGTCTTGGACCATATTTCGTCAAGGATAGCAACGGTATCACGTCCATCCTCACCTGTAACAGGTAGCTCGGTTCCTTCACGCAGGCTACGATAAAATGCTTCTATTAAGGGCAAATGTCCATTAGAGTAGCCGCCACGCAATAACGTGAGAACGTTACCGAATGTTCCACCAATAAGTTGAGCTGCCTGGTCAATATTCATGAGTGCTTTTGCCAGTTTTCCCTGCCCAAGCTTTCTGACTTTGACCAGCGTATTTGCGCTGATATCTACGTGCAAAGTCATTTTCGTACCTTCAACCTTCATCCATATCTGTTTTGGTGCGGCACTTGGGGAGACTTCAAGTTGAGCTGTACCGAACTGTGCATCCAGCAGAATACGTATTTCACAGGATGGTCCCCGGCTATCTCCCCCACGCGTTGAAATACCAGCAATGCTATTAAACTTTCCTACAAATTCTCGCTGCACATAAACAGGATGCGGTAGAACTTCATGCATAGCTCCCCCCGGCAGATCACGAGTCCAATCAACCTGAAGGCCTCGTTCTGCTGGTTTCCAGGAAATGTCGATTCCCACCAGGTTTCCGAGTGCGCCTTTTTCTATTAATTTCTTTGCTGCCACAACGCAAGGAATGAATAGGAAATTGTGACAAAGCGAGAGTTTTACATTGTGCTTTTGTGCAGCTGCCAAAATCATGTCAGCTTCTTTAACATTAGGCGCCATCGGTTTTTCGAGCAGCAGATGACAACCGGCTTCCATGGCCTTGATGGCGAGTTTTGCGTGAGACTGCGGAGGGGTAAGGAGGTGGATGACCTCTGGCTTAGTCTCGTTAAGGAGAGAAGTAACATCTGTAAAAGATTTTGGAATGTTAAATTCATCGGCCATTTTACGGGCAGCAGCCAAATTTATATCTGCCACACCTACGACCTCAGTGTCACGCAGGCTCTGTACGCAGGAAATATGTGCAGGGGCAACAAATCCACAGCCAATGATTGCAACTCTCATCGGCTAACCTCGTTGCTCTGCAGGATGTCATCAAAGGGTTTTCCGTCCATATCCGACGGTATAGGTAAACCCATATATTTAAGGATTGTAGGTGCTATATCTTCGTTGTAACCCTGTTTGAGATTTTCTTTTACAGCGTCCACATGTTTTATTCCTTTGCCAGCAGCTATAAAAAACCCAACATCCTTATGGGCTCCTGTGCGGGCATCCGGCACGTCATCCATTTGAATTAGGCCTGTTTTTGGCGATACAATTTTTCGAATATGTTCTGTGTCAATCCATTTAATAACTATATCCGGTAGATCCGCCATGTGGTCACCTAAATATTTTTTGTGAGGAAAGACTACTTCGCTCACCAAGTATTTTCCAGTATCCGGATTTTTTAATTCCATGAATTCATCTGCAATTTTTTCGCATAAGTTATCGTATTCTGCAAGTTCCACTATCCCTTTTGGTTCTCTTCCTTTTAGATTAATACGAATTGTCCCGGTGTTGTCGCCTGGGATGTCGAATGCAATGCTATCTTTCCAATCTGAACCCATGGAAAGAAATTTTCGTGTCCATTTATCCCAGAATTGTTCTGGAATAAAGGATTTAATTTTTTCAATATTTCGTTGGCCAACAAGTCTTTCAATGCGCTGCACTGCAAAAACATCCCCGGCTGGAAGCCAGCTCTTTTTTTTGGTCTCTCCTTGAGACGATTGGGGACGATAGCCTAGACGTGAAAGAACTTCTCCAACAAAATGTCGTCCAGTGTAGTTTGGACCAACTCCAGAATTTGAAAAAATAATAAATGTTGCATCTGGATTAGTTTCCATAATCTCTTTAATAGCGTGGTCGCACTCCTGGTAAACCTCAAGAATAGGTTGTCCCAGAACTTTTTCAAATTCGGGATTGTAATCTGGATGATTTGAATCGTTAATGTGCCAAAAAAGATGACCAATAAAATGGGATTCTCCATAAACAACCAGGGTAAAGTCAAAGTCCTGCTCTTTAAGTATTTTTTTTATAATATCTGTCCGGGTTCGGGTTGCCCAGAGTATCTTTTCTTTTAGATCAAGCCATGCTTCTGCGGTCGACTCCTTGGTTTGATACCAGCCGTCAAGGGGGTGCTTACCATACTCTTTAAAAATAGAATCAATTAATCCTTTAGGGTTTGAATCAACTGCCCAGGTCTTATATTCGAGCCCCCATCCAACTATTTCCACCCCATCAACTCCATAGATACGAGATTCAGGTACGTCCATGGTGAAGACTCGTTTACCGGCTGATTTAAACTCTTTCCAAAAGGGAAATCGCCCTACCTCGTTTGCCCGTTTTCTTTGTGTTTCATAGGTGCCAGAAACGAACTGCCTATGAATAAACGCCATGCCGTGCTTGCCAGGTGTAACTCCGCAGTTGATTGATGGCCAGGTGGAGCTACTAGAAATCTCTGCAGGGCTAAGGAGTCTGCGATAGGCTCCTATCTCGCGAAGTGCTGCAAATGTTGGTAAAAGACCTTCATTACACCACTTTTCCAACAGAGTTGGTTCTACCATTTCCAAGGCGATTGCAATAACTTTATTTCCACTCATATTATTCACCTGTTTTATCTCGCAATTTTATTTTCTATTTGTTAAATGAATCCACTGACCCATCTGTAGCTCCTTTGGTACCTTTATGCCGATCATTCCAGGCAGAAAAGGCTTCCACCCAGGAACTGGAAACTCCATCCGTTGGTGTTTCTGAAGGCGCGTGAATGCAGAAATGTCCACACAAGGAGCAGAAAGCTGAGAATTGATCATGGAGAGAATCATCAGGGGCAGGTATAAAATGTCGGCCAAGCTTGAAATTAAAAATCCTATCTATACCACCGGCTATGGCGCAATGATAATATCCACTGGGGGTAAGCCCCATGCCAAGCCCTTGGGTGATCCAGCAGCCATTACGAAAATCGCTTTGCGCATGATCTGAGTAATCCTGCGGCGCATTGTGGAAAGGGGCAAAGTCAACTTGAACGCCTGATACCTTTGAGGTATTTTCGACTAAAACGTCCTTTGGTATTTTGTCTAAGATTAACTTAGTACGTTCACTGTAGCCATTTGATACGACAGTGATTTTGAGATTCGGACGGTGATTTTTTTTATATTCCCTGAGAGAATCAAGAATGGGAAGAAATTCCGGATGCAAGGTCGGTTCACCGCCAAGTATCCTGATACCCTTCCAGTTGTGCCCGCGTTGTATACTCTCGTCAATGAATTGATTAATTTGTTTAAAGCTAACGCTTTCATTAGATGGTGCTTTGTCTATTGAACGATTGCAACCCTGACATCTCAAGCTGCATATGTAGGTAAGGTCAATTTCGATGAGGGTACGGCTGCGCGAAAAGCGTGGCCCTAAAACACGGGTCACTTTTTGAGATACTCGCCAAAACTCATACACTCGAAAAATGCGGTCTGTTATTTTTCTCAGTTGACGGGGCAGAGCAAGGCGCCGGCGTTCATATCTCCAGCATAACGGTGAACGAATATAGCTATATATATTTGTAATAATGCTCATATATTTTCTCTTGAAGTAATGTTTATTTTATAAATTGACAAGCAACAGCAGAAGTTGCTCTGCAACTTTTTTACGCCCGGTATCGTTAAGATGTCCACCGTCATCACTATATTCGGGTACTAAGGAAAAATATGATTTTTTATTTTTTTGAAAGGTGCATCTGGAACCATCTGGAAAGGTTGATTCTATTTTTGCAAGATCAAAAATAGGTTCAATACCACTATATTTATTTGCCAGCATCATGTTATATTCATTTCTTTTGATATTGCTATCATATTCACCGATCTCTTTTTTACCTAGTATTATTTTAAGCTTTGTTTTCCAGGTTGTTCTTGTTGTTGTCAAGGGCACAGTAAAATGGATTATATTCAATTTTGAATGTTTTTGTTTTATCTCGGCCATTGTAGTGCTGTATTCATCAAAAATTTTTGAAACATCTGTTTTGTCAATTATATCAACATAACAGTACTTTAACATGGCTACGCCTGGATATTGCTTAAATAGGGTATTTACCAACTGGCTGAATTCATCATTTTTTGATTTTGGGTCACGATTTTTACCCACTCTAGAATGTGCAAAAACACCTTTTGTGGTATCTGAAAGTTTATTTGTTTCAACTATATTTAATTTTATTTGAGAATATTCTTTCATAAGAGCATTTATGCCCTCTATAATATTAAATCCAACAGACTGATGCCCGAAATATATTTTTTTTTGTGATAATTTTTCCCATGCAGCAGCAGGTATCTCATTAATATTGGAATAAACTGTATGGTCATCCTTCATTGTTTCTCCTTTGCATCCAGTCAGAGTAGCTGCGACAATTAAAAAAACAACAAACCCTGTTAATCTGAAGATATAATTCATTTGCTTTGTCCTTTTGTATAAATAATTATAGTAGTGTTCGGCAGGCTGTTACGGAACTAAACAAAATATTTTTTATACATAATATATGGCACAATCTTTTATAATAGGCAGTCTATATTGTACGTAGGGTTTTAAAATCTGTATTTAGTACCAGCCTGTAGATTAGAATTTTGCTTTTTCGACGCAGAAGTATACTTTTTAGCTTTGAAGAGAGCGAAATGATATTTTGTTTATCCATGGGGCTAATTTTTTTGTCATCCCAATTTAAAAGGGTCATTTGGGGTCGTGAACACTTACAATTAATTGAAGGCATTTTTCCCTGTCAATTTTCCCACTTGCATTTTTAGGAATTACTTTAACTTTTTTAATAATGCTGGGAAGTTTATATTTTGGAAGGCTTTTAGCACATTGTGATAAAATCATTTTTTCATTTATTTCACTATTTTTAGGTGTTACAAATGCAATTAATTTGTTCTCAAGAAGATCATCAGGTATTCCGATAACATAAGTTTCAATAACAAGGTCAGTGTTCATGATAATATCTTCTATTTCTTGAATACTTATACGATGTCCTCCTGTTTTTAACAAATTGTCCTTTCTTCCTTTTAAGAAAAAATATCCTTCTTTATCTATATATCCATGGTCTCCTGTATGATACCCGTGTTCATCAAGAATTTTTTCAGTTGTTTCCAGATCTTTCCAGTACCCTTGCATAATATTGTTACCGGATGCCACCAGTTCGCCTGTATGGCCAGAAGGAACTTCTATTCCGTTTTTATCAAAAATTTTTATAGCAACACCTGAAATAGATTTACCGATGGAAGTCATTTTTTCTTCAAATTTATCAGGTTCGAGATATGTGAGTCTTGCTGATGCTTCTGTGGCTCCATACATGATGTAAATTTCAGTATGATCAGGAAGAATTTTTTTTAATTTTTTTTTAATCTGTGTAGCCATATGTCCGCCAGCTTGTGTGCAATAACGAAGCGACTTAAATCTGTTGTTGTAATCTGCCAAAGGTGACCTGTGAAGAAGATATGCATAAGTTGATGGTACTCCTGAAAAACCTGTTACACGTTCTTCTTCCATTTGCTTTAAAACAGTTACAGGAAATGCAAATTTATTATTTATAACAATTGTACCTCCCACCGCAAAGTGAGTGTTAAGAAGTGATTTTCCCATCGAATAAAAAAATGGAAGCACCACCATCTGTTTATCTTTATCTGTTAGATTCAAATAAGTGCAAATTGATTTAGTGTTTGCAATTATATTGTTATGCGTCAGCATAACTCCTTTGGGTTTTCCTGTTGAGCCCGATGTATATATAATTGATGCAAGTTCTGATTGTTTTATTAAAATATTATGGTTTTCTGTTTGTTCATTTTCAATAATATCATCCCATATAGATATATTGATTTCACTCTCCTCCCATTTCAGCCTGGGCTTTATTAAAATCAAAGAATTAATTTTAAATTGGGAAAGATAGGCAGCCTTAATAAGCCTTTCGAATTTTGATGAAAAAATCAGAACAGTTGGTTCAAGTTCTTGTAAAAGCGGTTTTAATCCAGCAGGTTTTATGTCTGAGCTAAGAGATACAGCAACTGCACCTGTTTTTAAAATTCCATAATAACTTACAATATATTCCAAAGAGTTTTCCAGAATATAAACAACCCTGTCGCCACCTTTGACACCTTTATTTATAAGCCATTTTGCCAGATTGTTGGCAGATGTATTTATTCTTGCATAACTGGCTCTTGTTTTGTCGTGGATTACGGCAGTTTTGTTTGGGAAAAATTCTGCGCTTTGTTCTAAAAAATGATGTATTAAAAAAGGTTTCATATTTTTAAAGAAAAATAACTGGTAAGTATTCAACTATTTGAAAGATGCTGATTCCAAACACGCTTCAGGTTTAATCAGATTATAGCTAAAGCTATACATATCAACTGAATAATTATAAATGATTTTTATTATCCTGTTTATCTCTTATTACCCTGTTTATCTCTGTTTTATAATCAGCATAATCAGCATAATTTTTTCTCCACATATGAGGTTACATTATTAATTGAATCAAGGTTTTCAGGAATTAATTCCTCGTCGTCCACATTTAGTTCAAACTCTTCCTCCAGGTAATTCACCAGTTCCAGAATTCCTGTTGAATCTATTATTCCTTCTTCTAAAAAAGAGGTGTCATCTTTAAGGTCTTCTGCTTCGCCAAATAAAAAATTTTCTATTATGAAATTTTTTATTTTATCTTTTCTATTACTCATAAATCTAATTTTTCCTCTACATATTTAATCATTGTTTTGTTTTGATCGGTGTATATTTTTTCCATACCTTCATTTCTGTCCATTATTCCCTGTCTGACCATATTGGCTATTTCCCATACATAGGGATGAAAACCGTTTCTTATAATATGACAATGGTTGGCATAGGCGTTTAATAGACAATTGGATGAATTTGTATCAGTATCTGACGGAATTTTCCACCCAATAGTTTCTAACTCCCGTTTAATTTTTTCTTCATTATAATCAAAAAAAGCAAGGGGGTGAATATTATACGGAAATTTATCTTTGTAAATTTCATAATAAGAATCAGGCACCAGATAGGTATTTATAACTTTTTTTGTTTCGTCGGGAAACGCTTTTAAATATGCTGCCTGGGTCTGTCTGTTTAAGTTGGGATTTGTTTTCATGATAGCCGATTGTATTGGTGCCTGTCCCGGAGACCATCCAAAGGCCACAAGTGGTATGGACATTTCAAGGGCAGTCTTTAGTACTATAGACTTTACCATACCAATACATGTTGTGCAGATACTGCTGGCTCTTAACAATGTAGTTTTCGGGAAAATATCTTTTTTTGCTGTCAAAGAGAACAGATGTTTTCCAGTCTCCCATGGAGGTTTAATCTGTATATGATCAACCTGGAGCCGATCCGTAACATTTTTTATATTTTTAAACGCAAAAGGCGATGTAAAGTGATTGTCAAACGTATATGCGAGAATTTTTAAATCATATCGATCTTTAAGCAGCTTTAATGTATAGCTGGAGTCCTTGCCGCCGCTGTACGCCATAATTACATCATATACCGGGGCTTTATCTCTTTGAGTTTGAATTAATTCATCAAGACGTTTTCTGTAAGCAGCTTTTTTTTCACCCGCTTTTTTAATAGCTTTTTCTTCACGCAGGCAATGATTGCAAATACCATTACTGTTAAATTTAATGCCTGGAAAAGTATCAGGTAAAATGCATCGGGTACAAATTTTTTTATTAATATTCATTATATATTTACTCCTGTATCCCTAATCTTTTTATATACATTTCATCCAATAGTTGTGTTGAAAGAATACCAACTATTGCCATGTTTTCTCTTTCACTTAAAAGATTTCCTTTATTTCGGATACATTTGCCAACAAGCCTTGCTACTTTTTTACGATCAAAATAACCTTTTTGATGTATGGCATTTTCCGACAATAATTCTTTAACATACTCAGGAGCAGATTTATCGAAAAAACTTTCGCTTATAGGTGCTCTGTAGGGTTGTTTGGGTCGGTCTATAATCGTTTTTGGGATTATTTTTTTTGCAGCATGTTTTAGCACAAATTTTTCGTTAAGACCATTCATCCTGTATTTCGGAGGTATGGAGCAGGCGAATTCAATTACCCTGTGATCTAAAAACGGGTATCTCCCTTCAACAGAATTTCCCATTGCCATGCGGTCACCCTGGGAAGAGAGAAGATAATTGGACATAAATATTGTATTTTCCGTATATTGTGCCCTTGACATGGGTGCCCAGGACATAAATTCAGAAGGAAGAGATGCCGTAAACTTTTCACAGAATCCAGATAAGCCGCCTGTTGTTTCACGCAGGTCTTTTGAAAAAAAATTTTGTAAAGCAGCTGTATTTTGCCATCTCAGAGAATGTGAATAAAACGGCATAGATGTTTCCCCCATGCCTTTTTTGAAAAAATTCTTTAAAAATATTTTTGCCCTGTTGTCGTTTCCTGAAAATATATAGGGATATAGCTTTTTTAGAAGTTTTGGCCGCAAAGTTGAATCAGGGTTTTTTGCCCAGAACCGCCGAACTTTATCTTCTTTGAAAATATTGTATCCAGCAAAAAGCTCATCGGCCCCTTCTCCTGTTAGTACTACCTTGAAATTGTTTTTCTTCACAAGCTCAGAGAGCTGAAAAAGAGGGACAGGGCCTGTTCTTAGCAAGGGAGTTTCAGTGTGCCATAGTACCCTGGGGAAAAGTTTTGCTATATCTTTATTGGTGGAATGAACATAACTGTGATCGGTTTTAAGGCTTTTAACAGCAATGCGCTGAAATTCAGATTCATCAAACCGTTTTTCCAGAAAAGCTACAGAAAAGGTTTTAAGCTGGTTATTAAAATTATTCTTTACAAGACTGCTGATATAAGTGCTGTCAAGTCCTCCACTAAGATAACAGCCCACAGGAACATCTGCACGGAGTCGGATTTTGGCTGCATCTGTGAGCAATAAATTCAGATCATGTGCCCAATCGTC
>Ga0190313_1001848_pt1 | contig 10992 bp, 11 predicted proteins | sample 4870071011_MG_FD_169989 | JGI IMG/M metagenome (GOLD analysis project Ga0190313, IMG submission 169989) | Hydrothermal vent sediment bacterial communities from Southern Trench, Guaymas Basin, Mexico - 4870-07-10-11_MG | ecosystem: Environmental > Aquatic > Marine > Hydrothermal vents > Sediment ...
ATGCTCACGATGGGGTACTCGTTTATGAACTCGATGTAGTAGTCTAGGAGTTCTTGAGGTTTGAGATTCATGCCATCAATTCTATATGTTCTCGTTTTATCGCTATATAGCTGTGAAGCTGCAACATCTAGAGCTAAAGCTACGTCACTTCCAGGATCATAGCCTGCCCTCTTGATAGCCCCAATTAATGCATTCAACGCCTCTCGGGTATTGCTCATAGGTGGGGCAAATCCTCCTTCATCGCCAATATTTATTGCTTGAAAACCATACCTTTCCTTAAGGAATTGCTTAAGTTCGTGATAGACTTCTACCGCTATTCTAAGTGCTTCACTAAAGCTATCAGCATTAAGAGGCACTATCATAAATTCCTGGACATCAAGTTTATTACCAGCATGAACTCCTCCATTAATGAAGTTCATTAATGGAACTGGCATAGTTTTTGCATTTAGTCCTCCAAGATATTCGTAAAGCCACATTCCATAAGTTGATGCAGCCGCTTTAGCTACTGCTAGTGAGGTTGCTAATATAGCATTTGCTCCAAGTTTTGATTTATTTTTAGTACCATCTAGTTCTATCATCTTATAATCAATATCTCTTTGCCTTCTACAATCCATGCCTTTGATAGCAGGTGCTATGATGTTATTTACGTTCCATACTGCCTTACTAACACCTTTACCGTGAAATCTCTTACCTCCATCTCTAAGCTCTAAGGCCTCATATTTACCCTTCGAAGCACCCGCCGGAGCAGTAGCTCTACCAAAGCCTCCACGTGTAAATACATCAACCTCTACTGTAGGATTTCCTCTAGAATCTATGATTTGCCTTCCCTTAACATTGGTTATCTCGAAGAGTTCCTCAATTAACATAGACACTCTAGCCCCCTTCATCATCATTAGAGATGTGGAATATTAAAAATTACTAATTTACCTACCTATATGACAAGTGATTAAAGATTTTAAAACATTAGTGAAAAGCATTAACCAGTAGGCTAAGGTGCTGTAAATGAGGATATTAATTATTGGAGCAGGATACGTAGGAAGAATACTTGCAAAGGAGCTAGCAGTTCGAGGTAATGAAGTAATAGTTGTAGATAAAGACCCAAAGAAATGCGATATAATAGCTAAAGAGGCAGATGTACTAGCCATAGCACGTGACGCAACCGATCCAAGCTTATACGAGGAAATAGATTTAAGGAAAATAGATGCGGTCATAGCCGTTACTGATAGAGATGAAGTAAATATGTTCGTTTCACTACTAGCAAAGATCTATGCCGTACCTTATAGAATAGCTAGAGTAAGAGATGAAAGAGTAGCCTCACTTATGGAGAGCGATGGAATAGCTCAACCAGTAAATGAAGCATCAACTATAGCTAAGCTTATTCAGGGATTACTTGAAGGTAAGTTCGCATCAACATTCTTGGTACCCGTGTTTAGCGGAAACTACGTATTAATATCACTAACTATAAGTGAACTTGATAAAAGTAATGCAAGGAGTATCAACGATATAGACTACCCCAAGGACTACGCAAAGATAATAGCAGTATTTGATGGGAAAAACGTATTAGATCCCGATGAAGTAACTGTTTTAAAGGCAGGTTATGAAGTCATAGCCCTAGTACGTAGGGATAAGGTAGAGGAGTTTATTAGTGCATTTAGATAAGTAAGTCAAATAGCACATAGCATGTAAAGGTTAAAGCAATGAATCAAAATATTTGGGATTGGTTTCAAGAAGTATATAGGTATTGGCAACAAGTAACTGCAAACCCTATTACAAGAACCCTCGTAAGCATACTCATTACGTTACTCATAGCATACATTACAATTAAGGTAATAGACCATATCCTAGGTAAAGCGGTAAGGAAGGAGCGCATAAGCAAGAATATTGCTAGAAAGATAAGGACACCAATAGTTTCACTAGTCTACATTCTCACCTTACTTGCCATAATAAACGTATTAGCTAGTATACCAACACTAACATACATAATAACGTTAATGATAGCATTAATGATAGCCATAGCCTCCTGGGACATATTAACAAATACAATAGCATATTACATAATATTATTTAGTAGATATCTCATACCAGACTCCATAGTCGAAATCGACTTAGGAAAGAACATCGTAATAGGTAGGGTCAGAGAATTAACATTGACAAACGTCATAATAGATACTCCTGAAGGAGAAGTTGTTAAAATACCCAATAGAACAATAATTTCAAGAGGAGTAAGAGTTCTACCTGCTCACGTAAAAATTAAGTTCACATTAACATTCAAAAACATAACACCAATGCATATGGGTAAGGTTGAGGAGAGAATAAGAGAAATCATTAGAAAGCATAAACACTTATTCTTTGGTATAGAGCCTGAACTAAAGCTTCTATCAGCATCGCCAAACTCTATCGTATACGAGTTATCACTAACAATACCTACAGTAAGCAGTGGTAGAAGAATGGAAATAGCTTCAGATGCAGTTAAAATACTAATATTCGAACTAGGAGAATACGATGTATCAATTAACGTGAAGTATTAAAGCCCATATATTCATTAAATCTTAAGAATAAATTAAAGAGGAGAGAGTTTTAATAAAGCGTGCTAGGAGAATCTTCCTTGAGGTAGAGGTATATGAGGAGAAAGAAGCAAGGAAATATATGTCCCATGTGTGGTACTAAAGCAGAACCATATAAAACATGGCAATTAGTATCGCCGCTACCTGACGCACAAGGAAGGATAACGATAACAATAATGGGAATGTTTGAATGTCCTAATTGTGGTCATAAGTGGAGAGGTGTTGTCAGTAAGATAAAAGCTGGAGGTAGTGGAGTAGAAGTAGAAGGTGCTAGGGGTAAGAAAGTTCTAGGAGAAAAACCAGGCAGGGAACGTAAAGCTAAAATCATTGAGATAGAAGTTAATTTTGAAAAGGAAGAGGAAGAGTAATGGAGACTAAGAAATCCAAGTATAAACTGATACGTGAAGTTTTATCAACAATATTAACTATTACATTAATAGTACTACTCGTAAGTAAAATAGTATTATTCGCTCTAGGTATACCCTCTCCCATAGCCGTTGTAAGTGGTACAAGTATGGAACCAACATTATATGAGGGAGACATGGTCATATTGTATAAGCCTGCTCCATCTGATATAAAGCCCGGTGATATAATAGTATACGTATCAAAAACGGGTAAGTACATTATACATAGAGTTATAGAGGTTAAGGTAGTTAATGAGGAATATTATTATAGGACTAAAGGAGATAACGTGCCAATAGAAGACTATATACAATACGATAACTCTTATGGAATAAGTTATAGTAGAGTCATAGGTAAGGTCTTAGCGATAAATAATGCTATATTCAAGATCCCATACATAGGATACCTATCTCTCATGTTATATCGCTAAGAATAAGTAATCTCATACCCTATGTGAAGATAAGTACTTTACAACATCTCTAATCCAATCACCAGTACCCTTAAGCTTTAATAACTTATTTAAATACTCATTCCATGAAATTCCTAATACCTCCTTCCATACTTCATACATCCTCTTAACTTCATTTAATGCCATTAAATGATAGTTGCATAGACCGTTTTCGACAACTCTGCGAGAACATAATTTACACTTACTTGTAGCTTTCCCGAGGCCTAGTCCTATAGTTAGGTCTTCTCCGATGAGATGTACATTAGCCTTATATTCATTAATTAGTTTTAGGAGAACTTTCTTAGCTTCATTTACTACTTCAGTTCTACTCCTAATACCGCGCCTTATTTCGTCCATATATATTTCGAATTTTCTTGTTAAAGCTGCATCGGTTATGTCCTTAAAATATTTTGACAAAACCTCGTAAACTACGAGTCCTAGGTCTGTTACCCTTATTTGCTTACCTACGGTTATTAGATATTTTCTTTGGAATAGTGTTTCTAGTATTCTAGCTCTTGTAGCTTCAGTACCTATGTTTACGGATTCCATCCATTTAACTATCTTAGTCTTAGTATATGATTCAATTGGGGAAACATATTGTACTCTAACCCTAACTTTAGAAACTGGTATTCTCATGTACTTGTAAACGTAAGGTACTTTAACTGCTTCTAGGGATACATAAGGATAATATTTTATCCATCCTTGATCAATAATTGAAGTGAAATTAACTGAAAATTCTATTCGAGAATACATGTAAGTGAAGGGTGATTCAAGTTTTACTTTTACTTGACTTATCTTTGCTGGCTTAGAGAAGCATGCAAAAAACCTTCTAACTATAAGATCGTATATTCTACTCCTATCAATAGGTAGCCTGCCTGGAAGGTTTCCTGTAGGGTATATGGCTGGGTGCGCAGGATCCTCTTTTGCTCCTTGCTTGGGCTTTAATTGACCTCTCGTCTCAATAAGTAATGTTCTAGCTAATCTACTATATGTTGGATTTTTAGCTATGTTCATTAATATTTCTCTATAGTTTATGGCTGGCGGTAGTTTTTGGCTATTAGTTCTCGGATAACTTATTAATGCGTCTAAGTATAGTTGTTCAGCTATTTCCTGAGTTCTGAGCGGGCTATAACCATATATTCTTGAAGCTTCTGCTTGGAGATCTCCTAGATTAAAGGGTGGTGGAGGATGTATGAGTTCTGTTTTATATGATACTTGTGTGATAATGAGGTATCCATATTTCTTTATTAATTGAGCTATTTTCCTTGCTTCTTCTAGCGTTTTAGGTCTTGGTTTTTCTAGTTTAATTGAGTATTCCTTATCTCCTATCTTGACTTTAACTTCAATTGCTGGTTGAGGTTTTGGTATGTTTAGTCTTCTCCCTATCTCCTTCTTAGCCATGAATGCAAGTGTTGGTGATTGAACTCTACCTGCGCTTAGTATTATCCTCCTTCCTGAAACCTTCCTTACTGCTTCTATCAATACTCTACTAACATTAATACCCCACAACCAATCTAGTTCATGTCTACAAAGTCCAGCTTCTATCATTGGCCAATCAAGTTTTTCTAGCCTATGAAAAGCTCTTCTTAGGTCTGTTGATGTAAGTGTTGAGAATTTCATCCTATATGCTCTTCTTAGGTCGCCGAAGTGCTTAATAATCATATATCCTATAACTGATCCCTCAACATCATAGTCACATGCATTTATGTAAATTGATGCTCTTCTACATAGCTTTTCTAATAACATGTAGTATGGTTTGGTATAGGACGCACTCTTATCAACACTCCATACAGGTACCCAATGATATGAGAATACGGGTACTCCATCCTCATCGGTAGTTAATGTAAATAGATGGCCTACAGCTGATGCTACAATGCAAGTTCTCCCTTCAACGTTTATTATCCAGAAGGGTACTTTATTCCATGCTCTCTTAATAATACTTCCTGTTGAGAGAGCTTTTGCTATTCTATTAGCTGCTTTGGGTTTTTCAGCGATTATTAGTATGTAGTTATAGTATGGTATTATCAAGACCTGCTTACCTTTATGTTGATGCTTTTACGTGTACTTAATTACCGCTAAGTTAATTGTATTGGTAGGGTTAATACAATTAGAGTAGCATAGACTAATATTAGTAGATAGTGTTTTCTATTCATTCTTGAGATTATATTTAGTCCACCAATATGTGGACGCTGACCGCTTAACATTAATGCAAATAGTGAGAATATTGCTATTAGGAAGAATATTGGTGGATTATGTCTTACTACACCTGTTATTTCGGCTGATCCCATTGCTAGGGATATCATTGCTATTACTAATCCTAGATAATAGTGTACTTTAGCGCCAACTATGGCTCTAACAATGTGTCCTCCATCTAGTTGCCCTAGCGGTAATAGGTTTAGGAATGTTATTAAAAACATAAAGTAACATGCAAGTAATACCGGGTGAACGTATATACTTACTCCTGGTGGAACACAGTACTTTAACATTATGGCGAGGATCATTGGTACCATATTTATTGGCTGGGCTTCTGATGGTAATACTTCAGGTCTAGTTACTTGATATGATAGTGTAATTCCAAGATAGGCGAGAGGTATTGTTACGAGAAATCCTGCAAGGGGTCCCGCTATTCCAAGTTCTATTAAGTAATTTAGGTTTGGTGGCGGTACCCTCATATTAATAACCGCTCCAAATGTTCCTAGGAACCCAAGATTAGCTGGAGGTGCCGGTATAAAGTATGGTGGACTAACGGGTATTCCTCTACGTCTTGCAACTAGATAATGTGCTAGCTCATGTACACCTAACGCTCCCATTAATGTCCCTAGAAATAATAGAGAATCCTTTAATACAACCGAAGTATCAAACTTTACTCCCAATCCCTCCCAAAACCTTAAGGATAGGTACCATCCAGATATAGTGACCATAATTGCAGTAATAACCGTTAAGGCTATTGGAAGGCTACTTCTCCTCTTTTGCTGTCCTCTAGGTATGAGATGTAAAGCTAGGAATCCCTCATTCGTGGTAAGTAGTGGTAAATACCCAACATCTACGACTTCCTTATACAATTTGTCAAATTCATTCTCCATGTTACCGGTGATGGACTCAACTATTAGTAAGTAGTCTCCTTTATCATCTTTTCTATAAGCTATTACATCAAAGTATTTTGAAACTAACGCTATGATTTCTTCTTCACTTACTTTGCTATTTACCAATACTATTCTAGCCTCCTATATTTTAGGAGTTGAGATAAGGGTATAAGCTGAACTCTTCCATCAGGTAATCGTCTCCTAATAGTTATTGGTAGTAGTCCTCTACGAAGCTCCTCTTCAGCAATAATAATTGGGTCTATAGTCTTAATCTTCGATAGATCAATCAATGGAGGCGCTCCTAATGCTAGTTGTAATGCTCTTGCACCAATTATTCTAGCCTTCTCGTACTTCGTTAGCCATGGTGGCCCTATAAGATTAGACCTTTTCCATGGATACAATGCATAACACACCACGTAGTCTTTATTGACTGGTTTGGTAGAATATGAATCAGAGAATAAAAAATATATAGTTAATAAACTATGTGGTATTGCGTCCTACGCTTGTTAGAATTCAAATTTCTCTTTTCCAAATTCTTCCTTACCTTTTTCTTTCTCCTTCTTCTTTGGTGGTGCTGCAGCTATTACGTCGTCTATCTTCAATATTGCTGATGCTGCTTCGGTAGCGCTCTTTAATATCTGCTTCTTAACTATGGCTGGCTCTAGTACGCCTATGTTTGTCATATCGTCCACTACTTTTCCATTAATGACGTCTATTCCTGCGTAGATTTTCTTCTCATCTTTATGCTTCTTGACAAGCTCAGCAAGCGTATCTAATGCATCAAGACCTGCTGTTTCTGCTAGTATCATTGGTATTTCTTCTAGTGCTTCTGCGAAGGCCTGTACTGCTAACTGTTCTTTACCAGTAATTGTTTCAGCATACTCCTTAAGCCTAATTGCGAGCTCTATCTCTGCTGCTCCTCCTCCAGGTACTATCTTTGGTTCTCTTAGTACGTTTCTTAATGCGTGTAGTGAGTCATTTATGCTTCTCTCGACCTCGTCTAATAGCATATCGTTAGCTCCTCTGAGTAATATGGTTACTGACTTTGGATTCTTACAGTCCTCGATGAATACCATCTTATCGTTACCAACTCTTCTCTCCTCAACGAGACCAGCGTATCCTAGATCTTCTGGTGTTAAGTCTCTAATACTAGTTACAATTCTACCTCCAGTCGCTCTTGCTAGTTTTTCCATGTCGCTTCTTTTTACTCTTCTTACTGCTAGTATCTTCTTCTTAGCCAAGAAGTGCTGAGCAACATCATCAATACCCTTCTGGCAAATGACTACGTTTGCTCCTACATTTGATATCTTATCTACCATGTCTTTTAGTATTTTTGTTTCCTCGTCTAGGAATGCCTTGATTTGTTCTGGACTTGTAATATTTATCTTAGCGGTGATCTCTGGCTTTTCAACTTCTAGTGGGCAGTCTAGTAGTGTTATTTTTGCTTTTTCAACTCTCTTAGGCATACCAGGATGAACAACCTCCTTATCAAGAACAATACCATATACTAGCTTACTATCTAGGAGACTTCCTCCCTTCTTCTTCTCGATTTTAACATTACCTAGTGGTACTCTATAGGTTCCATCACCTTTCTTTTCGGCAACTGTAAATACTGCATCGATAACCATGTTTGCTATCTTTTCAAATGTAGCTCCTGATCCTACATACTTACTTGCAATAGTTGTTTGAACTATTTTCTTAAGCATAGGCCTAAGTTTTTCCCTATCCTCAGGTTTATCTAGATCTCCTAGATCTAGCTTTATAGCAATTTTATCTACTTCTTCAATAGCCTTGATCATAGCCTTCTTGAATCCCTCGATAATTATTGTTGGGTGTATTCCCTGTTCTAAGAGATTTTCAGCCTTCTCTAGTAATGTACCTGCTAGTACTACTGCTGTTGTAGTTCCATCACCTACTTCAGCGTCTTGAGCTTTAGCAACTTCTACGAGAAGCTTTGCTGCTGGATGTTGTACTTCCATTTCTTTAACTATGGTTGCCCCATCATTTGTTATAGTTACATCACCAAAGCTATCAACAAGCATTTTATCTAATCCGCGTGGTCCAAGGCTTGTCTTTAATACTTCAGCTAATACTCTAGCAGCTAGAATATTACTTCTAAGCGCATCTCTACCTGTAGTTCTCTTGGTTCCCTCCTTTAATATTAATACAGGTACGCCATACATAGCCATAAATTAACCACCTATACTATGTCTTATGCCGAGATTCCTTGGGAACCGCTTCTATATAAACTTTTCCCTAGTGTTCAAGTATATTAATGAAGTATACAGAATTTAAATAATTAGACACTAGTTATAGCGGGGTGCTTGGAAACATGATGAGAGTGAAAGAAATAGTAGATAGGGTACTTGAAGTATATTCAAAGTTTATTGAAATGGAAGATATAGATTCAGCCAATAAGTACTTGCTCGTTCGCATAGAATCATTAATATATGAGTATAAGGCAGGAGAGTTAAAATCAGATGAACTTAGGAAGATATCGGAGGAGCTAAGGTATAAGATAATAGATGGACCTAATTATCTTAACCCGTATATCATGGAGGTTCTAGGAATACTTGAAGAGAGTGTTAGTGAGGAAAACTTAAGTGAAGCTTTATCCAAGATAGCTATGCTACATAGAGAGGAGAGACTTGATAAATTAGAAGTATAAGGTGGTTGAAGATATATACATGTACTACATGTAGAAGGCGTATTGCAACATTCTTTAAAAGAGCATCAGGAGAAAAGCTATGTCCACAATGTTTTATTAAAGGCTTTATAAAAAGCATTCAAAGGACTATATCCAGGCATGAACTACTAGGTCCATGGGATAATATTTTAATATTCATAGACCCATACATACCGTATATCTCCATTGGTTTAGCTTTAGCTATGGGTATTGTAGAGTCAAAGTTTAACACAAAGATATACGCCTTAATACCTAAAGCATTCAGTGATGAAGAGCTAGAAGCCATAGTCAAGATTATTGAGGAGATTAGTAAACATAAGGAAATAAATGTCATTACCAGTAATGAAGAATATGAATGTATTGAAGGAAATATGATTAAAACATTTCTAAAAAATCTTAACTATATTCAAAGAGCATTAAATAAGACTCAATTATCGAAATTGAAGGCGTCGCTTCCTTACACCATAGAGTTATTAACATATCTTCATTTAAAACTATGGTTTAATGGTCTTCATAATCTAATTAAATATGTATTACCGAAGTTTAAGTTAAATGATAGCCTAGAAATGATATATCCGTTGTACGGGACTTTCCTTGACGAAGTAGTATACTTCAACTACTTAAACGGAGTCTACAAATATCAGTTAAGTCCGTGTTCCAAACTAATAAACATCCGTAGTGATGCACTATATAAGTTAGTACAAGACATAGCATTACATAACATTGAACTCTTATATTCTAATTTAATGATTATTGAGAATTTAATCTAGCCTCTAGAATCTAATTCTCCTACCATATCTCCTTAAGGTATCTCTTACCCCCCTTCTCAAAATATATACATCTTTGTGTATGTCACCTAATGATCCTCTTTGCTCGAATATTACCTTCCCCTCAAGATATACCTTTACATACGGAGTACTATCAACTTTCTCTCTAAGGAATAAGTCTTTACATTTGTCGCAATATACTTTAACAAGTTCAGCAGGAGAATTTATCCATCTTAGCTCTCTATCAAGTCTTTCTAGAACTTGTTCGAATCTTCTAGATTCTTCACTATTATCTAGGAATGCTACTAGCACTAAGCTATATCTTGATAGTATATTGTAGTAGTCGGATGTACTGTTAGCTGTTCTAACCACGATGTACACCTATATTTCTTCAAATTTTACTTACTAGACTCTCTATTTTAGATTTTAGTATTGATGAGAGAATCTTCTTTTCTTCAGGTGTAAGGAATAATTCTATGTCATAAGGGCTTCTACGAGCTGATGGTGGTTTAACGTATTCTCCCATAAGTACATATCCTTTCTCTAATACCTCCTTAATTTCACTTATAGATGCTTCTTCACCAAACTCTATCAGTTTCTCTTTAAAGTCTATTGACTTCTTTAACTCCTTCTCGGACACGCTACTACCACATATAATACATGTTAAATCGGGTGTAATAGCCCTAAAACCACATTTAGGGCATGTAAAGGGAGTAGGTCTTCCATAACGTTCCCAAAGCATTCTCAAATTACCTAAAAGATCTAATCTTTTACATCTAAGTATTTCCTGATAAAGCCTTGGTGCATTTAACCCTGCTACTTCTTCACCATTAAGTACTATAAATTCTAGCTGTTCGGGAGTTAGTTTCTCTCTCAGCCTTAGTAATTGCATTGAAATTATCTTAGCAATATTGATATAGTGCCTTCTAAGCCTAGAGATAATGGTATCAGTTGGGGGTTTATACGATGATTCACCCACTACAGCTTCTATAGCAGGCCTTAATATCTCAACTAATTCCTCATTACTTAAACCTAGGAGGTC
>Ga0190313_1001849_pt1 | contig 10991 bp, 20 predicted proteins | sample 4870071011_MG_FD_169989 | JGI IMG/M metagenome (GOLD analysis project Ga0190313, IMG submission 169989) | Hydrothermal vent sediment bacterial communities from Southern Trench, Guaymas Basin, Mexico - 4870-07-10-11_MG | ecosystem: Environmental > Aquatic > Marine > Hydrothermal vents > Sediment ...
TCCACCTTATTTTGTAGGTATTACAATACTGGATACAAACAAAGGATTATTTCCTGTTGTAACAGATAAAACAGATACAAGTTTGACAATAACAGCATATAATTCTTCCGATACAAGTGAAAGTGCAATAGCCGACATTATGATACACGGATATTAAAAATAGAAAGGAGAGTGATTTAAAATGGCACAAAATTTTTATTCAAGCGTTCCAAACAAAAACGATGTGGTGTTTGATGACCTTACCAAAATGAATGAAAATTTCAATACTTTGAGGTCTTCATTTTCAGGAGACACACAGCCCGAAAGTGCGGTTGCAGGACAACTTTGGTTTGATACTTCAAGCGGCACAGTAAAGTATTATACTGGAAGTGATTGGAAAAGTATCACAGGTACAGCGACAAGTTTAGGAGTTTATACTGCAAATGAAGAAACAAGTTGGACAACTTGCGAAAGCTTGCCTGTTACTCTGGGAGCACACGGAGCAGTTTATTACAACTCAAAAATTTATATTTTTGGCGGTCAAATTGATACTACACCGACCTATAACACCACGATGTATGAGTATGATATAGCAACAAATACCTATACCGCAAAAGCAAACTCTACTTACACACACGCTTATCCTGCTTTTGGTTTGATTGACGGAAAGATTTATGTGGTTGGTGGTAGAGATGATTATAAACACGAGGTTTATGATATAGCAAATGATGCCTGGAGTGAAAAAGCTGATTATCCTATTGCAAATGTGGATATATGCGGAAGTGGGGTTTATAATGGTAAACTTTATGTTTTTGGTGGATATGATGGAACTAATTACTACTCTGAAACATACGAGTATGACCCTGCAACTGATAGTTGGACTGCTAAAACTTCAATGCCTGTTGAAAATTCTAATATGGCTTTTGCTACAATAGGAAAATATATTTTTAGTTTCGGTGGACGGAATAGTAGTGAGTATTTAAACAGTTGTTATAGATATGACACCGAAAATGATACCTGGACTACAATTGCAAATTATCCTTTTTCAGGTAACGCTGCAAGAGCAGTAAAACTAAGCAACACAAAAATTATTATTTGTGGTGGTTGGGATGATGGAACAAGTGCAAATACAGACGCTTGTTATGTTTATGATATTATACTTGATACTTTTACAGCAACGACAAGTTTGGACGAAGCAAAGAGAATAATGGCCGTTGCTTATGATGAAGAGAATGAAGATGTTTATGTAATTGGTGGTTGGACTTCTGAATCTGTCAATACTGTAATCAAAAGAAAAAAATCAGTAGCAAAGAAAGTAAGTTTAGATGTAGGTGAAGGTATTTTAACAAAAGAAGATATAATAGACAAAAACTCTTACCTTTACATTACGGACAGCAATGCAAAGAGTTACGGAAATCAACTTGCTTTTGCAGAAGCAAGCGGTGATTATTATGTTGAGTTAGACAAATCAGCAGAAATCATAAAAATTTCAAAGTGAGGTGATGAAAAATGAAAGATTTAAGTTTATCAATCGCAAATAGTGAAGTTCAAATCGCAACAGCAGAGCAATTTCAGACAGGATTAAAAGAAATCTATAATGTTGACAAAACGCTTGATGAGATTAACGACGCTTTATCAACGATTGATACTGACACACTTATAAGTAATGAACTTGCAAAGTATGAAGCAGTAGAGATTGAAAGCACAGATGTAATCAATAACATTAAACTTACAGAACATCCAGACCAGAAGACAAGGGAACTTTATCAAAAAATTTTTTCAGAAGGTAAAAAGGTCTATGGTATTAAAAAAGATGGTAAACTAATTATCCTTCAGCCGAAAACATCGAGCGGGGAATTTATCACAGACACAAACATACTTGACGAAGCAAAAAATCACATTATAAAGATTGTGCAGTCAAATGTAAATTTTCAGATTTTACAACAATTGAAGTAAAAACTCACAGAAAGGAGAAAAAAAAATGACAGCAGAAAACAAAGACAAAGCAATGGCAGTAATAACTATTGATGAAAATGTGGTATCAAGATTTATAAACGATTTTTCTGTGAAGTTTGCAAAAATGGAAATGATGATTGAGACATTGTCACGAGATATTGAACTTTTGCGAAAACAAATTTCTGAAAAGCAAACTGCAAACGGGAGACAGGATATAAGTATTGAACGCATAAAAGCTGTTTGTGAAAATAGGGGAAAGTTGATTGATGAACTTTTGAATTTTAAAAATAAATTTTTATTCGTGCAAATTGCTGGAAATGTATTAACTTTAAGCATTGCTTTTTTAATTTTCAGGTTGTTTAAGTGAGGTGATTAAAAATGATTTTTCTGGTTGATGGGCATAACATTATTACTTATGGGGGGCGATATAAAGAGTGGCGTGAACACGACCTTGTAATGCAGTTCAATAACATTGTAGAAGATTATTTTCGTATGTTTGAAATTCCATATATCAGAATTACAGCCGATTATCGTTGTGCAGATGAAATAGTAAAACTTTCAAGTAAAAAATTAACACTTGCATATAAAGTTAGTTATATAAATTATCTCTGCCAATATATAGATAATCCTGTTGCAATTGAGACGCATTTTAACAAGTTTGATGGGATAGACAATGACATTGGAGTTGGCTATGAAATAATACATTATCCTACAAGCAAAAAAGGAAAAAACATTGCTTTAAACTTGCTTGATGAATTACAGAAATTTGACATTGTTAAAGAACTTCGTAATAGAGGAGCAAAAGGCGGGGATTTTGCGTTTGTAAGAGATACTATTTGTCCCGCTTTGATTATAGAACCATTTTTTTTAGATGATGATATAGAATTTTTACTGGATAGAAAAATGTTTGAAGCTCTTGCAGTCGCTTGGGCACATTCAATTGAAAAAATTTATAAGGGAGGTGTTTTAAAATGAAGGAACTCATTCTCAATCTCTTATCAAACAATGCTGTTATTTCGCTTGTTGCTACTATTTTAGCGTCTGTATTGGGTATTACTTTGCAGTATCTTATTGAACGCATCCAGAACCAATCTTATCGCAACGCTGTGAGAAAGGTGGTGCCAATCGCAAAGGACTTGTTTTTTATTGTTGAAAAGGAATTTGCAAAAAAGAAATTGCCAAACAAACATTTGCAGAAAGCACAAATTTTTGAAGAGAAGTTTAACGAAAAATTCAATGAAATCTGGGGACGCTATCCGTCCGTGAAAGAGAAAAGCATTGCAAAACAAATTGTTGCCGAACTTGTGGAAGATTTAAAAAAAAATATCAAATAAAAACCTTTCTTGGTGTCTCCTCTCACGGATATGAGCGAGGCGTTGGGGTTGAGTTGACAAGTTATAAAGATTACTCCCTCAACGCCTCTTTCTCTAACAAATCGGTCGGATTAAACATCGGAAAAGATTTAATTAAAGATAAAAAGTTTGAGTTAGAAGCGAATGTTGGAGCAGGATATTACTACCGAGATGAAGATATTAGTCCGTATGTTGGATTATCTTTCAGGTTTTGATTATTTAATTAGAATTTACATTTTGTTAAACTTAACACTTTGCTAAATTAATATATCGTAAAAAATACCTTAACACTTTTCTTTAAAACATTATAACATTCTATAAAACTTCTCTCATAACATTATAAAAATCAAAGAGTTGTGAAAAAATTTTAGGTTAAACCTTGACAATTTTTTCTATTCTGTTATAATTTTTCCAGAATTTGAAAAAGGGGGTAAGAAAATGAAATATAAAGAGATGGTTGAAATGTATTTAAAGTGTTTTGATGAGTTGCCAGAGGATTTTCGTTATGCTTTGTGGTATTATGCTCCTGATAAAACGAGTTTTCCGCAAAATATTTTTTACATTGAAAAGCCACCGTTTGAAGATGAAAAAGTGATATTACCTGGAATTTATCATATTCGTAAAGTGCTCTTACCTTATCTTATACCTTTTTTCACTTATGATGACTTGGCACCTTATGTGTGTGTGCTTGAAAAATTTAAATTTACTGATGAAAAGGAAAATGAAATAGAAGCATTTTTAGTGTTGCCTGAAAGTTTTAAAGATAGTGGTGTGCTTTTTCATTACAGGTCTGGTTTTATAGATAAAAAGGTGACTATAGTTCCTGAAAAAATTTATTTATTTCGCAGTTTTCTTTTTTCACGGGTCTATGAATTTTCTAAAAAGGAAATAAAGAGTTTAAAAAAACAATTGAAAAAATCAAAATATCCTTCCACAAGCAGGGTGGAATTAGCACCCACCACCCTGTTTCTTGAAAGGGGGTGAGGAAAAAGAAATTAAAAGGGTGCTGAAAAAAATAAAAAAGGAGGTAAAAAAAATGAAGAAAAGATATTTAGAGAGTTTTCTAAATGGGGAAAAAATTTATTACAATAGTTCAACAGAAGATGATGTTTTTCCACTCGATACTATTCATCTTGCAACAGTTACTTACCGTGATCGTTATAGACCTGCACAAGGATCTTACACAAATTTTTATTACTCTCCCAAGCTGGAAGTTTACTTTGAAGCTAATTCCTGTTTTGGAATGAAGTGGTGGGATAGTTATATTAAATTAACAAGTTTAGATGAAATAAAAAGAACACTTTCATCTGCAGGTGGTGAAGTTGAAATTAATCAAGAAGAATGTGAAAAATATGCTCCTTGCTTATTAGAATTAGAAGAAGAAATTTAATTTGTTGGAGGTGAAAAAAATGCAGTTAGAAAAGTTTATTCACATCTCCCCGCTCCAGCGGGGTAGGTTCAGGTTAATTTATTTCTCATTCATAGAAAAAATTTACAACATTTGCTTGGCAAAGACACACGAGTGCTGGGTATCAGGAGCTGAAAAAAAGATTTACATTATTCGGAAAAATCTAAAAAAGAAAATTACCCCTCCAGCATTGAAAATAGCAATTTCATTTTGGGGGAAAAGAAGATATAGTTACATCACACTCGGGAAAAAAGCTCTTACTCTGCTGGGCTACGATGCTGAGATTGAGAAGATTGATGTTAAAAAAAATGGAAAAATTATTGAAATCAAATTAAAAGGGGGTGTAGAAAATGAATGAAATTGTAAAAACTCAAAAAAATGAAATTGAAATCACAAAAGATGATATTAAAAAATTACTTTGCCCGAATGCAACAGATAAAGAACTTGCAATTGCTTTAAACATCATTAAAAGTTTTGGTTTAAATCCTTTCAAGCGTGAAGTTCACATAATCAAGTATGGAAACAGCCCAGCTCAAATTATTGTTGGATATGAAACATACTTAAAGCGTGCCGAACGCACAGGTAAACTTGATGGCTGGAAAGCAGAAATACTTGATAATGGTGAGAAGGCAAGGGTTACGATATGGCGAAAGGATTGGAAAGAACCTTTTATTTGGGAAGTTGACCGTGCAGAGTTTGACAAAAAACAAAGCACCTGGAAACAGATGAGCAATTTTATGCTTAAAAAGGTGTGTATTGCACAAGCATTTAGGTTGGCATTTCCAGACGAATTAGGTGGAATGCCTTATACTCACGAAGAGCAACAAATAATTCAACAATCACAGCCACAAAGCAAGATTATTGATATTAAAACAGAAGAAGTAGAAATAGAAGAAGCAAAAGAAGAGCCGAAAACACGCAATTATAAATTCCTGCAAGAGATGCAGAAAATCAAAAAGGAAGTTGGCGAAGATGTATATTATGAAGTTTTAGAAGCATACGGGTTTAAAAAATCAAGTGAAATACTTGATAGAAATACACAAGTGAAAATATACAAAGAACTGAAAGAATTGTCAAAGAACCTAAAAGAAGCAAAAGCAGCAAAGCTCAAGGAAGTATTCGGCGGTGAAGATATTGAAGATGAAGAGGAGGTGTGAAAGTGAAAATTAGACAATCTCATATTAAGTTATTTCACCGCTGTCCTTACGCCTTCAAGTTGGCTGCAATAGAAGGCATAGAAGGCGAAAAAACAGCGATTATGGAAGAGGGAATAGAAAAACACAAAGAGGTAGAAAAAAGTTTATTAGAAGGTGTTATTCCTGAAAATTTGATGCCGATTTTCAAACACCTCAGCCTCACTTTAGAAGAGGCCGAGGTGGAAAAACCTTTGGAAATAAAAGTAACAGACAAAGTAAGTATAACAGCAAAATTAGATTTTGTCAAATATGTTGGTGATAAAGCAATTATCCTTGATTGGAAGTTCAGCAGTTCAGAGCATTCATTAAACTATTACGTAAATGAAAAAATACAGCCAGTAATATATTCACATCTTGCAATTGAGACCGACGCTTTCGCAGAAAGAGCAGAATTTTATTTTGTTTTTCCTGCTTATCAAAAAATTATACCTCTTGAGTTTGATAGAGAAACAGCAAAAGAAGAGTTCAAAAAATATGTCAATCCAGTGATTAAAGCAATCAATAAGAATGAATTTACACCTTGCTTTTCTGCTTGTGGCTCCTGCCTTTACAAAAAACATTGCGAGTATATGAGACCCGAAAGCGTTGACATTACAAAATACGAGCAAAAGTTTGAAATTACACAGGACAACGCAGCAAGAGTTTATCAGTTTATTGAAAAAGCAAGCGCAATTGTAAACAAACTCAAGGAAGAACTAAAAGGAAAAATGATAAATGGAGAAATATCACCTATTGAATTGGCTGATGGTAGAATTTTACAAGTAAAGGAAAGGATGGGGAGAAAGCAGGTAGATAGTAAAATCATTCCTTTTCTTATAGACAATGGTATAAGTCCTTTGGAAATTTTAAAGATTGTAAAATTGTCCTATAATGATGTTAAAAAACTAATCAACGAAGTTCCAGACAGGTATGTTAAACAAGGTAAATCTTTTTATGTTATTGAGGCAAAAAAATAAATCTGGGGGGTGGTAGAATGAAAAAAGATTTTGAATTTATAAACATTTCAGTTGATAAGTTTCAGGAAATTATTGATTATGAGTGTAATAAAGCATTTAAAGAGGGAAAAGCGCAAGGTGTGATGGATGGTGCTTTTTTTATGACTTTCTGTTTTTTGTGTGTATTATTTTTAATTATGTTATGGAAGGGGGTGTTTTAGATGGCAATTGAAAGTTTTTGTCCTTTTGAACTTGGAAATGGTGGATATTATGGCAATTCAATGGTGGGGAATGAGGGGGCTTCTACTTGGGTAGAATGTGAAAAATGCTGTGGAACAGGATGGATGGAATGTCCTGAATGTGAGGGAGAGGGGAAAATATGGGATGAGGATGGTAATATAATCGGTGAATGTCCTGAATGTAATGGTTCAGGTGAGGTTGAATGTGATGAGTGCAATGGTGATGGCAGAGTTGTGGTCTATTTATAAAAGGGGGTAAAGAAAAATGAAAATTAAAATAAGGGATGATTACAGAGAGCATTTAATTGATTTGAGTAAAATAAAAAGAGTTAATGTGGATACTGATTTTACTAACATTATTGGGAATGTGGATTATGATAATTGGACAAGATACGGTTATTGTATAAAGTTATATGGCAGTAAGAGGTTATTGTATAAGTTGCAGTTTGTTTCAATAGAGAGTTTAAAAAAAACATTTAATAAATTAAAAAAAATGTTAATAAGGGGGTGGAAAAATGGGACTTACTAAAACAAAAATTGATTGGTGCGATTTTTCTTGGAATCCCGTTTGGGGATGTTTGAATGATTGTGATTTTTGCTATGCCCGTAAAATTGCTAAAAGATTTGGTGAGAGTATTTATAAAAAAGAGGTAAAATTCAGGAAAAAAGAAAATGAGGATATTTTAAGAAAATTAAAGGATTTTAAACCTGTTTTTTTGTTCTCTCAATTAAACAGAGAATTTCCATCCAAACCAAGCAGGATTTTTGTAAATTCAATGAGTGATATTGCATTCTGGAAAATTGAATGGATGGAAAAAGTTTTAAAAAGGATAGAGAAGCATAATGAAAAATTTAAAATTAAAAATTTGAGGTTCATTTCATTTGAACCTCTATTATTTAATGAAGTTCTGGAAAAGGGTTTTAGTTTAAATGTGGAATGGATAATTATTGGGGCTCAAACAAATCCTGTAAAACCGCCAAAAAAGGAATGGGTTGAAAGGTTGATTTTAAAAGCAAAAAATGATAAGATTCCTGTATTTACAAAAGAAAATTTGGATAAAATTTACCCAGAATTATCTTTAAAAGAATTTCCAGAATAAAAAAGGGGGTGTGAAAAATGAAGTTTAAAGATGTAATTGAAAAAATTTTAATTGAAAATCCGAAAGCGAGGGATGATGATGGTGTGTTATTGACTGAATTTTATTTAAGAGTTTATGGGGTTTATTATGATTTTAAAGGAAAGGCGAGGCCTGAAACTGTAACAAGGATTAGAAGACTTTTACAAAAGAAAAATCCAGAATTAAGAGGGGAAAAAAATGAGTTTAGAAAAGAAGTTGCTGAGGTTTACAGAGAAACAAAAGGAAAAATTTTACTTGATTTTTAAAAGGGGGTGGTGCTTTTGTCAGGTTGGATAAAGTTACATAGAAAATTATTAGAGCATCCAGTAGCGAGTAATGCTAAATACCTTTCTGTGTGGGTTCATCTTTTGTTAAAGGCGAATCATAAAGAAAAACAATTTATTTTTAATGATAAAACAATTAAATTAAAAAGTGGCGAGTTAATAACATCTTTAAAGAAGTTAGCAGAGCAAACTGGTATTAATTTAAAGACAGTTTACAGGATTTTAAAGTGGATGGAAAAAGAAAAATTGATTGTTAAGGAAAGTAGTTCAAAATTTACTAAAATTAAAATCTTAAATTGGGAAAAATATCAGGTTGAAAACAAATGTGAGACAGATTTGAGACAAAAGTGTGACAAAATTGAGAAACAAGATGAGAAACAAGAAGTTGTTTTAATTCCTTTAAATATAAAGGATTGTGATGATGAAGTGAAACAAGATGAGAAACAAATTGAGAAACAAATGAGAAACGAGCGAGAAACGAATGAGAAACAAAGTAAAACAAACAAGAATATAAAGAATGAAAAGAATATAAATAATAATAACAGTAGTAGTAAGAAGGCAAAAAAGAAAAAACCAGAACCTGTTATTTTTAATTTTGAAACAAGGGAGTTAGAAAATCTTACTGATGATGATTTAGAGTTATGGAAAAATGCTTATCCTGATGTAAATGTGGAAATTGAGTTGAAAAGGATTATAGCGTGGATAGTTAGCAATCCTAAAAAAATTGAAAAGCGAAAAGATTTGAGAAGGACAATCACAAATTGGTTATCATCCGAACAAAAAAAGATTGAAAGGGGGATTGTGTTAAATGAAAAAATTAAAATCGGTGGAAATGTTAAAAGGATGGATAAGCCAGCAATTAAGAAAATCTTTAAGTGAGGATGAAAAAAAGAAAATGATAAAAATGACAAAAGAAGCATTAGAAAATCCAGAAGAAGTTTTAAAATGTTATGAAAAGAAAAAATTAAAATGGTGGGAAATTCTTAAATTAAAAGGTCACAATTTACCCATTCCTTACAGGAATTTGGAAAATCCTGAAAAATTAAAAGGGAAAAAGTGGAAATTGTATTTAAAAGAGAGTAAAAAATTTATAGATGAGTATTCAAAAGAAAAAAAGGGTTTCATTTTGGTATATTCTGGAAAGTATGGGACAGGTAAAACTCTTATGTCTGCGTATGCAATTGCGTGGGCTGATTATAAAAAGGTGTCTTCTTATTATATCAGATTTACGGATTTAGTTAGAAGTTTTTGGGGTAAGTTTGACGAGTTAAGTGAAGACGATTTTAAAAAGGTTTATGATTTGCTTGTTATTGACGAGTTCCAGGAACTTAATGTTGAGCGTGAAGAATACAGGCGGGCAATGGAAATTATTAAAAGCAGGTTTGATAACGGAAAAAGCACGATTATAATCACGAATGATTATGTTGACGATGTTACAACTATCTTACAGCCGCAGGTAATTGACAGATTGAACGCCTGTGGTGCTTTTTTTGTGTTTGATTGGCAATCGTTTAGGAGTGGTGACTGATGTCCGAACTTCAAAAAACACTGAAAATAAGACAGAAAGGGGTGATGGAAATGTTTAATCCAGAAAAAGAAGTTCCGAACTTGGAGTTATGCAAACAACTCAAAGAATTAGGATTTCCACAAGGTGGTGGTTTTTACTGGGTAATTGAAAACATCAATGGAAAAGAATTGCCGAGAATTGTATACGAAAGCGATATAGACAACGGAGAATTTATTGAGATAATCAAAGCCCCGACCGTGCGTGAATTATGTGAGTGGTTACCTTCAAACATATCAACTGACATATCAAATTGTCTCTTGAGAATAGAGAAAATAATTGAAAGCAATGAATACTGGACTATTATCTACGGTGAATATGATTTTGAAGATGAAAAATGGACTAATACTGAGGAATGTAGTTTTGTAGGAAATTTGCCAATGATTGTAGCTAAAATGCTCATCTGGCTGGCAGAGAATAAATATGTAAATTTTAAGAAAGGAGTAAAAGAAAATGAAGCATAGATTTATACAAGTTAGTGCTGGTGGTAATTATCCTGATAGTTGGTCATTTTTAAAATGTGAGAATTGTGGAGTTACTATTACGCATTACTATCAGAGAGAAACTTTTACAGAAGCATTAAGACGAGAAAAAATTCCTGTTGAATGTAAAAAGGAGAGTGATGAAAATGAGAGAAATTAAATTTAGGGCTTGGGATAAAATAGCACGGAGAATGTATGAAGTTGCACTTATTGATTTTTTAAATCGTGAAGTTGTATTGGCTATCCCTGAAATACCAGAGTTGGGGCGTATGGCATTTAAAGATATAGTGCTTATGCAATACACAGGCTTAAAAGACAAAAACGGTGTAGAGATATATGAGGGGGATATTGTAATAGACTGGGAAGGAATTGATAGATATACTGTAGTTTGGAATAAAAAATGGGCGTGTTTTGAACTTAAAAGATTAACAAAAAACAATGACACTGATGTAGAAATAGATGGGTTAATGAGTTGCGA
>Ga0190313_1001850_pt1 | contig 10974 bp, 6 predicted proteins | sample 4870071011_MG_FD_169989 | JGI IMG/M metagenome (GOLD analysis project Ga0190313, IMG submission 169989) | Hydrothermal vent sediment bacterial communities from Southern Trench, Guaymas Basin, Mexico - 4870-07-10-11_MG | ecosystem: Environmental > Aquatic > Marine > Hydrothermal vents > Sediment ...
TTCTTAACTAAAACTATAACAATTTTCTCTTATATATTTATTTATAAGTAAGAACCTACGGTTCTTACTAACTCCAGCAACCGAATAGAACCTCCAGCGGGTTCAGCAAAGCTCTGCTTTGCGAACACAAAACAAAAGTTTTGTTGTTCCGATACCTCCAGCAACCAATTAAAACTTTCTTACAAGAAAGGGGCAGAATCAAAACATATTTCTCTATTTTTATTAATATGTTCTTTGGGGCAACTTACACCTTTCTTACAAGAAAGGGGCAGAATCAAAACATATTTCTCTATTTTTATTAATATGTTCTTTGGGGCAACTTACACCTTTCTTACAAGAAAGGGGCAGAATCAGAACCATTTAAATTTTTGTAATATAATATTTAAATGTGCAATTTTTTAATTAGTTATAGGTGCAGAAATGGTTGAGAAAAAAAAATTATATTCTTATGAGATAGAGATAGAAGGCAATACAAGAAATCTTATTATAAATTGCGTGGGAAGTCTTTATTACCCAAGCATTGAAGATAACGAGTTTTACATGAGCATGGTAATAGGTTATCTCATAGAAACTGGTTTTGTAAATAATATAACCTTGGCAGGGGAAAGAAACTATATTTATACAGAAGAGCAAGCGCAGATGCTTTATGAAATTGCTCAAGCATACATTCATTTAATAAGGCAAGAGAAAATAATTAGTATTGCAAAATTAGGTCCAACAGATTCTGAAAAAAAATTTTTGCCTGAAAGAATTAACACAATGCGTTCCATTGTTTTAGAACTTTTGAGAAGTGATCCAGTGAGCGCATATGTTAAAGCAATAAGAACATTGCGCGAGCAGAAAGTGAAAATGGAGGCGCTTCCTTTAAAACAAAGATTTATTTTCAAAACTTATGTAAATGCTTTAGAAACAGTAATAACTTTACTAGAAAAAACAAGACTAATAAAAAAAGCAAAACCTTTTATTGCAGGACACAAAATAGGGGACAGGGCGATTTATAGAGAATTGTTTGAACCTATAATAAAACCAAACTTTATGCTTACACGCCTCATGGCTGAAGCACCACTGAAAGGAGAGGAAGTTGATTCATACAATATTGGTAAATTCGAGAAAAGCACTGTAGTCATTTACAAACTTCCAAATACTGTTCGGTTAAAATATCATATAAGTCCGCCAGAGTTTAATCTAACTGAAGAAGAAAACACTCTTTTAACTGATGCGCAAAAAGTATTAAGCAGGTACAAACCAAAAGGCGCGGAGTTTGTTGATCCTTCTCGCATGAGAATGGTTTTTTATAACATTGCTAAAGACCTTCTTGATGAACTTGCTGTAAGTAAAGGATTGCATATGAAATACAATGAAATTGAAGAGCTTTCAAGAATTCTTGTAAGGCTCACAGTCGGTTTCGGTTTAATTGAAGTTCTGCTTGAAGACCCTTACATAGAAGACATTTACATTAATGCACCAATTGGACAAACACCTATTTTTTTGAAACACGCGAAATACGGGGAATGCGAAACAAATATTATTCCAAACATACGAGAGGCGGAAGCATGGGCTTCAAGATTTAGAATGATAAGTCAAAGACCTCTTGATGAAGCAAATCCTGTTTTAGACACAGAATTATTTTTACCTGCTGCTAGAACAAGAGTTGCAATAATCCAAAGACCCTTGAGTCCGCAAGGTTATTCTTTTGTGTATAGAAAACACAAACCCACACCATTCACGTTTCCAATGTATATTAATTACAAGTTTTTATCTCCATTAGCAGCGGGATTGCTTTGGTTTTTAACAGATGGTGCAAGAACAATGATGATTGCGGGCACAAGAGGCACTGGAAAATCAAGTTTGCTTGGATGCATAATAGGGAATATAATGAGAAAATACAGGATAATTACTGTTGAAGACACTCTTGAACTGCCCGTGGAGTATTATAGAAAACTTGGTTTTAACATAATACCAATGAAGGTAAGAAGTGCTATTTTAGGAGAGAAATCAGAACTTAGTGCAGCAGAAGGAGTAAGAACTTCTTTGCGTTTAGGGGATAGTGCGTTAATTGTTGGTGAAGTAAGAAGTAAAGAAGCTCTCGCTCTTTACGAAGCAATGCGTGTAGGCGCATTAGCTAATGTTGTTGCAGGCACGATTCATGGTGATAGCCCGTACGGTGTTTTTGACAGAGTTGTAAATGATTTAGGAGTACCAAGAACAAGTTTTAAAGCAACAGATATAATAATGGTTGCAAATAAAATAAGAGGCGCAGGCCAACTAACAGAAAATAGAAGATTAACTACAATTGCAGAAGTAAGAAAGCATTGGGAAGAAGACCCTCTTAAAGAACAAGGATTTGTGCATCTCATGGAATATGACTCAAAGAAAGACACTATTGTGCCAACAAGTGCTCTTCTTGATGGGGATTCTGAAGTTGTAAAAAGCATTGCAGGAAAAGTTAGGGATTGGGTTGGAAATTGGGACAGGGTTTGGGATAACATTGTTTTAAGAGGGAAGATAGCAAAAATAATGGCTGATTATGCTAAGAAACCTGGAAACTCATGGATACAAGAAGCAGATTTTGTTGTGGTTGGAAATGATAATTTTCACAAAATATTTGGAGAATTAAAAGAAGAAAGTGGGTATCCAGATAGCAAAGATGTTTTGTTTCAGTTTGAGAATTGGCTTAAAACACAGATAAGAATGAGAAAGAAAAGGTGATTTTTTTGGCAAAAAAGAAAATCAATGATAAGAATAAACAAGATTATGCAGAAAATGATAATTTGCCTAATTATGAAGGGGTTACTGATGAATTAGTTGAAAAATTATTTAAAAAATATGGAGCAAATAAGCCAACAGAAGAAGAAATGAAGATGTCTGCTGAAACATACATTAGGAGCAGGGAATACAAAATTTTTACAAAAAGAGAAGAGAATAAGTGGGTAAGAAGGTATGAAAAATGGTGCGCTAAAGCACAGAAAATTTTACCAGTAAGTGTTACTGAAGAAGAAAAAAAAATTGTTAATAAGGCAATTGAAATAAGTGATTTAAAAGTTACTCCAGAAGGTGTTGCAAGTTTTAGTTTTATTGTTTTTGCTATTTTCTTAGTTTTTTCTTTGATAACTGCACTAATCTCGCCTTTATTTATGATTTTATTTGCTGTTATAGGATATGCTGTATTCAATTATTTAAAAAAATATCCTAAAAAAGCTGTTGAAAATGCGCAAGTAAAGGCAAGCGGTGAAACAATTCTTGCTGTTTTATATCTTGTTATTTACATGAGGCACACGCCAAACATGGAGGCTGCGGTTAAATTTGCAAGCGATAATCTTACAGGTCCTCTTGCTAATAGTTTCAGAAAGCTTTTATGGGATGTTCAATCAAGAAAATATAAAAATATTAGCGAAGCATTAGATGCTTACACAAAAGAATGGGGGGAGTTTAATAAACCATTTACTGATGCCATATACTTGATTGAATCTTCAATGTATCAAACAAAAGAAGAACACAGAAAGGATTTACTTAATCGCGCTCTTGATAGGATTCTTGACGGCACTTTTGAAAGAATGAGCACGTACGCGCATTCATTGAAAACCCCTGTTGACACTATTTATACAATGGGTATTATCCTGCCTGTATTAGGATTAGTTATGTTTCCAATGCTTGCTGCTTTTATGAGTGACATGGTTAAACCGCAAACCATTGCTATTTTTTACAATATTATGCTCCCTATTTTTGTTTTATTTTTTGAAAAATTAATTTTTATGAAAAGACCTGTTGGATTCCCAACTCCTGACATAAGCAATCATCCTGATATGCCTAAAAAAGGATGTTTTAAAATGGGGGGTAAAAATGTAAAAGCATGGCCTATAAGTTTGTTAATTCTTTTAATTGGCGTAATGCCATTTATTATGTATTTAATGAATGCACCATCTCAACCATCTGAAAAAGACATATTCATTAGTTTACTCCCTATTTTTGGAATTGCTTTTAGCATATGGTTTTATACAAAAAAAATTAGTGCTCCAAGACTTAAAATTTTGAAAAAAGTAACAAGTGTGGAAAAAGAATTAGCAGACGCGCTTTTTCAATTAGGGATGAGAATTGGAGAAGGCAATCCACCGGAAATTGCGGTTCAAAAAGTTGCTGCAGTGATGAGGGAGAGTGAAACAGCAATGTTTTTTAAGAAAATCACAGTGAATATGAAAAGATTAGGATATAGTTTTGAAAGAGCAATATTTGATGAAAATTATGGAGCAATACTTTTTTACCCTTCTCCAATGCTTAAAAGCGTGATGGAAGTTTTAGTAAGTTCAAGCAATAAAAGTCTTGAAGTTGCCGCAGTCAGCATGATAAATATTGCAAGATATTTGCAAAACATTGGAAGAATAAATGACAAAGTTGTGGATATACTAAGTGATACTGTTTCTGGAATTAAATTTCAGGCAAGCGTTGTTACGCCTATTGTTAGTGGAGTTGTTGTTGGATTAACTTCTTTAATAATAATTATTTTATCCTTGCTTTCTTCCAAAATGGAAGAACTTAGTGTATTAAGCGGAGGAGATTTAGGTCCCTGGGCATTAGGCATGTTTAGTATGAGTGGTTCAGTGCCACTTTATTTGTTTCAACCAATAGTTGGCGTTTATTTAATAGAGATTGTGCTCTTAATTGGTTCCCTTGATGCTGATATTGAAACAAATGGTCATCCCTTATATAGAAACAATATAATTTCTAAATTAATCCTTCCCGCAGTTATTATCTATGCAATTGTTGGTGTTGTTTTAACAGTTATTTTTGGAGGATTAGGAAAAGCTGCTTTAGCAATAGGCGGCTCTTTTGGTGTTTAAAAAAATGAATAAAATGTTTAGTTTAACTGCAAGGTCTCAAATAAATGTTGATTTAGTTGTGATAATCATGAGTATAGTAATTTTAGCTATGTCCATTGCTGTTGTCCTTTTCATTGCAGGACCTTCCTTGAAAGATAAAGGAGGGTGCAATAATAATTGCATATGCGAAGATAGTTTAGTTAATCCTTCTTTAAAAGGCACAGAAAATGACAGGCATGAAACAAAATATAATTGTTTCCCACCTTTTTCAAATGATTGTTGCAAAGACGATGATGAAAATGTTTTTGATTGTGTTGATATTAATAGAATATCCCCAATGGATTATGATCCTGCGTGTTTTGATACAGTAACAATTTTTGATAATGACGGCGTGTGCAGTTATTTTGAACCTTGTGATTCAATTGATTGTTCAAATAAGGATAATAAAGGTGCTAATAGGTGTTATTCAATAGATTAAAAAATTTAAATTAAGTGATGAAACATGGAATTCGAGGAACTCGGAAAATGGGTGCTTACTATTGTAGCAATAAGTGTTTTAATAGGTTTAGTAATACTCTTTTATGGCTTTATAAAAGAAATAGGAACAGGTGGTTTTTTTTGAATAAAAAAAGTGCAAGCATATACATGATAGCTGGCATTGTTGGAGCGATTATTTCTGTTTCAATGATTCTCATATTTGTAGGTGGAAGCCTGTATTTTACTAAATACGCTGGAAGTGCAACAGTAAGCACAATAACTTCTTTAAGAGCAAGAGTAGCAAGTGTTTTATGGGATCCAGATGATGGGATAGGAGACTTTCAATTTCTTAAACAATTTAAACGCACTGTTTTTAATTATGTTATGAACAAACTTTATGTTCCTGTTCCCTCTGTAGAAGGTTTTTCTTTTGAACCTCTCATAAGCGAGTATAAGAATGTTGAAGAAGAAATTTTAAATGAAGAAGGAGATAAAATCAAAGTCATGGTTTCACAGAATTCAGGCGTGCTGCAAATTGCAGGAGACATACTAACAACATGGAATGCTTTTCATGGAAACAAGGATTATGATATGCTTTATGAAACGCCTGAAAACAAGATTGACAATCCTTTTTTGTTTTCAATGTTCTCCTTCTATCTTAAAGGAGAACCCATAAGATTCTCAGATATTATAACTAATGCATCAAAACTAAATGGAGGGAACATTAACCTTGTTGTTAAAACAACAGATGGCTTAACTTTATTTAATAATTTAAATAATATTTATGGAAATGTTTCCATAGATTTTTATTTAACGCAAGGCAATAGTGATGATGAAAATTATTACAATAGGTATAGGTTTTTTTACGGTTATTTTGATTACGGGCCTAAATGGTGCGGAATACATGAGAATAAAATGAATGAAAGCGCTGATGTAGAAGAATATGGAGCTTATTTTTACTGTAATAAGATTGATGACAAAGAATTTGGTTTTAATTCAAGCAGAAATTATTTGCCCCAAATATATAAGAAATTTAGACTTTTAAAAGGCTTAAATTTTATTTATTATGTTAGCGAGTCAAGTAATGTGGGCGGGACTGTTGAGTTTGTTAGTGATCCTTATAATGATAAAAGCATTAATCATAAAGGAAAAGACGCAGTTCTTGTAGGAATAAACCTTCCTGAGAATCTTGAATTTAAAAGTGCTTGTTTGCCAATCCCAATGATTGATGTGAAAGATGAAGATGGAAATTTTGGTTCAATACCGGAGGAATTAGAAACAAGATTATGCGGGGCGCCAAAAGACAGTAGTTTAACATTAAAAACAGGAAATTCAAAATATAATAATGATTTAACATTTAATGATAGAAACATAGATGATTATTCACCGCCAATAAATGACATGAGTTTAGATAGTTTAATTAATCAAGGATTCATTGATTTAAGTGATTCAGATTATAAGTGGAATTATTACGCTTTATGCCACATGCCGAATGATGCGTATGATACCAATGAATTTCCTAATTATTGTTATCCTCCTCATGAAAATTATTATTGCCAATATCATGATTGCAGTAATGATGAATGCAATAAATGTAAGGACAGCAGTAATAATGATTTAACAAGCACAAAATATGAAAAAAATTTCTTTTATATTGAAATCCCAAATAAATATAAACCCTCTGAGAATAGTATAACAACTTTAAAACTAACATGGCGAGAAGGAATAAGATATTATAAATATGATGAGAGTTTTATTGATGAATCAAATAATGGTTATACTAAGATAGAAGTTGTTGGTTGCATAAAAGATAATGTTTGGTATACTAAAGATGAAAATAACAATTTAGTGAAGCATGAATGCACTATTAGCAGGCCTTGCGACAATAGTCCTTGCTCAAAAAATTATTTTTTTTATGATTCTGAAGGAAATGAAAGACATTGTGAATTTGGCGAAGATCCTTGTTGGGATTATGAAGGACGAAAAACTGATGTGCTTAACTTTTATGAATTAGTTAAAGGCACTTCAGAAAAAATAGAAAAAGAAAATGAATGGAGTGAAAAAAGCATTTGGAAGTGCGATGTCTCAAAAGAACATGCTGAGGAAGCGAAAGATGTTTGCGTGAGATATACTTATGATGATGAAGGGAACCCTAATTATTGGAGTTCTGATTCTATGGTTTTATATTCAAAATGGAAAACAAGTTATTTTAATTTTAACAAGCCGTATGATGCAATAAAAATTTATTGTTTAGCGCCAAAAGATTGGTCAGAAAACTTTGAATATTCAACGGTTAATGGTCGTTGGAGGTTAACAAGCATGTGCGAGTTCACTGATGCTATTAGTTTAATAAAATTATTTGATAAGGGCTCAATAGATTATTCTTCCACTAATAAAGGCAGTTCTTCTTTTTTTAGACCTATTTAAAAACAAAAGTATAAAATTTAGTTTTTTCTAACATAATTATAATGATTGCCTTAACAGAACTTAAAAACACAGTGATTACTATTCTAAGCATAACTGTTGTTTTTTCAATGCTCATTGTTTTTTTTAAACCCATAATCACATTGTTTTTTGGAAATCAAGCATGTTCCACTTCCGTGAGTTTAAGAGATAAAATATTTGGTTTAGGAGAGAATAACATAGGCGTTGGTTTCTTATTAAAAAAAGCAGCTTATAATAAAGGAATAAATTTTCCATTATTATGCAAAGCGTATACAGAAGAAAAAGATGTTAAAAATCTGGAAGATTTAAGAAAAACAATTTATAACACAGCAAATAATGTTTGGTTTAATTTTGGTCATGGAGAAAAAAATTTTGCTTATTCAAAAAATGGGGATAATCCTTTTAAGGCATACGTGTTAAAAATAGATTTTGGAGATTACGGTTTTACAAGAAGAGATTTCTTGGATTGGGTGTTTTCAAATTATGAGGATTTCCCAACTAATTCAATAACTTCTGAGCAGATAAAATTTTTTGAAAACGGAGTTGAGATGGCGGACACAGAAGAAATTACAGGAGAAAAATGGGTTACATTTTATTATGCAGATAGCATAAAAGGAAAATGGCCTTACGTGTTTGGCCAACACGCTCTTGGTGCTCCTGAAGCAGGCATTTATACAAAAAAGATTCCAAGTTTTAAGAGTTATTTAGAATGCGTTGCCACTGTTTCACTCATACCTGGAGGCGTTTTATTAAGCCCGGCTGTTCTTTGCGCGGAGAGCTCTGTTCTTGGGACAACAGGGTGGGTTGATTGCACTTATTCAGAATTCACTCATAAAAGACCTTTTTGTGCTTTTCAATTAGAGACAGACCAGGTATGGATTGCGATTAATGATGATTTAAACGCGTATGTTGAACCATGCACTCCATCAAACCCTGAAAGCGGAGAGTCAGGGAATTGCGAACCAAAAACATATGATATGGAAAAACCTTATTTCACATCCATTAGTGCGTGCGATGCTTTTAATTCAGATAATTGCGAGGAAATAACAAGTTTTTCTGTCAATGAGGTTGAAACAGAGATTGGGGATTCAGATAATTGTCCATACGATACTGAAACTAATACTTATACTTGCACAATAAATTACAAAAGTTATTTTGGAGTAATTGATTTAAAAGCAATTCTTAAGGGTGGAGCAACAAAAGTAGAGATATTTGATGAAGCAGGAAATCAAGTAGAGAATATAGATTATGATGCAATAAATCAAGAACTGCAAGAAGCAATATTAACTTTTTCAGAACCAAGGATTTATAATTACAAAATATTTCTTGTGGACAACGACCTTGATGAAACTATTTCAAATTATGAAATAGAATATAATGCTTATAATGGAAATGAAGTTGAGTGCAGGTTGCAAGGATATTCTTATGATTTAATAAACAATGTTTGTTATGAAAAAGGATATGCATATGATCTCGTGATTGAAAAAGAAAGAAGCGAAGTTTTAAAAGTTGAAATGCCAAGTAAAACTAAAAACACTATAACTATAACATTCACGCCGCTTGAAGAAGAAAAAGATGAGGAGGGTAATGTTGTTCCAATCACAGACAGAATTAATTCATTATTCCTGGGATTGGATTTAATAAATGATGATGGGGCTAAAACAAGGATTGACGAATTTAATTATGCAAATGATGATGCAGATGATTTTATTGTTTCTGAAAATTCTCTTAAAAAAACAATTGACTTATTCAATTATCCACAAGTAATTGAAGAAAATGTTGATACTAATGATGATGGCTTAATGGATTGCGCGTATAAAGAAATTGGTCTTTCATTAAGCGCTGAAGACGAAAACAATCATTATGTTAGTTTTAGTGGTGAAACAAAATTTTATTATGATACTTGTCCTCCTGTAAGCAGTATTCCTGAAACAACTTATGACACTGTTGTTGGAGAACCATATGATGTTATTTTAATAAATAATAAATATTATCTTGTTTACAAAGATTATTCAAATCCGAATGAATTAAAAATACTTAGTGAAGGTGATGAAACATAAACAAAAATATTTTAAGAATCACACTAATAATGCTTGTCTTATCTTCTTTTTCATTTCATAAAGCAAAAGGTGCTATTGTTGGAAGACCCTGTAATGTTGATTCTGATTGTTATTATGTTGATGGAAACATTTGCTATTATGATGGAGATTGCGCAACCTTGTTTGATAAGAAAATTTGCCAAAATTATTTAGAAGATCCTACAAAACCATGCATTTCTGGTAATAAACTTTGCACTTCTTGGGAATGCACTTATGAAGGGTGGGCTTGTTCATCATCAATTTCTTGCGATTCTTCAAAAAACTGCAACTCAAATTCTTGCGGTAGTAATACTTATTATTGCACGTATGATGGAAATAGTTGGGCGTGGAGAACTTCAAAATCATTTGAAGATTGCACTGACGGTATTGATAATGATTGTGATGGAAAAGTTGATATGAATGATGAAGATTGTTGGGAATGCTCTTCTGACAGTGATTGTGAAACAATTTTTGAATGGAATGAACAATATGGTCCAGAAAATGAAGGAAGTGTAACAAGAGTGTTAGGAACAGCTGATTTTGTAAAGGGAGCGGAGTATAAATTTAGTGTTGAGGAATATGACGAAGATGACAATAGAGGAGAAGAAATAGTGGAAGTAATTGGAGGCACGCACTATTATTTGGGTAATAGGGTTTCAGATGCTTGGCAAAGTGTTTCTCAAATATTTACAGCATCTTCAACAGGCACGTATAACATAGCGATGAAGCATACATATTCTTGTTCATTATTCTGGTGTCCTAAATGGGGTTACAAAAATTTTAAAATCATTGTTGAAACCCCTGATTTTGCAAGATGTGATAATCATATTTGCATATATGATGCAGCTGAAGGAGAAAGTTGTTCTGTGAATGATGACTGCGACGCGTTTAGTAATGTGTGCGCAACAAATTATGAGGGTTCAGGAAGCATTTGTTGTCCAATTAATTGCGCTTATAAAGGAGAGTGTTATGATGTTGGTAGCACTGCTTATTCAGGTTATTATTGTGATGGCACGGAATGGAAGGAATTGAAAGAAAGTGGTGATTCTTGCTCAGAAGATTATGAGTGCTCTTCTAATAAATGCGCGGGCAATACTTGTTGTAGCGACAGTCAATGCGTTTATAGTAATGCTTGTTATGATGTTGGTAGTACTGCTTAT
>Ga0190313_1001851_pt1 | contig 10971 bp, 10 predicted proteins | sample 4870071011_MG_FD_169989 | JGI IMG/M metagenome (GOLD analysis project Ga0190313, IMG submission 169989) | Hydrothermal vent sediment bacterial communities from Southern Trench, Guaymas Basin, Mexico - 4870-07-10-11_MG | ecosystem: Environmental > Aquatic > Marine > Hydrothermal vents > Sediment ...
GGAGCATTATTTGCTTTATAGAAATGTTTTTGTAATTCTTCAAACTTTCACCTCCTTCCTTCTGGTTTCTTAATCCCAATAAAAAATAAACATCTATTCCAAATTCCGCATTTTTCGAACAGGCTCTCTTTTTGTTATTGACCGTTAGCTGTCATACGTGATAGCTTTTTTAAAAATCTTGGGGCTGGTGAAAGTATCAACCTAAAAATTGTAAGTAAGTCACAGGGGGCTAAAAATGGTAAAGCATTTGGTGCTCCTTAAGTTTAAAGATGGCGTTACGGAAGATGAAATTTCTAAGCTCGAGGCCATGTTATCCAAGTTACCTGATGTGATTTCTGAGATTCGAGAATATCAATTCGGACGAGACATCGTTCGCTCTGAACGCTCTTATGACTTCGGCCTCAGCTCCAGCTTTGACGACCTTGCTGCCCTTGAACGGTATCAAAAACATCCTGAGCATGTGAAGGTACTGCAGCTTGTTAAAGAAATAACTTCGAATGTAATAACTACCGATTTTGAAGTGTAATGAATGAGCAAAGGGAGGAATCCCTATGAAACCCAGGAACAAGCTGTCGGTTGTTGGTCTGGGATTGATAATTTGCCTTGCAACAGTGTTTGTTGCTGCTGGAAAGGCAACGGCAACTTTAGAAGTAAACCCCAGTGAGATTTCCTTCACGGCTTATTTGTATCCAGGTCAGGAGAGTATAACTCGTTCGTTTAATGTTAGTGTTATCAGCACTGATGAAGAAGGAAATGTTGTGAATTCCAATGTTGTAGTTTCTACTGATAAAGGTTGGTTATCGGTTGAGGATATTGACGACGACACAACTATCGAAACTCCCTGTTCTCTTACGCTTACGGTCACAGTCTCCAACGAGTTCTTCCCAGAAGACGATGTTTACACAGGAGAAGTTACTATCAAAGAAGTAGGTAACAACGCCGATGAAGAGACCGTCACGGTCACCGTCACCGTAATTCACGCCATTCGTGAGAAACTCACGGTAAATCCAAGTTCGGTCACATTGTACTTTACCAGGGCTAACCTGCTCAGAAAGAGCTTCACCGTAGAAGTTGCCAATGCCAATTACACGAGGGACGACTTTAGATGGAGTGCCGAGGTTACGGAACCGTGGATTACAATATCCCCTTCGACAGGGGTTGGAAGAACATCGGTGACTGTAACAGTGGATCCGTCGGCACTCCCGGCCGGTAAATATTGCAACTCAGATGAGTGTGAATTCAACGCCGGTGTTATTACTTTTAGAAGTAATCTTCCCACAGAAAACTCAGAAGATGCAGAAGCCACTCTGACGATTAGGCTGGTAATCGAAGCACCCAACGAACTGAGTGTTTTTCCATCGTATCTCTTCTGGAGTGTGGAGCTTCCTGAAGATGTGCCGGAAGATTATACACTCCCTGATTTCACCACTCAGGTTCTCCATGTGTACGCAGGGCCTTACGGATTTTCTCTGAACTACAACGTGCCATGGCTAAGTATTACTCTTGTTAACGGAGATTCGGAATGCCCCGAATGCCTTTCCACGAACGAATCGGAGGGCATCTTTGAGGTGACGCCTGACGCAACATTATTGTGGGCGTACGGCCCTGGAAGATACGAAGGCACCATACAGGTAATTGACAGGGGAACCGAATTTTATCGTGAAATACCTGTTACGGTGGAAATCCGAAGACATGGAGAGCCGATATCTCTACCGGTCAATCCACCAAGACTTTTGCAAATGACTCCGGGCTTTGTTCTTGTTGAGGCCACCGAAGCTAACTGGCTACACATGCTTTTGCATGTAGATGACGTAACCACTTATTCCAGTGAGGAAGCATGTCTAACCGCCGGAGGCACCTGGATAGATCTATTCACGGGAGGAAACGCCAGCGGATATGGCCTCCCCTATTGCAGTGCCAGCGAAAAGGTTTACGTTCTGCTAAGCGCACCGGCCAAGGCTCCAGGTAAGGTTTATGCCTACACACCGGTCGTTCCCGAACAGTTTATGCTGGTTTACTCTAACGGTGTTCTGAACCCTGATGTTAATTCTCTCGACCCATTCTTCAGCGTCGGCCCTATTCCTGAAGCCGACTTTGGTCCCATGCAGCTTGCAGGGCTTTACGGACAGCTTTTTGTTAATGTCAGGGTCGGAAGTTCCATAAACTCTACAAGGGAAGTCCAGCAGGTTCAGGTTAATATATACACTCTGGAAGGAACCTGGCTTGTGTCGGAAGAGTATCAAGGAGAATCCTATACTTATGGTTCCGACAGACTGCTGGTTCTAAATCGTAATGCCGATGGTATTAGCTATAGCGGAACATGGGGAACTGGCACGCTTGTAAATGCCACCATCGGCGATGGCAGGAGTCTATTGTACCGAATCGAGTTTACGGAGCAGGGAATTAACTACGAATACGAAGTTACATCCCTTGGAAAATCCGAAATGCATGGAAGGTGGAGATTTTGTTACGATGACGATTGCTCCGGTTGGGAGAAATTCAGTGCCACGAGGTTGAGCAATTCGCTGGGTACGGCAATTAACAACCCGTTTTAGTGCGTAAATAGGGGTAACCCTTCGGGGGGTTACCCCTTTGCGCCGGGTAGGGATGACGAAAGCATACACCGTTTTTTGAAACACCCTCAATAAAATGCTTGCAAAGTCTCTGTTGGTATGGTTTATTTACGACTACCTTGAAACAAACACGAGACAAACAGGAAAGCAAAAATGAAGTTTGAAAATTTTAATCCCACAAAGCCAATGAGAAACTGGTGCTGGTGGTGGGCCTGGAAAGGGGGCTCCCACTGGCTGTGATTAGCCTCCAGTAGATAAAAAACCAAAGGCCGTGGGAGCCCAGGCAGGTTCCCACGGCTTTTTTGTTTGCATGCAAAGGCCGTGGGCATAAGTCCACGGCCTTTTTGCTTTTATGAACATTCGGGTATAGGAGAGGGAAAAAATGTTAGTGGTCATGAAAAACGATGCCACCGACAACCAAATCGAACAGGTCGTAGCCAGGATTCATGAACTCGGTTACGAAGCTCGCCCGGTCCAAGGCAGCGACAGAACAGCCATAGGAATAGTCGGGAACGAAGGCGCCCTTGATCCATCTCCTTTTATTGCCATGCCTGGTGTAAAAGAGGCGATTCCTGTTACCAGGCCTTACAAACTGGTAAGCAGAGAATTTCAATCCGAAAGCAGCGTTATACCCATTTCAGAAGACATCAAAATTGGCGACGACACATTTGCAATAATCGCCGGTCCCTGTGCCGTTGAAGATGAAGCGCTAACGCTGGATATTGCAGAAAAGGTTCGAGCCTTAGGTGCTCACATGTTTCGTGGCGGAGCATACAAACCTCGAACCTCACCATATTCTTTCCAAGGGCTAGGAGAAAAAGGGCTGAAGATACTCGCTAGGGTTCGCGAAAAAGTCGGCCTACCTATTGTCTCAGAAGCTATTGACCACACCGTTTATGACATCGTCGAAGAATACTGCGATATTGTTCAGATAGGCACACGAAATATGCAGAATTTTTCGCTCCTGAGACGTGCCGGGCGTTCGACCAGACCAGTTATTCTCAAAAGAGGCATGGCGGCAACCGTCGAAGAATGGCTCATGTCAGCAGAATACATAGTAAATGAAGGAAACCCAAAGGTAATACTTTGCGAACGAGGTATTCGAACCTTTTGCAACCACAGTAGAAATACACTTGATCTGTCAGCTGTTCTGTTCCTCCTGCAGGAGACTCATTTACCGGTTATCGTGGATCCGAGTCACGCATCGGGCAGACGCGAGCAGGTAATTCCCCTCAGCAAAGCTGCATGTGCAGTCGGAGCCAACGGCATAATGGTGGAAGTTCACTCTAAACCGGAAAAGGCCCTGAGTGACGGGCAACAGTCCATTACGCCCGAAGAATTTGGCCAACTCGCTTACGAAGTGAAACACATAGCAAACATCGTGAAGGAGCTTGGAAAATGCTTATAAGCGGATTTCCAGACAGAAGTTTATTTTCTGAATTATCAAACAGTTATAGCGTTATTCCCTGCTTTCGAACGGTGCTTTACGACCTGGAAAGCCCCGTTTCAGTGCTTGGAAAAATAAAGGAACAGGAAGGCATATTTCTTCTGGAAAGTGTGGAAGGGGGTGAGCGATGGGGCAGGTACAGTTTTCTGGGAATATCACCATACGCCCATGTAACGGTGTTTAGAAACAGGGTGGAAATAGACTTTACCGATAGAAAACCTCGGGAAATCTATCATCACGACGGAAATCCTCTGGGCATTCTACGGAAAATCATGTCCCGTTACGTAGCTCCTAGTGTGCAGGGACTTCCACGTTTCTGGGGAGGACTTGTGGGTTACATGTGCTACGAAATGGCCTCATTTTTCGAGCCTATTCCGAATCTTTTGCCTCAGGAAACTCCCCTGGCCAGGTTCGTAATTCCACGCGATACAATGATTTTTGATCATCGGAACCACACCGTAACGCTTCTTTCCATAGCCTATCAGGAATCGCCCTGTACATTCGACGAGGTGCAAAGAAGGCTTGATAAGCTGGAAGAACTTCTGAACGCCCCGAAGCCTGACATCATCCTGTTTAACTGGCAATCCCATAATGAAATTTTGTTGCAGCCAGCAGTTTCTCCAGATGACTTTGAAGACATGGTCCGGAAGGCAAAGGAGTACATACGCGATGGAGAGGCTATTCAAATAGTACTGTCTCAGCCTTTTCGGGCCAGTTGTAATCTTGATCCCTGGGCGCTTTACAGGATACAGCGATACATAAATCCATCTCCCTACCTTTTCTTCTGCAAACTGGGAACGTTAACGCTTGTGGGGTCATCTCCGGAAACCATGGTGAGGCTCGAAAACGGAATAGTATCCCTTCGGCCTATAGCAGGCACTAGACCTCGTGGATCTACGGAGCAGGAAGACAGAAAAAGGGCCAATGAGCTCTTGAAAGATGAAAAAGAACGGGCCGAACACATAATGCTGGTTGATCTGGGAAGGAACGATCTTGGGCGTGTTGCAGAAGTTGGTTCCGTGCAGGTTACGGAATACATGACCATCGAACGTTACTCGCATGTGATGCACCTGGTCTCCCACGTGCAGGCACACTTAAGGAAGGGACTGGACGCCTGGGACGTCATCAAAGCCACATTTCCCGCGGGAACCCTGACCGGGGCGCCCAAGGTCCGTGCCATGCAGATTATTGCAGAGCTGGAGAGAAGGCCTCGAGGTCCATACGGGGGATGCGTGGGTTACGTTTCGTTCCAAGGCAATCTCGATATGGCTATCACCATACGAACCGCCGTGGTGGAAGACGGCACTGTGGCGGTCCAGGCTGGAGCTGGCATAGTCGCGGACTCGGATCCTCATCGGGAACGGCTTGAGACACTCCACAAGGCAAAGGCAATGGAACAAGCAATAAAGATGCTTACAGGGCGGAAAGGGTAATTTCTTTGGGCGATGTATTTTAGGAGGGAAAAATGGTTGTGTTAATAGATAATTACGACTCTTTCACCTACAACCTCGCACAATACCTTGGCGAGCTGGGGTGCACTGTTGAGGTCATCAGAAACGATGAGATTTCAGTGGCGGATCTGGTTTCCATGGAACCGGAAGGACTGGTCATATCGCCTGGGCCAGGCAGGCCTGAAGGAGCCGGGATAACCTTAGATGCTATTAGACTGTTTTCGGGGAAAATTCCAATCCTGGGAGTATGTCTCGGGCATCAGGCGATTGCCAGAGCTTTCGGAGCGCGAATCGTGCACGCAAAGCGTATTATGCACGGTAAAACATCCATGGTACGGGCAGATGGCAGAACCATTTTCACGGGACTGAAAAGACCATTTGCGGCAATGAGGTATCATTCACTTGCCGTTGATAGGGAAAGTGTGCCGCCATGTATTGAAATCAGCGCTCAAAGCGATGACGGCGAAATAATGGGAATACGGCACAAGGACCACCCTACCGAAGGTATACAATTTCACCCAGAGTCTATTGGAACACCGGTGGGCAAGAGAATTCTCAGAAATTTCATAAGCTTGATGGAAAGGAGGAAGGAAAATGATCAGAGATGTGCTTAGCCGTCTTACGGCTGGTGAAAACCTGTCAGAGGATGAGATGACAGCCGTGATGGAAGAACTCTTTGCGGGAAACCTCACACCCGCACAGGCTGGAGCTTTCCTCGCGGCACTGGCCACCAAAGGCGAAACATTTGAAGAGCTTGCAGCGGCAGCTCGCACCATGCGCCGACTGGCCCGCAAGATTCAGGTGACGGCTCCAGTAGTAGTTGACACCTGTGGAACCGGTGGAGATGGAGCTGAAACCTTCAATATATCCACTACGTCCGCTTTCGTAGTTGCCGGGGCAGGGGTTACCGTTGCAAAGCACGGAAATAGGTCAGTATCGAGCAGGTGTGGTAGTGCGGACGTTCTTGAAGCACTTGGCATTAGAATAGACGTGCATCCGGAAGTAGTTGAAGAGGCGGTACATGAGATCGGCATCGGCTTTCTTTTTGCCCCCATGTATCACACTGCCATGAAACACGTGGCCGGCCCGAGGAAGGAGTTGGGCATCCGTACCATCTTTAACATGCTTGGACCACTCACCAACCCGGCAGGAGCCAACTGTCAGGTGCTGGGAGTTTTCGCACCGGAATTGACGGAAATGTTCGCCGAAGCCCTGAGACTCTTGGGTGTGAAAAGGGCTTTTGTGGTTCACGGACATGACGGCCTCGATGAAATCTCCGTCTGTGCTCCTACACGCATTTCCGAAGTGAACTCAACGGGCGTTAAAACCTACGACTTCTATCCCGAGCAGTACTTCGGGGAAACAGCTTCGGAGGACGAAATGAAAGGGGGCGATCCGGAGGTCAACGCGGCAATATTGAAGGCTGTGCTGGGAGGCAAAGAGCAAGGCCCAAAGCGAAACGTTGTGCTCATAAACAGCGCTGCAGCTCTGGTCGCCGCGGGGAAAGCGGAAAACATAAAGGAAGGCATAGAGTTGGCGCGAAAAAGCATAGATGGCGGGGCAGCATTGCAAAAACTGGAAGCGCTTATCGACTTCACGCGATCGGCTGTTTGAAAGGAGCAGGTGCATGGACAAGCGTGGCAAAATACCGGGTCAGTTGAGACCCATAATTGAAGCAAAATTGAATGAATTGCAGGTAGAGCGAAAGAGGGTGTCTTTCCAGGCGATTCGCCGGTTGGCAGAAGAGAGGGCAAAGGAATGGGATGGAAGGTTTCATTTCAGAGATGCGCTGGCTGAAGGCACCACTCCAAGAATCATTGCAGAAATAAAGCGAGGTTCACCGTCCAAAGGTCTTTTTTCTCCAGATCTTAACCCGGAAAAACAAGCGCGTATTTACGAAAAAGCCGGCGCTGTAGCAATATCTGTAATAACGGAAAAAAACTTCTTCTTCGCCGCTGAAAATGACTTCGAAAAGGTAAAAGCTTCCACCTTTTTGCCCGTTCTTAGAAAGGATTTTATTCTCGATCCATACCAGATCTTTCAGTCAAAAGTGATGGGGAGCGACGCCGTGCTCCTCATTGTGCGCATACTGGAACCGGATCAACTCTTTGATTTCGTTGAAACTGCCCACTCCCTTGGAATGAGTACCCTCGTTGAAGTGCACAACAAAAGAGAACTGGATCATGCCCTGGAAGCTCAAGGTAGCGTGATAGGAATAAACAACCGGGATCTGGACACATTCGAGGTATCCCTTACGCGAACCGAAGATTTAGCAGGGTACATTGACATGGATAAGCATGTTGTCGTGTGCGAAAGCGGAATAACGGGACCGGATGATATTCGAAGAATAATGAAAACAGGTGTCAGGGCATTCCTCATTGGTGAACATCTGGTCAAAAGTGAAGACCCTGCGCTAACACTAAAAACCCTCCTGGAGGCTGGGCGAAATGGCGGTAAATAGTCTATTCGTAAAGATTTGCGGCATAACAAACATGGACGACGCACTGGGCTGCGCAAAGCTGGGAGTCGATGCCATAGGCTTCGTCTTTTACGAAAAAAGCCCGAGGTATATTACTCCAGGTCGAGCAGCAGAAATAATACGGGAAATTAACGATCATGTTAGGTGCTTTGGCGTCTTCGTGAACCTGATGCCTGAAAAAATACTGCGTATTCGAGATAGCACCGGCATACATGTGGCTCAGCTTCATGGTAATGAACCTCCGGACTGGACTCAACGGCTGGAAAAAGAAGCTCTTACCGTCTGCAAGGCTTTTTTTGCCCGAAAGAAGCCTTCATTTGCCGACTTGCCCCGCTATAGTTGTTCCATGGCGCTTTTTGAAAGCGGAAAACACGGCTACGGCGGAACCGGTAGAATCTGGAACTGGGGTGAAGTGGCAGAAGTAGGGGCAGGTTCAGAACCCGCCCACAACACTGCTTCTGTTCCCATTATACTTGCCGGTGGACTGACCCCTGACAATGTGGTTGAAGCCGTTCGCTCCGCCAGACCGGACGGTATAGATTTGAGCAGCGGCGTGGAAAAAGAACCCGGGAAAAAAGACCTCGAAAAAGTAAGGCTCTTGTTAGAAAGCCTTAAAGAACTTGAAAAGCAAAAATAAAAGGAGACATCCATGAGTAACACAGCGTATTTGCAACCTGATAACCGCGGTCATTTTGGTCCCTATGGAGGAAGGTACGTAGCGGAGTCTCTCATGCCAGCCCTTCTGGAACTTGAAGAGGCTTTTCGCGAAATAGTCCTTGGAGACCCAAGTTTTTCCAAGGAAATGGAAAAATACCTCAGGTATTATGTCGGAAGGCCGACACCGCTCTACTATGCCCAAAATCTATCTGATCATATCGGCGGAGCTAAGATATATCTGAAGCGTGAGGACCTGGCACATACGGGAGCACACAAGATTAACAACACCATTGGTCAGGCTTTACTGACTAAGCGCATGGGCAAGAGCAAGGTCATAGCAGAAACGGGTGCCGGTCAGCACGGTGTAGCGACTGCTACGGCCGCAGCGTTGCTTGGACTCGAATGCAAAATCTTCATGGGGGTAGAAGATATAAAACGTCAGGCACCGAATGTGAAACGTATGGAACTTCTCGGCGCCGAGGTTATACCGGTTGAAACCGGCACGGGGACACTCAAAGATGCGATGAACGAAGCCATGAGGCATTGGGTCTCAACTGTTAGAGATACCTTTTACGTCATCGGATCTGTTGCCGGCCCTCATCCGTACCCGGTCATGGTACGAGAATTTCAGAGAGTCATTGGAAAGGAAGCAAAGAAGCAAATACTCGAGAAGGAAGAACGGCTGCCCGATGTTTTGATTGCCTGCGTTGGTGGAGGAAGCAACTCAATTGGGCTTTTTTACGAGTTTCTCAGTGATCCTGTTGAAATGATCGGCGTTGAAGCGGCCGGAAGGGGGGTAAAGACTGGAAAACATGCCGCTACCCTTGGCGCGGGGGCTATTGGAGTCTTGCATGGGTCCAAATCCTACGTACTTCAAACCGACGATGGACAGATACTCGAAGCCCACTCCGTTTCGGCCGGGCTGGATTACCCGGGGGTTGGGCCTGAACATGCTTATCTGAAAGACATAGGCAGGGTGCGCTATGTCGCAGTAACGGACTTTGAAGCACTTGATGCTTTCCACACTTTATCACGGCAGGAGGGGATACTTCCTGCCCTAGAAAGTTCACACGCCCTTGCGCATGCCATTAAAGAAGCAGCCAACAGGAGTGCAGACACTATCATAATTGTTAATCTTTCCGGTCGGGGTGATAAGGATCTTGAAATTGTGTTGCAGCACTTAAAGGGAGATGGAAAGGATGAGTGAAATAGGTCGAAAATTCGAAAAACTAAGGAACAACAAAACCGAGAAAGCACTGGTTGGTTTCGTTACCGCCGGTGATCCTGATCTGGAATTTTCTTTGGAAATAGTTCTCACGCTGGCAAGAGCCGGCGTTGACATAATTGAACTGGGAGTTCCATTTTCGGATCCAACAGCCGATGGACCGGTAATACAGCGGGCATCTATGAGGTCATTACGGAGCGGAACCACCCTTAGAGATGTTATTCAGCTGGCTCGATCCGTAAAAAAACAAACAAATATTCCTCTGGTTTTGTTTAGTTATTACAATCCACTATTCAGGTTCGGTGCAGGAAAACTGTACGAATCTTTGGTAGATGCCGGTGTTGATGGCATTCTTGTCGTAGATCTTCCGCCCGAAGAAGCACATGAGTTTCTGGTACAGTGGAGCGGCAACGAAATTGACTTCATCAGGTTGATTGCGCCAACGACTCCACCGGAACGTATAGAAGCCATCGTGAGAGATGCTTCTGGTTTCATTTACCTCATTTCAAAAACGGGAGTTACTGGCAGTAAAGGTCTTGATTATGATGAAATATCTTCAATGGTTCAGTCGGTCAAAGTTTATACTAATCTTCCCGTTTGTGTGGGTTTTGGAATATCTGAACCAGAGCAGGTGAGAAAGATTTCGGCTATTGCAGATGGAATAGTCATCGGAAGTGCCTTTGTGAGGACCATAGAAAAATTTGGAAAATCCGATGAGCTCCTGGAACAACTAGAAAAACAGGTTAAAGCCTACAAGCAAGCACAACATCGCTAAAAAAAATGGAGCGGGAGACGGGCTTCGAACCCGCGACCCTCAGCTTGGAAGGCTGATGCTCTAGCCAGCTGAGCTACTCCCGCTTCCTTTCCGTGGTGCCGAAGGCCGAATTCCATGCAGGCATCGAAATTCACGACCTTCACCCACAGAACTGCCGAACCTTCTTACATAATCTTTTATATGTATACGGTCGTACTATACAACAAAACTGCGCCCTATTCAAGATATTTTCGAAGCTCTGTTAGCAACACATTAATTGTCCGGTTTTTGTAGCACATAGATTGTCCGATTTTGGGTTGTAGCGATGGCAGATGTGGAGGTGTTTTTTATGTGCCATCGTACTACTCCTTACTGACGTTGCTTA
>Ga0190313_1001852_pt1 | contig 10969 bp, 17 predicted proteins | sample 4870071011_MG_FD_169989 | JGI IMG/M metagenome (GOLD analysis project Ga0190313, IMG submission 169989) | Hydrothermal vent sediment bacterial communities from Southern Trench, Guaymas Basin, Mexico - 4870-07-10-11_MG | ecosystem: Environmental > Aquatic > Marine > Hydrothermal vents > Sediment ...
TATCGAGGAAAAAATTATTATGATAATTCCAGACATTAGAAAAACACTTATAAATTACCTAAACAAGCTCCAAAATTTCACAAAATCAACTTTTTAAAATTTTAAAATCATATTATCACCGGGGGATTAGGGTCTCACGGGGGGTACACCTCCGTGGGATCCAATGAAGTACCCCCACAATACTTAAAGTTAGATTTTTTGGCATCCTGTATTTCAAACCATGAAGTTGGAAGCATATTCTTGCGCTCTTTTGTGTTTTATGAGGAATCATGTGAGATTAATTGTCTAGGAATCTGCTTTCTGCTTTGGTAAGTGCAAGGAATATCAAGCAAATAGTGTGTCGTAATTTCATCATGCTTTAATTGATTCTTGTTGGATTTTCATAAATTAAACTACTGATTGCTCAGGATTCAATTATTGATGAGCGAATATTTTAATTAAGACGAGTCGTAATCAATTGTGGGGTTTATGTTGGAGCTTAAGCAGATTATTGATAAGGAACGTGTGCCTTATCCAGATAAGGAGAAACTATTTTTGGTATTGGGGCTTTTTCTTAGCGGCAGGATTTCCATGGGTAAGGCTGCGGAGCTTCTAAATATTAGAATTGATGATTTCTGGATGCTCTTGCGCAAGCTTGGTATTGAGTATAGTGTGCTTGATGAAGATGAAGTAGAGGAAGAATTAGATGCATTCAAGAGGATATTTAAGAGTAGTGCTTGACTCGTCACCACTTATAGTGTTAGCGAAGTTAGGGCTTTTGGAAAGTATTACCAAGGTTTTTAATGATATAGAGGTTCCACAGGGAGTGCTTGAGGAAATAAGCAAAAAGAAAAATGAGGTATACGCAGGGATTATTAGGCTCATTAGGCAAGGTAAAATTCGCATTGAGAATGTTAAGAAAAAACTTCCAAGACTGGACTTGGTGAATCCTCAGCAATATTTTTGGCTTTAATGAAGGAGAAAATCGCAATACTAGATGATAAGAAAGCTCGAAAGCTAGCTAGGGAGTTAGGTTTGGAGATTATAGGAACACTATCTATTCTTAAAAAGTTATACGATGAAGGACTTTTAAAGGATGCACCAAATACTCTGTATAGGCGTTTAATTGAAATAGGATTTTATATCAATAAACAGATTTTTGATAAAGTATTCAAAGAATTCTAATCTTAGTGCAATTGCACCCGTGGGGATACTTTAAGGAAAAATTTAATGATGGTTTACACTAAAAAATAGAATCGTGAAGATAATAATCGTTTATTGACGTCAAAGCGTAATATAGTTAGGAATAGAATGGTGCGAGGACGATGGATAAGAATAAAGTGACTGTGTATTATGATGATGAAAACGATATTCTAGTAATAAAGCTAAAAGAGGAAAAAGCAGTTGATACAATCGAGCTTGGAGAGGATGTGTTTGCGCTCGTTAATGAGAAGGGAGAGATTGTTGAACTAGAAATTTGGAGAGCAAAAGAATTGATTGGTAGTGTTATGGCTGAAAAGATAGCTGAGAAAGTAATGAATATCATGGGAGCAAAGAAATGATTGTCTGCATATATTATTAATCTATTACTAATTGACTATCATCTTATGATTTCTTGACAATCAAAGAAATGCATGTTTAGTTGCAATTTCTGGCTCTTTGATAAGAAGTTTCCAGAGGGGAATATATATTATTTTTCCTCCATGGGTTTCTCCTTCAAAATCCCAAGTTATAATGATTCCACGTGAAACTCCGAGTTCTTTCATTGCTGCTAAAAGTGCGTGTTCTTCTCTTTGTTTTGTTATTTCGTCTATTTCATATGCAACTTGAATTAATTTCGTTACATGTCCTAGTTTCTCTACAAGAAAATCTACCTCATAGCCCCGAGGAGATCTCCAATAAGCAAGTCTTTCTTGGATATCAATATTCCGTAACAGATATAGAAAAACCGCATTTTCGAAAAGGTTTCCAAAACTCTGTGAATATCTAGTTGTGATTGCACGCCTAATTCCTGTATCAATTAAGTAAATTTTACGGGGATACTGTAATGCGTTTTTCACACTTTTTCCAAATACATATAACTGATACACAAACATTGCATCCTCTGCATACTGTTTAAACTTTAGAATTGTTTCTTTGCTTGCTGAAAAACCAAATTTTTCAAGAAATTTGCCATTTTTGACGCTGTAAAGTGCGTTGTCTCAACAAGAAGCTTGAGAAATGTCTCAAGTAAATCTACTTTCCTTACTTTCTTTCCCCTTACTATGTCTCGGTAAATTATTGTGAAGAAATACTCTTGGAGTTTCATAATTTTCTTTCGCGCATCAGATTCTAAAACAATCTCTGGAAAACCACCGTACTCTATATATTCTCGAAGTAATCTAAGCAAATCATATTTCCTTTCGCTGAACTCAATATGCTTGTCAATTTTTACTCCCTTGAACTTGAGAAATTCACGAAATGACAGAGGATAGAGAATATATGTTAAAGTCCGTCCACCTAGTTCCTCAGAAATCTTGCGTGGCGTTAGAATCGATGAGGATCCAGTAATGATAAATTTTATTGGCTTTAATTCATTTCTACGTAACCACTTCGTCCAGCCAGGAATTTTGTGTATTTCGTCTAGAAATAAGTAAATGTTCTCAGATACCCCAAATTCTTCTCTTATTGCTGGAAGTAATTCTGTTAAAAATTGCGGATCTGCTTTTATTCTTTCATCTTCAAAGTTCACGTAGAAAATCTTATTTTCATCAACTCCGCTTTCAATGAGTTCCTTCATTAACTGAAATACAAGATACGTTTTTCCGCATCTTCTTGCACCTATTATGACTACAATTTCCTTCCCTTTCAGAGATATATTGTGATTTCTAGGAATTAAATCCTTTGGAATTCCAAATTCTTTCCACTCTACAAGTATTGAACGAAGCACTCTTGTATATATTGTTCACTATACCGAACAATTATTCTCAATATTGTCCAATATGGTGAACAATTTTTGAAAATATTGTCCAACATACTGAACAATTTTCGCAAAATCTAAGTATGAACTATAAGATTCCTATTCCCGCAAATCTCAAGCATAAATTCCTCATACATAATCAAGAATATCAAGGCAGCTGCCAAAAGTAAATGTAATCATACAACTATTAATAGAAAGATTTAAAGCCGTTCACATTCAAATCAGACAAGAGACAACCAATCTAGTTTCAAATCAATACATATACACAATACTCCAGCAGTAATAAGAGATTGCATCTAGATGCAAACATGTTATGAAATTCATTTTGAGCTAAATTAGTCTTAATTTTTCAAATCTAATCGTTAATATTAGCAAGCTCTTAATGATAGTAACAATTGAGCATTGTTTTGAGCATGTTTTACATCTCTGCCTATTTCAAGCAAAATTAGCAAAGATTTTTCCAAAAATCTCCATTTTTGTCATTAGTGATGAAATATAATTAATATTTGCTCCAAAATATCAAATATTTGGTATTATTCTAAAATGAAGTCTAAAATTTCTGTAATAATATCTGTGAGAATAGCTTTTGCATATTCAAGAGAACTTATTAATCTGACTACGATCGGAGTATTTCGTATTTTTTCAATTGCTTCTCTTTCTACTTTCCAACAGATTACCCAGATTTTGCTTTCTGGATTAATGGGTGCTGAAGTTATACGCGAAAATAGTTTTGTGTTTATGTATGCGGAAGTAGTAAGAACACACTTGAATATAAGATCACGTATATCTCTGAATCTCAATGTGGATTTATATTCAACAATGGCGTACCTAATATTTTCTTTTGATACTTTAGTTAATACTAAATCAAATTGTATTCCTGTGATTATTCCTAATATCCTTAAGTCTATATTTGCTGCTCCAAATAAGTAATGAGGAGTTCCTTTGAGTTTCCTTGCAAAAAGTACGAAGGTAAGTGCATTTTGTATGCTTTCGTACAATGGTTCTACATTGTAATTGCATGCATAATTTAAGAAAATTTCAAATGCTTTAGAACGAAATTTATAGGTACTGTTATCTACCTTAATTCGAAATTCGTCAGACAACCAATTAATGCTAATTTTATGTATGTAATTTCGAAGAGCTCCTCTTGTTAATGAATGTAATATCATGCTAATTGTAATTCCATCTAATAAAGAATCGTCAGTTATATTGGTGATACTTTGAAGAGTGATCTCAAGATCGCTATTCATTTTAGGTGAGAGTTCAAACAAGTCATGTGTGCTAAATAAGAACTTTGTTACCATATTTCATCTTACCCTAATTTGGGAGAATTCAACAGATATTTCGAGTATAAGATAAACACAGTAAGAATCTTCGCACTCTTTTTCTATAAGAATAGGTACTTTTTCTTCCCATGATAGTTTTCTTGATGTCGTTATTACATTTATTGCAGACTCATAAAGCTTCGTGACTGCTTCTTGTACATTTTTTACGAAATTACGACATATTGTTGTGAGTTTTAACCGAGTAATTACATTAATAGAAGCTATATCTGGTAACATATTCATGAGAGCATTTTTAACATATTCTTCGACTTCACTAAGTCTACGCACGATCTGAGCTTGAGCATCAGATGTTAATACATTTGTAGTGCCAGTTGATATTATCGTATATTCGGCAAAGAACTTTTTAGATAATTCTCTCTCATCAATTAGTTCAAGCAATCCAAGCCTCTTAAGAAGTTTCTTAGCGATTCTTATTAATAATTCCCTTTCGTAAGCTAATTTATCTAGAATTTGTAAAAAAGATTTCACTCGCTTCACCACATTTTTAAAAACAGAAACATCAATATTTATAACTGGTTTCAGTATCTAGCTCTTATCATATATTTTAACTTTCAAAGAACAACTAAAGCTAGCATTTCACGCATTAATGCACACTGAATAGTCTCCGTGTTGTGATGAATAGATTACTTCCTCTGCGAATTTATTAAGTTTCATGAAGTCAGTATTCGTGATGCCTCTCCAAAGAATGCTTCAATAGATGGATTCCATAGCGGTTGAATTTGACCGTGAATATGTTTATGATGGGGAGATGTGGGAATACCATCATACTTATGTGCATTGTCATAACCAAGGATTCTCCTGTCATATATTAGCAGAACATAGGAATATTTCTTAACAGTTCCATTTATGAGAACTTCTCTTATAATGATTCTTGCGTTGTTTATTCGTAGTTGGATTCGTATTAGCCCCGTTGAGGGGTCGTGTGGATCGATTCTTAGATCTTCAATACTAATAGATACTGTAGGAAAATATTTCTTAGCTTGGTTCTTAATGTAATTCAGGCGGTCTAATACGAGCAATTTTTTCTACCAATTCTTTAATGCGTGTAATCAGGATCTCATAGAGACCATCCCATGTAATAAAGTCGTCCGCAATGTTAACATCTTCAGGCTCGGGAATATCTCCACTTCGCCATTTTGAAATGAATTCCTCTGTGCTCATTCCATACTTCTCCTCAAGCTTCCTTAACTGCTCGCATACCCAGTTAATTGATTCCACAAGTCGTTTAATTTCCTCAAGTTGAGTTGAGATTAATGAAAGAAGCTTACTCAAGCCAATCCCATAATGCTATGAAGCACGTTTCCAAATAAAAGTTTTGAAAACTTCAAAATTTTATTACAAGTAGGGGGATTAGGATCTCACGGGGGTACGCCTCCGTGGGATCCAATGAAGTACCCCCATGATACTTGAACTGATATTCTGGTATCTTGTACTTCAAATCATAAAGTTCAAGTGCATTTTATTACTCCTCGAATAAGTGTTTTTGTGCTTCTTTAATTTAATGTCGAATTAAATGTGCCTATTTTGAGAATAAGGTAAGTTACTTAATATTTTTCCGATTCATGTAAAATTGCAAATCAAAACATTTAATTTGCTAAAGGAGGATGTGATGCAAGTTCTAAGTAATCCAGATACACTTGAACGAAACGCTTCTTGCAAACATTGTTTACTACACCGAACAATTATTCTCAATATTGTCCAATATACTGAACAATTTTTTGCAGAAATCATTAGTATAAACTAGATATAACATAAACTATAAGATTACTATTCCCACGATCTCAAGCATGGTTTTTTCATATATTGTCGAGAAAAATATCAGAGCAACCATTATTAAATGAAATAAAGGACTCATCATCAATTTGAAACTAAATGAGACAAGATTTTAATGTTGAAGATCTTAAATATGCTTAATTAACTAGTAGACAAACGAAAAATTGCAAAGCTTGAAAACCAAAATAAATCATATTCTGGTCAATAACTCATCTGCAAAACTAATGATTTAAGTTCTCATGATACTAATAATCTTTGAGTTAGGTGCAAAGAATGACTAAACAACTGATATTTAAATTGAGCAAAATGGACGTAAACATTGCAAAAACACTAATAATGGATACAATCAGAAAGGAACTTGAGAGACTTCAAGCCTTAAAGGAAAAACTCGTCTCGGATTTGAGGCAATTAGCTAAAAAGTATAAAACTACTCCGGATAAGCTTGAACTAGCATTAAGCAAAATCAAATCCCCAGAAGCAGATGCTGATTGGATAGAGTATAAGGCTCTTGTGGAAATTTTGAATGAAGTAGAACAAAAACTTAAGATTCTAAGTGATTTACTTGAGTCAAACCCGATTAGATGAAATTATGCAACTCCTAAAGAAAGTATTTGAAGCTAAATTAAGGGAAGTAACCATTTTATCGCATTATAAGTGACGAAAAAGAATTTGAAAATTAAAGCGCTCATAAATCATGCTGAAATTGAAATCAGAGAACTTTTGATCCAGAATAGCATCATATACTACTCTTACTCTGTACGAATCGGAAATAAAACTGAATGGTGGAACAATAGACCACACCATAAAGACGTAGAAACATTCCCGCACCACCGACACGTGGATGGACGTATACCTGCATTATATAATCATTCCCTTGAATCATTCCTCAACTACGTAAAAAAGATAGTAAATAGCCACCAATAATATTTTGAACATTTTGATTTATTCGTAAAGAAATCATAAAATCTTCATTCTCCAGTTTTCCGCGCCGAGCAATGTTCCTATTCACTTTGTTCGTTTCTATATTTGCGTAAACTCCACTGATGCGATTGAAAAATGGTTTTACTTTCAAATAGGTGATTTCGTGCTCGTGTAGTTACTGTCATGAATACGTTTGATTTATTCATAAAATTGTGATAAATTCTGCGTTAATAATTGTTTTATCGCTAGTTTTGTGAATAGATCTTGTAATCTCCTCATTTGTTTCATAATCTTTTATCATAGATAGGCTAGATACTTACGTGATTTGGAAAAAAATTGTATTTATCGTTTGTTCCTAATTAATTGATGTAACTGTAATTTAAACTCATCCATGTGTTTTTCAACACTAATTACACTGATTTTTGTTGCATTTTTGAGCTTCAATACATGGCGATCATCAGTAATTACTGCAACAGCCCCATATATTTCAGCTGTTTTCACATGAATAGCATCAGCAGCATATAAGTTGTACTCGATAATTAAGTTAAGAGCTTCTTGTATTATTCTCCTACTAACATCGATCAACCTTAATTTCTTAAGTGCAATCATTTCCTTGACGTCGTCTAAGAAAAAATTAATTATTTGTAATGCTTCCTTTTGCGTGAGTTCACCAATATTGCGTCTCTTAATGATACCACGTGTTATTTCAAGAATTGTCCACCGACTCGTAATGCCCATGATGTCTTTTCCCAGCAATTGTAGTACATACTCAACATTATCTGAACCTTTCTCTGGTATGTATGCCTTGAATAATGCACTTGGTTCTAGATAAAGATATTTCATATGGATTCCTCTCCTCTGATTTCTTCGATAATCTCACCAGATGGCTTAAATTTCTTCTTTTTTGTTTTTAAATACTCTCGTAATTCTCTACGATCTCTCCAAGGATATCTTCTTCTTTTTAAAAATTCTATAATTGCTTGTCTAACGACTTCACTAATGCTCTTAAATTCTCCAGACTTCACTAGCTTAAGAATTTCATTGTAATAAGACTCTTCTATTCTTATTGTAATAATTGTCATAAAGGCACCGTATTCTAAAAATGAGAATACAAAAAAGTAATAAATTATTTGTAAGTTAAATAAAGAAATAAACAAACTTACAAACGGACATATTATTGCAGTTACCATGTGTGATATCTATGATAAGTCTTGTGGGAGGATTGCACTCATAATTTCGTGAGTACCTATTATTAAGATTATGACGCATATGAGAACGGGGTGCCCATCTGCGGGACATTTCCGAACAAATGTTAACAAATTTTTCTCCGGTGTCCCGCAGATGGGTGGTGGCTCGGCCGGGGTCAGTCGCCTTCATCCCTCGGCTTCATTGCCACATTCATTGCCCGGACCCCCGACCGGGCTCCGAGTTTTGGGTGGGGCGTTATGCCCCACCGCACCACCCCTCGCACTACCTAGTAACTGGGCACGCCGCTAGAGGTTCGAGTGACTTTTCCACCTCTAGCGACGGCCTATTCTGGGCACGGGCTCCCGCAGGAGCCCGGCCTTTTTTCTGGTCACTCCCGGCTTATGCCGGGGGGACTATTCTGGGCACGCCAGCGAGTGCTGGCGGCCACATATTATAGAGGCTTCCTTTTTTAAGTTTTACGCACATTTCCTTATGTGTGTTCCTGGGTTCATACGTTTTTGAAGTTTCTCGTGCTTTGATTATTAAAAGCGAGTGTTCCTGGTGTTTTCAAGATATTTTTCCTAAAACAAACATATGCAAGGTTGCTTTGCGCAAGAAGAATATGTGCTTGAGAACAGTCGATGGGAGGTGTGGGTTGAATTGTTTTTGACTTGGTGGTTGTTTGTTTTTCTTTTTATTTTATTGGTTTTGAAATTGCTTGTTTCTTTGTTTGAAAAATAATTGTTTAAGAAAGGTATGCTATAGGATAAAGTCGTTTATGGCAATAGCTATTCTTACGCTAGAATTCTTTGCTCTGCGGATTATCAGTTAATACAATTATTATAATTTTTACATATTCTATAGAGTCTATAATATGTGGTGTAAAAATGAGTACAATTTACGTAAGCCCAGAAACAAAACGTGAGTTGATAAGGATTTCGGGGGAATTGCAAAAGAAATATGGTACTAGGGTTAGTCTTGATGAAGTAATAAGGTTTTTAATCAAATGTTATCGAGAACGTCATAGGAAAAAATACTTATTTGAGCTTTTTACTAAACCGGTACCCGAGCTCTCATTTGATGAGTGCTATGAAGAATTGATTAAGGAGAGACGAAGTGAACTTGAACGCAATACGGAATAGGCTTATTGTTCTTGATGGGAGTGTCCTAATAGGTTTAGCGTTGGGAGAAAAACAGTTTAATGAGCTTAAAGAAGCAATAATTCAAGGATTAGTTCATCCAATTACACATGAACTCGCAATTATTGAAATGCTTTATATTCTTTGCAGGAGAAAATCAATGGAACTTGCGCGAAGAAAGTATGAATTCTTGAAATCTTCTGGATTTATAGAGATCATTCCAACAGCTGAGCTTATTGAAGATGTAGGAATGGTGAAGTGTAAGAGAAGACTAGCTATTGCAGACTGCTTTACTATCGCTTTAGCAATAAAACTAGATGCAGTTGCTGTTTTCGCAAAACTTGAGAAAGAATTAAAATTGGAGCTTACAAAGGAGCCTTTTCAATGCGATTTCTTTTTCATACTCGAAGATAAATTCGTGCACAAGAGAACTCTAATTCGAAGCCCGTGATATAGTGGAAACGCATCCCCAGGAATCATTACTTTAGTTATGCGTTGTTTAATAGGTATTTTCATTCATAGTCGTCTAACCCATCTCGTTACATTAATGTAGGTCTGACTTCATGAATCTCTAAGAGGACGACTAATCGTAGTAATGTTCCCCAGAAATCCATAAGTTTCTTCTTACTTCTTATCTTCTACTTCTTCAAACGTTAGGCATCTGCATTTTTTAGTTTTAATCAACGGTTAATAGGAGGTTTAAAATGGAATTTCGCTTTGTGACTTTCCTTTGGAAGCTTCTTAGTTAGACGTTAGTTATTAATTTTGGTGTATTCAATGGATGAAATGACTATCAAGAAGTTGCTTGAGGATGAGGAACGTAATGAGTGCAAATTGATTAAGAAGTATATTGTTTCTGATCCAGAAATACTTTTGGGGGTTCCTGTGATTAAGGGAACGAGAATCTCTGTGCCATTAATACTTGAAATGCTTGCATCTGGGATGAAAATAGATGAAATTGCGAGTGTTCTTAATATACCGAAGGAATCCATAATTGCTGCTATAATATATGCTAAACGTCTTGTGGAGGGAATGAATGTTGAAGTTTCTAGTGGATGAAAACCAAGGATTCCATAGATTCTCCTCCCTTGCAAAATAGAGAACTCAAGCACAATTAGCTTAGACTCCATACTCAATCATAAGAAAACCATATCTTGTGAAAGAATTAAATAAGATTGATGCATTAAGTTTTATGGAAATGATCCCCGCTCGAGAGGACATCCTCGATGAGAGGGGGGAATGTTATTTCTTAAGAAATTCTTTATGCCTTGTTTTGTAATATCTTTCTCCAGAATCTAGGAATTGTCTTCATTATCTGTGAAAAATTTTCAACCGCAAAGTAAGCAGCGCTCACCGCTTTATTATAACAATGAATCTGTAAATCTTTCTTAGCTTCCTCAAGAAGAACAAGTCCTTTCTTAATCAGTTGTTTGACCCTCACCAAAGACATTTTTAGCCTCCTTCTCAAGAATGCTTCCCTTTTCAACCACAGCCGGAACAATCATAATCTCCGTACCCATCTCTCTTTCAAGCTCTCTCGCAATAGCTCTCGCAATCCTCCAATCATCGTCCCGAACCCTATCCAAAACAATCACAACATTATAATCATCAACAGTCACATCAGGATTTTGTGAAGCAAAATGCAACAAGCTTTCGTCCAAAGC
>Ga0190313_1001853_pt1 | contig 10968 bp, 4 predicted proteins | sample 4870071011_MG_FD_169989 | JGI IMG/M metagenome (GOLD analysis project Ga0190313, IMG submission 169989) | Hydrothermal vent sediment bacterial communities from Southern Trench, Guaymas Basin, Mexico - 4870-07-10-11_MG | ecosystem: Environmental > Aquatic > Marine > Hydrothermal vents > Sediment ...
CGGGAGGTTATGGTAATTGCCGAGAACCGGAACATACTCGTTGAGTGAAGAATAGGAGTAAGATGTGTCCTCAACCGAATACCTGTAATCAAACTCCAGATAAAGCGGAGATAATCGGCTCATCTCAAGGTTGAAATCCGGAGAGGTCATCATTTCAAAGGAACTGGCCGTGCTCCCGCTGGCTTTCCAGAAAAGCAAATGGCTCAGGTCTGCACTGAGAGAAAGAGACCACGCTGGTAGGCCTCCGGCAGGAGCCCAGGACTTAGTGTTTGGCATTATATAGCTAGACCTATAAGAGGGCATAAACCATTTAAACATGCTTAATATCACCTCCACTCAAATTTCCCCACGCCTCATATATTCTTTCACCCAGATGAAACTCTACTATATTGAGAGTAACTACAACCTCATCTCCGACATGGTACTGTGGAGTTAAATTCCCTTCAAAAACTAGGGCCGAGCCATATCCACTTTTTCCCGTACTCTCAAACCATATGTAGGTCTGATTCGAAGATGGAGAGGTTGTTTCTATGTATAGAATCGTATCCTTTATTTTGACAGTATCTCCGTCATCATAACTTCTGAAAAAGCCGCCGCCATTATCATATTTTATGAAATCTTCCATTAGTTCCGCCATTGTAATGTATTGTTCCTTGGGGGTATTGTATATATTGTAAACAGAGATACCAGATATGAGTATTATCAGAATAATGGCAAATGCAAATATTTTTCCTTTTCTTGCTAGCACATCCATATGTTTCACCTCTAAATCGGTTTCAGTAACTCAATCTCTACGGAGGAGATGCTTATGAAATATCCCTCTCCTTTGACATCCCCAAAGTCAACTGCGGCATAAGCCCCATCTCCCATAGCCGTTGCATTTGATTCAAATTTAATCCGTAAGAAATAACTATTTTCAAAGAGCTCGAATGCTCTTGCCTCAAAATCTAATGTTTGATGCGACCAACTAGCAGGAGCTTGCTCATTCAAAAATTGGTATTCTTTGAAAAGATTACCATCTTGATAAATGTCAGCATACGCTTTAAAATGGGTGATGCCTGCAGAAGCAAGAATTTCTCCGTTGAGTTGCATGTTTATCTTGAGCTTTACCATCCCGCTCAACGGCAAACTGAAGTTGGAACCTAACATAGCATAAGCCCAACATGAACCTCCCAAGAGAACAGATACATTTGCTATTTCCAGAGTTTGACCATAAGAATATGTAAACAATTCAACTTTCTTAGATGTTACATTTACATTCGAATAGTAATCGGAGAGATAATCAAATATAAGTAATCCATCATTATCTGCTTGAGCATAATCTTTGTTGTAACTAAATGTGTTAATAGTCAATTTCCCTATTACATCTGGATCCAATGGGTCAAAATCCCTCCCATCCATCCAGCCGTCTCCATCTGTATCGGAACAAACGGGGTTCGTCTCGTAATTACTTATCTCATCATAGTATACCAGCCCATCTCTATCATTATCCGTTTGAACTATGTCAAACCAGATTTCACAGTCGTCCTCATTAGTGCCCGTGCTTCCATCCTCCTCCCCACTAGCATGGCCATAACCGTTACTATCACCAATAAAGTCGTCACCAGTCCATTGACCTGTTTTTAGATTATATTGAAGTACAAGGCTCCGCCCATCAGGATAATATGAACTTGGTGGCATATATCCTGAACCCTGTGCTGTGCTCTCCGGGCTTATATCACACCAGCTGTCTTTATTATAATTAGGTGCCTGAGCAGAATTATCATCAAACAGCTCTATCTGTATGTAAGCAGTGTCAGCATTATCGGGAACATCTTCTGTGAATGTGAATCTGTTTCCAATCTCATCAGGAGTTTTGTGGTCATCATTAACCCATACGCTTCCGTCCGCATTCGTCCAGTAATAACCATTTTCCTCGGTTTGGGCGGCATCTGCATTAACAGGGTCTTCCTCTGCATCTGGAGCCGTATTTTCCGGGAACCATTGCCCATCAATGTTCACACGGACATAGAAATCAGCCTCACCTCCGTCGGGCCCGTCTATATCATCAATGGCCATTATGTTTCTAATCTTTACCGTAACTTTTACATTGATAAGTGGATTCATATCCTCGGAATCTATAACGCCGTCATTGTCCGTGTCGTCATCTCCGGGGTTTGTCTTATAAGTACTTACCTCTTTTCCGTCCGAAAGCATATCTCCATCCGTATCCCATACACATACATTTGTTCCATAGCCGCCCTCTCCGCTTGAGGTATCCCCGATTTCACCCTTGGTTTCTCCCATATCATAGGTCTCGTCCTGATCACTGTCATACCAGCCATCCTTAAGGCCGTCCTTGTCCGTGTCGGACAGGAATGGATCAGTTCCAGCCGCCTTCTCCTCTTTATCCGTGAGACCATCAATGACATCGGTGTTAGCCGAGATGTAGTATGAAGCAACATGATAGGTTTTCTCGGCTTCCCCTTCCCTCGTTACTGTGACATACCACCCGTAATCCTCCTCACCATCGCACATTCCATCTCCATCTGTGTCGTGCAGGGCCTTGAAGCCGTGCTCCGCGCTCCTGTAAAGCTCTCCGCTGGTCTTTGTCAGGACTATAAGGTATTTATAGCCCTTCTCCGCCTCCAGGCCTGTGAGAAGAACGATATAACTTCCATCATTCTTATCCTCCAAAAGTTTCGAATTTGCAGCCGTGTATGAAGCGTCGGTCAGGCGGTAATAGACCCGCAGTTCGCCCACATCGGCCGGATTCACACCCTTTCCGAGACTGAAGGTTATTATCTCTCCGCGTCTCTCTTCGTCCGGACTCCACTCCTGCTTCTGCACGATATTGCTGAACATATCCTCGGCGAGAGTGCCGTACTGACTCATCTCGAAAGTATTCACGGCAGTCTGGACATAGCCGTCCGAGGTGTCGGATGCGAGATAGTACTCGCAGGTGCCATCACTCAATCCCCCAATGCTGTAGCTGTGCTCGTTCGTGGCAGGATTCTCGGATGTGGTAGCCGTTATTTTCCTTCTCCTGTTTATCTTCATATTATACCTCATGATTTTTATTATGTATAAATTTCATTAAGCATGATTTCAGGCTGTCGGAGGGGGAAGTCGAATGTAGTTATATTCTATTTCATTCCACGAGCCGATTTCATTATCCGGAGAGATTGTAACGGAAGTGCTAATTATTGTTTCAATACCGGGAGCATAGACTTCATACCTGAAGTGTATTATAACGCTGCTCGAAACATTTTCACCCAAATATACCCAACAACTGCTGTTTCCCTCGCCATATTCCATAGATTGGTCCGAGTTATCAGAGCTAAGGTATACCTGCTGGCTCACATTTTTTGAAGATGCAGAGAGAGACACAGAGCCATTTAAGTTTATCTTCAGCATCAATCCGTGTTCTGTGTTTATCAGAGATAGATTGTCGCTACTGTTTGAGACAAGATTATAAACGGCATCCATTGTTTTTCCGCTGCTATCAATCGGAACCGGGCAATAGACGGTAATATTTCTGTTTTCTCCGCTGCTGACAATGTCTATATCAGCAAATGAGGCCCTATATGCCTCAGAGTCATTATTGTTGGAATTTAAATAAGTTCCCAGAATCGCCCACCCTATAGTTATAAAATAAATGTAGGCAATGAGTATGATTATGAGAAGAAGCGAGACCAGAATCACCTGAGTTTTTTTCTTCATTTAAATCACCTATAAGTCTTAAAGCTCCAAACTTTCCCACTCCGTGTCCATATAATTTACATAGGCCAGAATATACCAGTAATTCATGCATGTATGCTTATCCTTTGGCCCAAAACCTTCTGGAAGGTTATCAATTTCTGGTATCCATGAGTGTGTGTCTTTATATGGCGGCGCTGGGTGCTTTAAACCTAAATTATGGCCCAATTCGTGCATAAATACTCCAGCCTGTTTTGTATACTCATCCCCAGCAACCCATTCTCCTGTAGCAAGGAAATAGGGCCAAGCCATGAAATCAACAAGAGTCCCTATATCTTTTTCAATATTACTATCGCCAATTATAAAATCATTCCCCCGTGCAATTCCAAGATGATTTTTATTATCATCAGGATTATAAGCATCATTAGCAAACAAACAGTAATGAAAAATTCCAAGTCTTCTATATTCGAAGTTAGTATCTAAAACCCCATTCCCATTAATATCTTCACTTAATACATCAGACTTGTCGCCATCTTCATTATAATCTATATTATCAGCGCTTTCATCCAACGCTTGATCTAGCTGCCCGTTTTTATTTAGATCCTCACCCCATTTGTAATTATAGAAGTCATTGTTCAGTCCATTTTTATGACCGAAATATGTGCTGTCATCATACTGTAGAATTTTATTTCCGCCCCCCATCCAACCATCATCTATATGTAAGACAATATTGTGCTTTGCAAAGGCTTTTATCACCAAATTTTGCGCCGCCTTTTTAAATTCATGTCCTTCCATCCAGTCCACCTCCACAAAAATATCTTTTTGGGATATTGGCTCCGAGTTCCAATTTCTGCAGAAATACTCCTCATGGTTGTCCAAACCGTCATTATCAGGGTCAGCACTCGGATCCATCCCTGTGATGCTCGCGGGTGTTTCTGTGCAATATTTTCTCTCGTACCAGTCGGGAAGACCATCGCTGTCCGTATCAATGTTCTTAATGATTGGATCAGTATCGAACACATTCACCTCCTCCCAATACGCCAGCCCATCCCCATCACTATCAGTCATTGTTATGTCAAACCACAATTCACAGTCGTCCTCATCCCGATCTGTACTTCCATCTTCAAGCCCGCTAACATGCCCATATCCACTTACATCACCTATATGATCATCACCTGTCCATTGACCTGTCTTTAGATTATATTGAAGAATAAGGCTCCGCCCATCTGGATAATAGGAACTTGGCGGCATATACCCAGAACCCTGTGTTGTAGTCTCTGGGCTTATATCACACCAGCTGTCTTTATTATAATTAGGAGCCTGAGCAGAATTATCGTCAAAAAGATCGATTTGTATGTAAGCAGTATCCGCATCATCTGAAACATCCGCCGTGAAGGTGAATCTGTCTCCAATTTCATCGGGAGTTTTGTGGTCGTCATTAACCCAGATACTTCCATCATCTGCGTTTGTCCAGTAATAACCATTTTCCTCAGTCTGGGCAGCGGCTACATTAACAGGGTCTTCCTCTGCATCTGGAGCCGTATTTTCCGGGAACCATTGCCCATCAATGTTCACACGAACATAAAAATCAGCCTCTCCACCATCTGGCCCGTCTATATCGTCAATAGCCATTATCTTTTTAATCTTTACCGTAACCTTTACATTGATAAGCGGGTTCAGATCCTCGGAATCCATAACACCATCTCCGTCCGTGTCATCAAGTATGGGGTTTGTCTTATAAGTATTTATCTCATCCCAATCATTCCAGTTGTCGCCGTCCGTATCCCAAACACACGCATTTGTCCCATAGCCACCGTTTCCGCTTGAGGTATCCCCGATTTCACCCTTGGTTTCTCCCATATCATAGGTCTCGTCCTGATCACTGTCATACCAGCCATCCTTAAGGCCGTCCTTGTCCGTGTCGGACAGGAATGGATCAGTTCCAGCCGCCTTCTCCTCTTTATCCGTGAGACCATCAATGACATCGGTGTTAGCCGAGATGTAGTATGAAGCAACATGATAGGTTTTCTCGGCTTCCCCTTCCCTCGTTACTGTGACATACCACCCGTAATCCTCCTCACCATCGCACATTCCATCTCCATCTGTGTCGTGCAGGGCCTTGAAGCCGTGCTCCGCGCTCCTGTAAAGCTCTCCGCTGGTCTTTGTCAGGACTATAAGGTATTTATAGCCCTTCTCCGCCTCCAGGCCTGTGAGAAGAACGATATAACTTCCATCATTCTTATCCTCCAAAAGTTTCGAATTTGCAGCCGTGTATGAAGCGTCGGTCAGGCGGTAATAGACCCGCAGTTCGCCCACATCGGCCGGATTCACACCCTTTCCGAGACTGAAGGTTATTATCTCTCCGCGTCTCTCTTCGTCCGGACTCCACTCCTGCTTCTGCACGATATTGCTGAACATATCCTCGGCGAGAGTGCCGTACTGACTCATCTCGAAAGTATTCACGGCAGTCTGGACATAGCCGTCCGAGGTGTCGGATGCGAGATAGTACTCGCAGGTGCCATCACTCAATCCCCCAATGCTGTAGCTGTGCTCGTTCGTGGCAGGATTCTCCGCTATGGTGTCGTGCTTCCAGCTCCCACCGGACTCCCGCCAGTAGATCTCAAGATTGCCCTTCAGATAATTTCCGGTCCCTGCCGTCCATGTGATCTGTGCCAGATTTCCCGCATCCGTTTTAACAATATCCGCCGTCGGCGACGAGAGATAGAACATTCCGTTTACAGTTTCACCGCCATTCGTAGTGTCGTCAACCACGGAAATGGCATAAGAGTGCAAGCGGACGGCGGGTGTGTTGGTATTGCTGTAAGAATACATCCATATCCCGGACACTTCATCGAAAACGGGGGTTATGGACTTTCCGTCAACAGTGAAGCTTACCTCCGTATGATCGGAGAAGTAGTGATCAACTTTCCATGTGATTGTAGCGGAACTGTCCGAGATATCAACCACCTTAACATCGCTTATATCAGGAAGCGGTACCGTAAAACTGCCTGTTTTCGTGGTTGTATAATCATTATTGTAGGTCGCTGTGATCGTATAAGAATATGTCTTCCCTCTTTCCACACCTGCCAAGTCCAGGTGATATTTTCCGTCGACAGACTTGGACGGCGTTCCGCTCCACTGAAGAGCCCCACTACTATCATCATAAATCTCTGCGGAGCTGACCTGTGAGCCCGAAGCTGGCCAGATTACACTCCACGAAAAATCCCCCACCGTGTAACTTTTGTCGCTGTACCTTACATCCAATATCTGCGGTGTGGCGGATCTTGTCGTTACGGAGCAATCCTTGTTTGCTATGGCATGCGTGTTATCAGAAAGATATGCACTCGCAGAGAGGTGACAGCTGTAGTAGGTCTCAGGTGTCAGGCCATAGAAAGTAAAGGAATAGGAATTCTGCTTCCTATTGCTGTATTTCAACTCCCCGTTCATGTAGGCGCTAGCGTAGAAATTAGATGTGCTGTCGCCCCAGTCCACGGTAAAACTTATGGTTGCAGTGGTGGGTGTTTGGGAATGGGAACAACTCGTTATGGAAATACCAACGGTCGCGGAAAGAAGGGCGTTATTTATGCTGTTGAGATTCTCTTGGTCATCGGAGGAAACAACCCAGTCATTGTTAGGGTTCCCGCCGGAACTACCGTCCATCTTGGGAATAATATTGTAAGTCAGATGAACGGACATGGCCTGTAGAAGGGCACTGCGAGATGCTGCGAGCGCTCTTTTTCGTATGGGATTGTCTGTCTGCTCCGTCTTATTATCGATATCCTGAATCTTGGAAACAAGTCTGCCGAGAACCTCGTATTGCTTTGTCAGAGGAGTTCTGAGATACGAATTTGAGAAGTGGTCGTCCGGCATCTCCTGTACATATGCTTCGGCACTGGATACGAGAGAGGCCATTGTCGTGGTGCTGCTCAGAACACTTATGTTCATCACATTATCTCTATATCTTACAACCCATTTCCCATTCTCAAAACTCTGCCATACCATGAAATTATAATGCATGTCTGGATGTCCCGGAACACTTTTGGGGGATACGGCAACGGACGGATGAATGCTGGGTCCGTAATCGACAAGAGAGCGATTTAAACCCTTTAAATATCCCGCGGAATCAATCTGGACTGTATGTGGTGTCAAAAAAGCACCTCCGCTGTTATCGGACCACATGACTTCAAGATTCCCCTCAGTGTCAACTACGGCGCTAACATCCTGAGAGTCATAGTATGCGGTTGTCAGGATAATATCGTTGCCCCATTCGCCATTAGTTCGAATCTTCATAAATAGCTCCCGGTCCATCAGGTTAAGGCCGGTGGCACTAGTGTTTCTGAACCAGAAGATATAGGTCTTTTCGTAGGCAGACACTATGTCAAACCCTGTATCTCTCACATCTCCGGAGTAGTTCGTTACCAGCTCTCCGTCTGTCCATGTGGAACCGCCATCCAGGCTGGCCCAATAATAAATGTTCGGTGAGTTCAGATCTGCCACGGCAACATCGATTCTGGAGCCGTTGACCGAGACCCTAGGGATTCCGTAAACCGCTCTGTCGTCGTATTTTAACTCCTTTTCCACTACCGTACCACCACCCTGCCAGATGAGTTTTATTGTAATGTAGAAGGCGGGGTTACCGGGGTTAGGCGGTGCGGCCATAGGGGAAGGAGAAAAAGAACCTGTATTAATCCACGGCAGATATTCCAAGTAGGTAAGATAAACAACACCCTCCGATATGTCAATGTCGCCGTTGTCCGAATAATTATGCACCATATAGGGTTCTCCCCAGTTAATCCCTCCATCATCACTGAATAAAACATACTGATGATGAGCATAACCGCCCTCCGATTCATTCAGGTCAATCGTGTAAAAGGTAAGGGCCACATATCCCTTCTCTGAATCCATCCGAAGGCCTCGAATAATCTTACCCGGTGCTTCGAAAAGATTACTGCCTGTATTCCAGCTCCCCCCGTCGTTAAGGCTTCTCATGAAATAAATCGAACTTGAATTGTAGATATAAGAGAGATAAAGGTTACCGGAGGAATAAGAGATTTGTGGCTCGGTGAGGTTATTCTCTCCCTCGATAGCTTCCACAGGCACATGAGAGTTTATTACCACGCTCTTACTTGACTTCAGACCTATGTTATCCGTAACCGTTAAACTGACCTCAAAGGCACCGTCCGCAAAGACATGCTCCGTTGTTACACCCGTAGCGGTGCTTCCATCACCGAAATCCCATTCATACGATGAAATAGAACCGTCGGGATCGTAAGAACCAGAAGCATCGAAATGAACGGAGTCGAGATATGCGCGCGGCTCAGTTGTGGTAACTGCGAAATTTGCAATCGGAGCGATGCCCACCCTCAGGAAGAATGTGTCGGTATCGGATTGTAACTCATCGCCGGAACCGGCCGTGCCTGTTACACTAACTTCATAATAACCGGCCCTTGAATAGACATGGGTTACTGAGGAGCCGGTTCCAGAATCACCGTCACCGAAATCCCATACAAATAACACATTGCCGCTTACACCCGGCGGAACAGAGGCCATCGCGTTAAAAAATACCGTTTCGCCGACAGCCGCAGGACTAGGGCTTGCAAAACCATTAACGGTCAGCCTAGTTGGTGCGGCTGCATCCGCCAGAATGCTCGATACCGGTAATACCATCAACATTATAAGCAGTACGCTGAATATCTTTCTGCCGCTCCCTATGTCGTTTTCCTCCCTCATGCCACATGTTATGATTTCACACTATTTAAATCTTGCCCGCCTCTGCCCAAAGCCAATCCAAACCCTTAAATTCCCCTCTGCAATCTCCCCATCATGTCATGGAACGGCCCCACTCACAGCATTGACGATTACAGGCAGGAGATTCCGGCATCGTACAGGCCGGACATGAGGACCTCCGCGGTGATCTTTGCGGACAGCACCCTTATGGAGCAGGTGAGAAGGGACAACGCACCGGAACAGCTGGTCAATGTGGCCACCCTTCCCGGCATAGTCGGTAAGGCCATGGCCATGCCGGACATACACTGGGGCTACGGATTCCCCATCGGCGGCGTGGCCGCATTCTCGGCGGAAGACGGGGTGATCTCCCCGGGCGGCGTGGGTTACGACATAAACTGCGGCGTCCGCGTCCTCCTGACCAACCTGACCTTCAAGGATGTGAAACCGAAGGTGAAGGAGCTGGTGGACGCCATATTCAAGAATGTTCCCTCCGGCGTCGGGTCAAAAGGGAAACTGCGCCTCACCCCTGCCGAGATGGACGATGTTTTCAACAGGGGAGCGGAGTGGGCCATAGAGCACGGTTACGGCTATGAAAGGGACCTTGAGGTGATGGAGGAAAACGGGAGGTACGGCATCGCCGACGCGGCGAAGGTCAGCCCTGCGGCCAAAAAAAGAGGTATGCCGCAGCTGGGGACGCTGGGTGCGGGGAACCACTTTCTGGAGATCCAGAGGGTTGCCGACATATTCGAGCCGGAGGTTGCGGAGAAATTCGGTATAACCTCTCCCGACCAGATAGTCGTCATGATACACACAGGTTCCAGAGGCGCGGGCCACCAGATAGCCAGCGACTACATCAGAATCATGGAAGGGGCTGTGAGAAAGTACGGCATTAAGCTCCCGGACAAGCAGCTGGCGTGCGCTCCCGTAAACTCGCCGGAGGGACAGGACTATCTCAAGGCTATGGCCGCCGGGGCCAACTATGCGTGGACCAATCGGCAGCTGATAATGCACTGGATTCGCGAGTCCTTCCATCAGGTCATGGGCATGGAGCCGGAAGATATGGGGATGGAGTTGCTCTACGATGTGGCCCACAACATCGCAAAGGTTGAAAGGCACGATGTGGAAGGCATGCACGGCTCCGGCGGAAGAAAGGAGATGGAACTGGTCGTTCATAGAAAAGGAGCGACCAGAGCGTTCGCCGCAGGCAGGGCAGAGATACCGGAGAAATACAGAGATGTCGGCCAGCCCATCCTCATACCCGGAGACATGGGAACCTCGTCCTATATCCTCGTGGGAACGGAAACCGCCATGAAGGAGACATTCGGCTCCACCTGCCACGGCGCGGGAAGGGTCATGTCCAGAAAGAAGGCCACCGCAAAGTTCAACGCGGGGCAGATAAAGAGGGAACTGGCCGATCACGGCATATACATCAGGGCTGCCAGCACCGACGGGATTGTCGAGGAAGCTCCCGGGGCCTACAAGAACATAGACGATGTCATAAGAGTGGTCAAAGGAGCGGGGATCGCAAGGCCGGTTGCCAGAATGCACCCCATGGGCGTGGTC
>Ga0190313_1001856_pt1 | contig 10954 bp, 8 predicted proteins | sample 4870071011_MG_FD_169989 | JGI IMG/M metagenome (GOLD analysis project Ga0190313, IMG submission 169989) | Hydrothermal vent sediment bacterial communities from Southern Trench, Guaymas Basin, Mexico - 4870-07-10-11_MG | ecosystem: Environmental > Aquatic > Marine > Hydrothermal vents > Sediment ...
ACCGTATGAAGCGGCACCTATGACCATGGGAATCCATAGTTTGATAATTTTGGTAAAATTCGGATCCTTGAAATTCACATGGGTTGAAAATCTAAATTTATGACGATAAGCAAAAGGAACTTGAAATGCAAATTGAAAAAATCCACCTATAACGACGCCAATAGCACCCGAGTAAATAATTGGCAGAGAATAACGTTTGAACATTGGAGTGAGGAGCATAACAGCTGTTATAATCGAAAGATTCCACAGAGAGGGAGAAATACCGGTTATGGAGAAATCTTTATTTATGTTTAAAAATCCCATTATTATGGATGACATGGTGATGAATATAAGAAATGGGAAAATTATTCTCATAGTTGTCACGGTAAGGGCGAATTGATAGGGATTCTTTAAGAATCCAGGTACGAAAATTTTTACCAGTATGGGAGCAATAAGAATCAAAAGAGCTGTTATCAGCGTTATAGCTATAAGTATATTGTTGAGCACCTGAGAAGTGAAATCAGCGGCTTCTTTCTCTCCCTCTTGTTTCAACTTATCGGCACATACGGGGATAAATGAAGCGCTTAAACTCCCTTCTGAAAAAAGATCTCTTAAGAAATTGGGTAAATTGAATGCAACTCTGAAAACATCCATGAGCATACCGGCTCCAAAATATTGAGCGTAGATAATTTCTCTTATTAATCCCAATACTCTGGTGATGGCAACACCTGTTCCGTAGGACATTACATGGGATATAAATTTATTTTTTCGCATTTAGATGGTTGACTCCGTATTTAATTAGAGCTCTGTAAATTATTCCTTCCTTTTTCCCTCTCAGAGCGGATTTATGGTTATCGATAGTCGAGAGATCACCTCTTGATATAGGGCCGCTTATCTTATGTTTCTCGAAATAAGCGTTTAGTCCTGTAGATGAAAAGGATTTCATTAAACGTTTTGTGTCATTTTTGTTTTTTGTAAAATTCTTCAAAATATTCTCTGCTGCAAAAAGAAGTATAGTAATAAAATTGCTTGCCATCATCGCTCCCGCATGATAAAGGGGAGAGTAATTCGATATATAAACGATTTGAATTTGTAAATCATTTTTTAGTTTTTCGATAAAAGGGGAGCTCTTTGCCGTAAAAACGATTTCCTTAACAAAATTATCATCAAATACGGGTTGCGGTATTGATGCGGCGGGATGCAAATTATAAATTCTTTTTTCTTTAGACGAAAAGGAACCGGAAAATACCACAATATTCTTTTGTTTTGAGATATCATTTATCGAGTCGATTGTTTTTTCAATCGCATAATCCGGTGTTGCAATAAAAATTGTATCGGAATTGTGAACTAAATAATCAAAATCCTCTGTAAAAGCACTTTCAGGGATATATCGAAATACAGATGATTTTTCATTTATCGAATGCGTAAAAACAAGAAAATTTTTATCGGAGATTGAAAGGTAGTGTGCGAAGGTCAATCCTACATTACCGGCTCCAATTATACCGTATTTCATAAGCTATCCTTTATATGCATTCCGATTCTTACAAAATGGTAATTCATCCGTTCAATTGCAGATATCATATCAAGATGAATTGCCGAAGTATCAATTGTGGGTTTTATATCTTTACCAATGCGTTCGAGGTGTTTTTTATGTAAATAATTTAATTTTTCAACACCAATTACCCTTCTATGAATTAATTCGTTTACAAGATTTATATCCCATGTAACAATAGCATTCATTGCAAGTGAATGTGTCTCAAGTACAAAGTTAAAGAATTCAATAAGATCATTTTTACCCTCTTCGGAAAGAGAGAGATTGCCTTTTATCAATTTATTCATTTCGTCCATTAGTGATTTGCTAATAATATCACCTATATTCTCAAATTCATCCACGATGTAAAGTAAGGTAATTCCTTTGCTTGAAATATATTCCGATGTTTCGTTTCGTGTAATTGCCGTAATGTAACGGGTTATCTTGGTAACGAGGTTATCCACGATATCATCTTTCGCGGCGACAGATTTTCTCAATTCGTTATCGTATGTTTCCAGTACCACTATTGAGTCTTTTAACATTTTTCCTATTATATCGCCTACTCGAATGATTTCTCTTTGAGAATTACCTATTGCAATTTCCGGTGTGTCAATAATCTTATCATCAAGGTATTTGGACTCGAGTTCAGGTTTCCCTTTTTCACTTCTTACGATTAATTTAATGAGCTTTGCATAGGGTTTTGTGAAAATGAGGAATATTAACGTGAATATAAGATTGATTAATGTATGGAAATTGGCTATTTCTCGCCCCGGATTGGATGATAAAGACACAGTCAATCGAGTAAAGAAGTTTAGTGTAAAATAGACGACTAATACCATTATAAGTTTAAATATAAAATTGGAAACAGCCGTTCTTCTTGATTCCGAATCTGCCGGAATACTGGCAAGAAGTGCGGTTGAACTTGTGCCAAGATTAGCACCGAGCACGATAATGAATGCCGAAGTTACGGGAAGAATGTTTTCAAGTGCAAGAAGAATAGCAATACCTATTGTAAGTGCGCTGGAATGAACCAGAGCCGTTATAACAAAACTTATGAGAAATAACCATAACCATTGGTCTTTTAATGTAAGGAACATATTTGTAAACCATGGCATGTTTTTAACAGGATAAATCGCTCCGGACATAATGCTAATTGCAAAAAATATAACACCGAATCCGAAAACTCCTCTTCCTATATAGTGAATTCTTCCTTTTAGATTCATCATGATAAAACCGAGGACTACGATTAGAAGAGCGTAGTCATAGATATTAAATGCTATAATCTGTACGGTCAGCGTTGTTCCGAGAGCAGCTCCCAAAAGTACGGCTATACTCTGAAAGAAGGAAATAAGCCCTGCATTTGTTAAGCTTACAAGCATTACCGATAATGCGGTACTTGATTGTAGAAGAAATGTTAAAACAATTCCGGCAAGATACGCTTTTATAGGGTTTGAAGTGTATGTCCATAAAAAACTCTTTAGCCTTTCTCCGGCATAACGTTTTAAACCGTTTGCACTGAACTTTAATCCGAATAAAAATAGTGCGAAACCACCGAGTACTTTGATTATAAGTATAAGAAGCCAACCTTTTTTAACGGCATTTATGGTGAAATCGAGATAAACTGAATTTCCGTTGTAATTGGAGAATGCTGTTACAGTGTATTTTCCCTCTGATGTGGGTATTTTAAAATATATTTTAACATTCCCGAAATTATCAGAGTATAGTGTTGTATCAGGAATTGATATGAGTTCGGGGCCTGAAGAAAATGTGAATTTAACGGGGACGCCTTTGATAGGCTTCCCTGTGGAATCGGTTATTGTAACAATGAGAGGCCGTTTGATTATAGCATTTGTATAGGCAATTTGATTGTTTCCGGAAATATCTTTACCGGTTGCACTTGTAGTGTAATTCAGAGAAATACCGTAACTGAAAACGGGTAAGAAAAAAATCAAAAAAAGTATTCGTTTCATCATTTCAACCTATAAAAGAAAGTTAATGTTCCTTTCTGTATTCCGGAAGAAGGTAGGGGTTCGAATTTCCATTTTTTTGCTGCATTAACAGATATTTCATCAAAGGGGGGGCCTCCTTTTTTGATTACATTGACATCTGTAATATCTCCATTTGCATTAACCGATATCTCGAGGACTACATCCGTATTTAAGTGATATCCTTTTGGATAGGTAGGAAGATATTTTATCATGATTCTTCTCGTTGTTACGATACCACTGAGCTTGTAAAATTTGTTATCTGAAATTTCATCTCCTGAAATCGTTGTTAATTCTTTTCCTATACCGGGTAAAACTACGTTTGTCTTTTTAGGTTCCAAGATGTTTTCCGGGATAATTTCATATTTTCTATCCGTTAATTTCGTGGATTTCATTTCATCCTGCTGAATTATATCCTCCTCGTTAATCCGAATTTCCGGGAGATCGATGTTCTTATTAACAGGAGCATATCCGGCTTCTACCATCATTCTATTATATTCGTTTGCCGTTACCATACTTACTTGAAATAATTTTTCTTTCTGTGTAGGCACGGAGGAATTTATTACTATGCGCCAGAAAAGCAGAAAAACAAGCAGATGAATTAAGATAGAAAAGAACAGAGCCTTTTTCATTTTTCTCCTTGATCCGGGATATGTTTTGTTGCAATTAATAATTTGATAGCACCGGCTTCTTTTGCATAATCCATAATTTCGACTATTTTCCCCAATTGCATTACCTGGTCGGCTCTTATAACAACTCCTCTTTCGGTAGTCATTGAAAGTGCCTTTTTTAGATCATCTACTATATTATCTGCTGTTGTTTGTTTATCATTTACGTAAAGTTCTCCGTCAAGAGTTACCGTTAAAAACACGTTTTTTTCGCTCAGAACCTGTTTTGTGCTCGAACGAGGCAATTTTACCTTTACACCTGTTTGAGCAACATAGGTTGATGTTAGGAGAAAAAATATAAGTAGTAAAAGTACTATATCTGCAATAGAGATAGGGGAGATAGACGGTTTTCTGGAATAATTTGATTGTATAGGCATATTATTCCTCTTTGTTTTCTTTAAATGTCAAAAATAATGCGGTAACATGATTAAAATTAGATATTTTTCTCTCAAGTTTTGAAATCAGAATATTGTAGAAAAATACGGTTATAAGTCCGACGGTTAATCCTAAAGCCGTTGTTAAAAGAGCTTCCCATATTCCTCCTGCGAGATCGGAAGCATTCACAGTTCCTCCTAACTGTTGTATTTTCATAAAAGCCTGAATCATACCGGTAACAGTGCCCAAGAAACCGAGTAGAGGCGCTGTGGAGGCTATTGTTGAAAGCCAATCAAAACCTTTCTCGAAGAGCTTGATTTCATCGCTTGCATTTGTAGTCATAACCTCCTTGATTACTCCTTTTGTATTGTTGATATTTCTTATTCCGAAGAGAGCAATACGAGCTTCAGGGGTGTTGGAATAGCTTTTGCATAGTTCTTCAAGCATTGTAAGATTGCCTTCGGAAACCTGTTTTTCATACAATTGCATAAATTCATCGCCCAATATGCGGTACTTCCTGTAGTACAAAAATCTTTCAATGATAATGGCAAGAGCAACTACAGAAAGAAGAACAATCAGATATCCGACTATACCACTTTTTAATACCAATGTGAGTAGATTCATAAATTTCCTCCTATATTGTAAACATTAAAGTTATTCTAAAATTTCTTCCCTTTCTCGGAATGATGTTATTGTATTCATAGTAAGAATTGAGCAGATCATTTGCTTCCAATATGGCATTTATGTTTTTGCTAAATGACTTTTCAATTTCAAAATTAATTCCGTAGGAGTTTGGATATTTTAGATTTGCGATATTTTTATTGAGAAAATCGAATTTCAATTTTGTCTTAAAAATGATTGAACATGGGAGGATAAATTTCGCAAGAAATCCGATTTTAATGGCGTAGTCATCCGGCTTATAGGGGTATAAATTAGATAACATTCGGTTATATGAAATTTCGGATTTTATATTCATTCTATCGGTTGAATATTTTGAATGGATACTTATTGAGTAGGAGCGAACATTGTTTATAACAGCAGCTGTATAAGATGTGTTATAAACAGGGATCAGAAGGGAATCCGCCGTGTAGTAATCGCCTATAATATCAAAAGAAAAATTGCCTGAATTGATATAAAAGACAGGGTGAAAATGATTTTTTTTGTTGGTAACGAAACTTCGTGGTGATATAACAAATTTGTTTTCGGAAAATGATTCATAAACCGATTGTACTTCTTTCTCCATGCTATAGAGTATACTGTAACCGAAAGTACCCGAATTCATGCTCAGATTTGCAAATATATGAGGTGTATAGGAAATAAGGGGGTAGATAGTGAAACCGATTGCAAGCGTGTTATGAGCAATTTCAGGCAGACGAGTATCAAGACCTAATTTTGCAAATCTATTTAAAGTGTCTACAAATCCCTCATAAATCAAGCCGTAATTAAAGTTCCCGTTCTTATAGGTATATTTCCCATTTATTTCCCCTGAAATGTCATTGTTAAATTTGTTTATCGATACAATCCCTAGATAGTTCGAAAGTGCTAATTTAATAAGGTTGTATTTAATATTATTATAAAAAGTAAAATTATAATAAGAGTATTTTAAATAAATATCATTAAGATATTTCGAATCGGATTGGATACCCAATTTTATATTGCTTTTCGGAGATTTATAGCTATTGCCTGAAAATAGATAACCAACCCTATCCCAAGACAAATCAAAGTAAGCGGTACAACAGTTTATCTTTTTTTGAAATATGAGATTAAAGTATTCGGAGGGTAATCTATCGTATGTAATCCCGGTGTACAGGGAAAACAACGGGAAATATTGAATCATATGTTTTTCAACGAATGCAGAATTAAAAAGCTTGGCATTTGCATTTACACTATCAAGCAATTTGTAAAGTAAGTTATTTTTGAATGCAATGTTTGAACCTTTTGATAATTTGCCAAATATATAAATATTCGGTGTCTCGAGTTTGATATTTTGGGTTACCGTGTCAATCGCCGTTTCACCATAGAGCAAAGTGTTTGAGCAGATAAGGATTAAAAGAAAAAAGAGCAATCTAATGACCGAGGATTTTTTCATATTTTTTTATCTCCTCCATTATTCTGCTTTTTTCCGGAGAATTATTTGTTTCGGTAGCTTTTGAGGCGATTGTCATGGCTTTAATTAATATATCAGCCCTGTTATAAATATATTTAATTTTTAAAAGATATCCTAGAGCGTCACTGTAATTGCCAGAATCGAATTTTATTTTTCCCGCAAGGTACAATGCATATGCTCTAGTGAAAGGGTCCTCACTTGAACTGTATTTTAAGGCGTCATTGATAAGATTTATATTTTTATTGCTCTCATAACTTCTTATCATATTCATTATGACAATTCTGGATAGATAAGGTTCAGCATGGAGATTTATTTCGGGAATGTTTTTATTTAGCCAGAATAAAGCATATGCGTTTAAAAATGAGATTCTGTCCGTTTTTCCGAATTTGCTTTCGTATTTCTTCGTGTAAAAAAGAAGAGAATCATATTCATATTTTTTGTAGTAGTATGTGATTGTTTCGAATATTGCATATTTTTTATCAACGGATTTAATAAGGTTGATTCCCTTCAATGTGTCCCCTTCAATCATGTATGATTTTCCCTTAAGATAATTCTTGTAATCGGTATATTGCGATGAAGTTATATTATCGATAAAGTAGGATGCTATTTTAGACATCCCTTTTTCAAGTAAATAATTTGCAATAAAAATGTTGTATGATTTTTTTTCTCTCAATATCTTTGAGTAATTGTTCTTAAAGTAAGAGGTAATATCGCCCTTTTTCCCACTTGTAACAAAGTAATCAATCGTCGTACCGAATGCATGTTTTATATGAGTTGTATCGGTATCGTTATTAATTATATCGGAGTAGTAATTGAGCATTTGTGAATACTCTCTCGAGTTAAAGGATATATCACCGAGAAGAAGTATGGTATCGTAATATTTGTCGCTGTTTTTATACTGTGTAAGAAGTTTTTTTGAGTAGTATTTTGCGCTGTCTGGTTTATTTGTATTGTAAAAGGCAAGAGAGATATAATATAGAGCGTCATCGGCAACTGTATTAGCAGGATATTTGTTTATAAATGTTTTTAAAAGGTGTATGGCGGAGTTGTAATCTCCTTTTTCATAAAGTACCTTTCCTTGTCTGAAAAGTGCTTTTTGTATTTCCTTTTTGCCTTTTATTTTCCCGTAATATGATAAAGCTTCATCCTTTTTTCCCGTATTATAAGCGCAATTCCCAAGTTCGAGAAGTGCCTCGTTATAGTAAATTGATTCCGGATAATCGTTTACAAATTTCTTAAAGTAAACATACGCGTTTTTATAATCCTCCATTTTCATGTATGTCCATGCCAATGCCCTTAATGACAATTCTTTGTATGGTTCAATTGCTCCCGGATAATAGTTGTTTAGAAGGGCAAGGGATTGTTTATACTTCTTTTCTTTAATTAGGATATCATCTTTCAATAATGTAAGTTCGTTTCTATAATAGGAGAGAGAGTTCCACCATTTATTAATGTATTTTAAAGCCGCTTGATATTGTTTCATTTTAGAATAGGATAAAATTATATGGTATCTTACGGAGCCCATATATTCGGCAATATCACGGTTTCCGAGAAGAGTTCTAAAGTTCATTAAAGCTTTGTTGTATTTACCTGTTTTATATTCATAATCAGCCAATGCAAGTTTATAATAGGATGAAGAAATTTTACTCAACTTTTTGAGTTGCATTTTGATAGCAGCTTCATCGCCTTTATTAAGGTAGTAATCAAATTTCTCGAATTCGATTTTCTTAATGAGTTCGTTACTTTTACCAAATCTGATAAGGCTATCAGAAAGGGTTAGGAACATACTGTCTTTTTTTAACTGCTTATTGCATAAAGCGGCATAGAAGATTTTACGCTCAGCAAAATCTGATCGATCGGGTATATTGTTTAGATAGGATAAAGCTTTTTCATAATCGGCTTTTTGATAATTGAGCCAGGCAAGCCCGAAATAACCCGCTTTTCTATATTTTGTGTTTTTCATAAGTTGGTTAAACAATTTATTAGCCGTATAGTAATTGCCTGTTACGGTATATATTTCTCCGAGAAGGTACATGGAGGGATATTTGTAATCGTTATTTGAAAGAAGATTTTTGTTAAGATATTTAATGGATTTATTGTAATCACCATAGCTGAAATAAATATCCCCGGCAATATAATAGGCTTCGTTAAGATATTCGGATTTTTTGTTGGAAAGTATAATTTTTATTGCCGAAAGGGCTTTTTTGCTATTCCCTTGTATTTTGTAAAGCTCTGCAAGTTTTGCATAAATTGGTTCGTTATTGCCTTTTGAAGTTTTTAATCTGCCTATGAGAAGGTTTACCCCTTTGTTAATCTTACCGAGTTTAGCATAACATTCGGCAAGATTAATGGCAATTTCATTTCCATAAGTTATATTGTTGAATTGATAAGCTTTTTTCAGGTATTTGACAGCGGATGAATAAGAACCTTTTTTCATATAGATTATACCAATGCGAGAATATGCAAAGGCAATGAATTTACCCGAAGGATAGTTGTTCAAATAAGTGTTAAAACTCATCAAAGCACTGTTAAGTTTTTGGGAACGAAGATAGCACTCACCGAGCAATAAAAGTGATTTCTCTTTAATTTCCGGTGAATTTGACGAATTGTAAAGTGATTTAAATGTGGAAACCGATTGTGAATAAAATCCGTCATTCATCTGTTGTACGGCAACACCAAAATCCTCGGATTCACCGGCAAAAATTAAAACAGGCAAGAAAAAAAGCAAAGCGAAAAATAATCTTTTCATATCGATTAATCGGTTACAACATTTCCCAGGGCAATGGAGTTTAGTTTGGTTTTTAATGTATCGGCTCTCGAAAGCAGAAGACAAGGAGCTTTTGCTCCGAGAATCACCCCTCCCAACTCAATATCAGAGGTATAAACCATTGTTTTCACTATGGCATTTCCCGAAACAAGGTTTGGCACCAGAATTATATCGGTATTACCGCAAACGTCACAATTCAATTTTTTATGTTCCGCCGCCTCTTTTGATAAAATTATATCCATGGCGAGCGGCCCCTCAACGTTGCATTTTCCTAACTGCCCTCTTTGTCCCATCTTACTTAGTATGGCTCCGTCCAGGTTTTCCTGAATATCCGGGTTAACTATCTCAACCGGTCCGAGTACGGCAACATTTGGTATTTCTATTTGCATTGCGTGAGCAAATTCAATTGCATTTTTCAGTATTTGCACTTTTGCATTCAAATCGGGATATATGTTCATTCCTCCGTCTGTATATTGTATTATTCTGTTAAATTTTTTAATTTCCACAATAGCCGTATGACTAAGTAGTCTGCCTGTTCTTAACCCGATTTCCTTGTCCAAAACACCTCGTAAAAAATCTGCAGTCTGGGTAAAACCTTTTAGAATAAATTTGCAATCGCCATCACGGACCAACTTTACTGCCTTCAAAATTGAGTCCCGGTTATCTTTTCCCTCTACTATTTCGAAATAATCCGTTGCTATGCCCAATTTTTCAAGTATGGGGGATATTTCGTTTCTCTTGCCGGTTAATACGGCTTCCACTATACCCATTTGTGAGGCTTCATAACATGCCCTTAAAACAGTTTCATCGGCGGCACATGCTACGGACATTCTTTTTTTACCGTTTTTTTTAGCGAGTTCGTAAATATCGTTAAAAGAATTAAACATTATTCCTCCTGGTTTGGATTTACTCTTTTAATAGAAGCCCCGACATTTGAGAGCTTTTTCTCAATTCTTTCATACCCTCTGTCTATATGGTAAATTCGTGAAATTGTAGTTTTTCCCTTTGCAACCAAAGCCGCTAAAATCAAAGCAGCGGAAGCCCTAAGATCGGATGCCATAACTTCAGCTCCCTCCAGAACAGTCGGACCATTAATAAATGCGTTATTATCTTCTGTTTGAATATCCGCTCCCATCCTCAATAGTTCGGGAACGTACATAAATCGATTCTCAAATATAGTTTCACTAATTATTGATTTTCCTTCCGCTTGGGTCATAAGCACGGCGAATTGGGCTTGCATATCGGTGGGGAAACCGGGATAGGGGAGAACCTTAATATTTGTGGATTTAAAATTCTCTTTCCTTTTGACTAAAATATTATTATGATCCACAATCGGATTTAAGCCAATTTCGTTAAGTTTAACGAGAAGACTCTCAAGATGAGAAGGGATTGTGTTTTTGATAAGTAACTCCTTTGCAGCGAGAACTCCTGCAATAATATATGTCCCCGCTTCGATTCTGTCCGGGATTATACTATACTCCGTGTCATGGAATGTTGTTTTTCCGTTTATTATTATCGTATGTGTTCCCGCTCCTTTTATAT
>Ga0190313_1001857_pt1 | contig 10930 bp, 8 predicted proteins | sample 4870071011_MG_FD_169989 | JGI IMG/M metagenome (GOLD analysis project Ga0190313, IMG submission 169989) | Hydrothermal vent sediment bacterial communities from Southern Trench, Guaymas Basin, Mexico - 4870-07-10-11_MG | ecosystem: Environmental > Aquatic > Marine > Hydrothermal vents > Sediment ...
TCCAAAATTAACGAGATCTTCGGATTTGACATTGATCAGCATATCGCTGTCTTTATCTGAATCTGTAATCTGTGCTCCAAAACCGATCTTTTGATTTACTGTTCTTTTTTTAATTATATCTGTTAAATCTCCAAAAGCGCCGCTCATGATAAAGAGTATATTTTTTGTGTTAACAACTCTTTTTTTTCGTTCCCCTGTTTTGCGGAACATTTCTATTTCCTGAATCATGGAAATCGGATCATGGGGCACTTTTAAATCAACCTCAGTCTCTTCCATTGGTTTTAGAAAAGCTCTTTGTACGCCTGCCCTGGACACATCTGCTCCAATAAGATTACGGCTTGCCGCGATTTTATCTATCTCGTCCACATAGATTATCCCATGTTGAGCCAGTTCAATATCATCACCTGCTTCTTTGACAAGATCACGCACCAGGTCTTCCACGTCTCCACCCACATAACCTGTCTCACTGAATTTGGTTGCATCCCCCTTTACAAAAGGGACACCGATTTTCTTTGCTATAAGTTTAATCATGAAAGTCTTGCCGACGCCGGTTGGGCCTATCATAAGAACATTGTTTTTAATGTTGCCGGCTATCTCGCTGAGTTCACTTGCAGATGACTTTAAATATTGAATTTTATTGAAGTGTGTGCAAATCTTTGTGGCCAGAACAGCTTTTGCATTATCCTGCTTTATAATATAATTATTAAGATAAGTGATAAGCTCTTCAGGCATTAAATCAAAATTAATCTCTTTATTTTTTTTTATTTCCCTGCCGTTTTCTGAAATATCCTCAAGCCGCTGAACAGCCGGAGACATTATCTTTACACTTCCTCCGAATTTTTTAGACAAAAAATCGCCGATTTCTTTTTCAAGTTCTTTTGGGCTTGGTATTTTTTCATTTTCTATCATAAAATTACTATAATCATGCCATATGGAAAATGCAAGCGTCAGGTAAAAATAAAATTTTTGCCTGACCCAGAGATCGGGCAGATAAGCGCAGACTTCGAAAGGGGCATTTTGAAATCGGCTCTAAAGATTATTTATTAAATATGCCATATCCTTAACAGCCCTTTCAATTCCCACGAGAGCGGCTCTTGCAATAATGCTGTGGCCTATGCTGAACTCATCTATTTCAGTCAGCCCTTTAAAATATTTTATTGTATTATAGCATATGCCGTGGCCTACATTAATTCCCAGTTTTAATTTATGCGCCAGTTTTACGGAATCAACCACCTTTAAAAAAGCCTGATCTCGTTGTTTAAATGTTTTTGCATCACAAAAAGTCCCGGTATGAATCTCAACCAAATCAGCATTAATCTGGTGAGCCAGTCTTACCTGTTCAAAATCAGGATCTATGAATATGCTCACTGGGATACCGCTGTTTTGCAGGGTGCCCACTGCTTCGGATATGGAAGTCTTATGAACAATCAGATCCAACCCGCCTTCCGTGGTTAGTTCTTCACGGTTTTCAGGCACAAGCGTAACGAGATCCGGCTTTATGTTAAGAGCGATTCCCACCATCTCAGGAGTCGAGGCCATCTCAAGGATCAGTTTGGTTTGAACCACTTCACGCAGTATCTTAACATCACGGTCCTGAATATGCCGTCTGTCCGCCCTGAGATGCACAACAATACCATCCGCCCCTGCATTTTCAGCCATCAGAGCCACCCCCACGGGATCGGGATACCTGGTTTTTCTTGCTTCTCTCAATGTAGCAACATGATCCACGTTCACAGCTAATCCTGCCATCAATTACCCCCTTCTATAGCTTGTCACATAATAAATTTCACAAGGCCAGAGGGAGGAAGGCGTATTGTAATACTCCGACGACCGATAACGCAGTGAAATTATTTATGTGACGGTCTATAAATCAATTTTAACGTTCAAATGCACCCTGCTTCTCAACTGTAAACAGGTTAGCGCCTTTATTCTTCAAGCATTTTTTGGAAGAATCTTCATGAGTTCCCTGCTTCTTGACTCCATCTCCACAGCCTCTTTCTCTGTTTTTTCATGATCATACCCCATCAAATGCAGGATTCCGTGTACAAGAAGCTCCCCAAAACGTTCTTCCAGGCTGATTTCCATACTCCGACTTTCTTTTTCCGCTGTATCAGCAGAAATAACCACATCACCAAGCAACTGTGGAGTAATATCAGAAAAACGCCCCTCATGCATGGGGAAAGCTAATACATTTGTGGGACCTGTTTTATTTAAATATTTTTTATTCAGTACTTCTATCTGTAGATCATCAAGTATAAGGATAGAGAGTTCCCGGTCAAGACTATCTGTTTCAGGATACCCCAAGGCGCTTAAGATGACCTGGGCCATCTGTTGAATTTTTTCTGTCGATATCCTTACCCTGTTTTGTTTGTTTGTTATCAGAACTCCCATTTTTCCCTTTTCCATTTTTCTCAACCGTGTTTTCAGAATAATCTATGCGGTGGTGATATATTCCGGTTAATATCTTATTAAAACTTCTGGCAATGTTATGGAGATCTTTTAAAGTAAGCTCACAGTTACTCAGTTGAGCATCAGCAAAAACATTATTTATCATCTTCTGAACATGCCCCTGAATTCTGGCAGAAGTAGGATTTTCCAGAGTTCTTGATGCAGCCTCAACCACATCTGCCAGCATGACAATTGCCGCCTCCCTTGTTTGAGGCTTTGGACCGGGGTATCTGAAATCATTCATGTTGACATTGTTTTCACCCTTAAGACTTACAGCTTTATCATAAAAAAATTTGATGAGACTTGTTCCATGATGTTGCCTTATAGTATCAATTATCTCCTGTCCAAGCCCATTCTCCTTTGCCATTTCAACTCCGTTTTTTATATGAGCTATAAGAACAAGACTCGACATGGAAGGCGCCAGCTTATCGTGCCTGTTTTTACCGTCTGTCTGATTTTCTATAAAGTATAATGGGTTGTTGATTTTGCCTATATCATGATAATATCCGCATACCTTGGCAAGCAGCGGGTTGGCGTCGATTTCAGATGCAGCCGCTTCAGCCATGGAACCCACTATTACCGAATGATGATAAGTCCCTGGAGCTTCAAGCATCAGGCGCCGAAGAATAGGCTGATCAAGGTTGGCAAGTTCAAGAAGCTTTATATCTGTGGTATATTTAAAAATTGTTTCCACAAAAGGGGCTATTCCTGATGCTAAAATTCCTGTTATTATTCCTCCCATAAAAGCAAAAACCAGATCCCACAAGAGTTTAAGCCATAAAAATTCAGCAGCATAAAGATAAAGCGCTATTGCAAGAACCATATTAAGAATACCTAATTTTGCGCCTGCTCTTATGAAAACTCTTCGCGCTCTGCAGCTCTGCATCCAGTAAGCAGCCATTGAACTGTTTATTAAAAAATATATAAAAAAATCAAACCTGTTTTCAATTATAACAGGGATACAGGTCGACATTATAAGAGCAAAAGGGACAGCTATACCTATACCGAGAAAAAGGCATATTGTCATGGCGCCGGAAGCAAATGGAATTGCAAAAATAACAGATGATGCAGGTATGTAAAAAGGAGGGGTGGTCGGAAATATTTTTATTAAAGAGAATGAAAATTTAAAAATCAGTAAAAAGATTATTATTAGACACCCGATAAATAAAATGTTTTTGTTGTGAGCATCCGAATTCCGCATTTTTGTAGTAAAATTAATAATATATGTGGCGAAAAACAGAGAAAAGATAATCATGCCAGTTCCTGCGCTTCTTGCGGCCACATGTCCTTTTTTTGTCTGGGCATGCAGAGCTTTAAGTTTAAGGAGCTGAACCTCCGTAACCCTTTCACCTTCCCGGAGCAGCATCTCTCCTGTTTTTATCCTGTAAAGGACAGGTTTTACTTCATCTTCAGCCTTTTTTTTCCTTTTTTCAGTTTCGTTGGTATTTAAAGTGATATTGGGGTGTATAATCTTCTGGGTAATATCCACAATTAGATTTCGCAGATTATAGTTCATCCCCTTTAACAGGGGCTGACCGATTATTCTGACCATGGTTTTTGCCTGTTCAAGGCCATAAAATTTCTTTAAATTATGATAAACCAGTTCATTATCTGCACCTATGGTTTTTAATACAATACCCTTGCCGGACTCTTTTAACAGAATCTCCTTGTTGGTTACAACGCCGTTTTGTAAAATTTCATTGAGTATTACTATGATAAAATTTGAAATATCCTTTGAAAAATGTTCAATCTCCAGGATTTTATATGCGCCATTGCTTACGTTTATTCCCAGTTTCTCATCAAAATCTTTTTTTTTCAGCATAATTTTGGCATGCAAATCCGCAACGTCTTTTTTTTGTTGAGAAGCAGAATAATCCTGTTTCGCACCTGCTGCTTTTCCCTTCTCGCTTTCATACTCCTCAAAAACCGATGCAAGATTTTTAAATGCCTGAGTTATGTTTAAGGTTAATCTTTTATAAAGGAGTGGATCATAATCGTAAACAGTTAAAACCTCATCCCTTGCGCGAATGCGATTTTCCTTAGTAGCTTCGTTATCTTCAACAAAAAAATTTCTTTGGGCTTTAATATCCTTATCAGCAATATCTCCGAGCATATAAGGAGGACTCGTAATAATTATACTGGGGTAAAGAATAACTGTAAAAATTATTGCAATAAGAACAAGTATTCCCCATGGGACAAAGCTGCTTGAGCCAAAGTGCTTGCTTACGGTTTCTTTGGTTTTTTCAATATTCATCTTTTAAAAACATTTATTAACAAAAATTTACAAACTTTAAAAAACAGATATACCAAAACAACCGGTATTATTCCGGTCTGGTTTCAGTGTGCTCCTCATAGGCATCTATTATATCCTGCACAAGCCTGTGTCTTACAACATCTGTTTTCGAAAAAAAAACTAACTTTATACCTTCTATGTTTTTCAGTATATTTTTTGCTTCAATAAGACCGGAAGTTTTTACAGGAGGAAGATCAATCTGTGTAATATCTCCTGTTATTACAGCCTTGGAGCTGAAGCCTATTCTGGTTAAAAACATTTTCATCTGTTCAGAGGTTGCATTTTGCGCTTCATCAAGAATTATAAAAGCGTCATTTAAAGTTCTTCCACGCATAAAAGCAAGGGGCGCAACCTCTATTACCCCTCGTTGCATCAACCCCGAGACTTTTTCAAACTGCATCATATCATGCAGGGCATCGTAAAGAGGTCTTAAATAAGGATCAACCTTTTCAGCAAGATCTCCAGGCAAAAAACCAAGAGCCTCTCCTGCTTCAACAGCAGGTCTTGTGAGTATTATGCGGCTTACCAGTTTTTTTGAGAGTGCAGCCACAGCCATTGCCATTGCAAGATATGTCTTCCCTGTTCCGGCAGGGCCTATGCCGAAAACAATATCAAAACTGCGCATGGCATCTATATACTCTTTTTGAGCACGGCTTCGCGGTGTTATGGGGCGTTTTTTTGATGTAACAAAAACAGTATCTAAAAAAATATCCTTAAGCTTAATCCTGTCATCTGAACATATTGCATTAATAGCATAGTCAACATCATTTGAATAAACAGGATATTTGTCTTGCAGCAACCCGTATAACTGTTCAAGTATATTAGAGGCAAGGCTTAACCCTATATTACCTCCATAGATAAAAACAGTGTTGCCTCTTGCATCAATCTTCACGTCCAGAGCCTTTGCAATTTTTTTCAGGTGGCTGTTGTGTTCACCGAAAAGCTGTATTGCAAAATCTATGTCAGGAAAAGTCAGCTTAAGATAAGAACTATCTTCGTTTTCACCTTTGATTTTAATTATTGTTTTTTGCTTTGTCATTAATTACATCTTTTACTGCTTTTGAATAATTTTTTATTTTTATATCATACTCTTTTAAAACATTGCAAACTACAATTGTGATGGTCTCGTAAAAAGCCGTCATTCCCGCGAGGCGGGAATCCATGGAGTGTGTAACTGTTTGGAAATACTGGATTCCCAATCCCTTTATATACTTTTACCTGCAAAGGTGTGCCATATACCGTCCTGTTCCCATTTTTTTATTATTTTCACGGGAAGTTGCGACAAAACATGTTCAACATTCCTTGCCTGTGTGCGCAAAAGACCTGACAAAACAAAATATTTTTTTTCAAGAAAACCATTTGAAATTATCAGATCTTTCATAACATCATAGTGAATATTGGCAATTAAAAGATCTGCCTTGCAGTCTATAAAATCTTCAGCCTGCCCTTGGACGGCAAATATTGAGTCTTCAAGCCGGTTTAATCTGATATTGTTTTCAGCTGTTTTTGCAGCAAGAAAATTAAAATCAACTGCAATAATTTTTTTGCATCCAAGCTTGGCAGCAGCCAAAGCAAGAAGACCTGTGCCGGTTCCTAAATCAAGAACCGTTTCAATTTTATTTTTGCTGGAAATTAATTCAAGAGCTCTGATGCAGGCATGGGTTGTTGTATGTGCGCCATTTCCAAAAACAACTCCAGGATCGAGTAGTATGTCGAACTTTTTCATGGATGCATTAGACTTGAACCATGGAGGAGTTATAAAAAATCTGCCGATTTTAAATGGTACAAGCTCACCTCCCTGCCACTCGTCATATGACATAAAAAATTTATCGAGGAGGCGCAGCCCCGGCTGGCCCCTTAAAATTTTTTCAACTTTTTCATGTGCGGGTTCGGAAAAAAAAAGGAACGTAAACTCGTCTTCTTCCCAGTTGCCGATAAAATCTTTGTCGAAAACAGCTCCATCCGGCTTGAGGCGCCCTTCAATATAGTAAATATAAAGGTTCTTATAGGGCACATTTTTATAAATTTTGAAAGAGTTGTCTATTATCACCCGGATACAGTATCAACAGATGCAAAGTCCGGTTCATGAAGTGGAATCAATATGTCTGCAATATCTTTGACTTTGAGCATGATATCATATGATTCATAAACATTAACGACCGTTCCCGGTGGAATAACCTCCATTTCCATTGCTTTTATCTCTTTTGGAGGAAAAAAATTTTCCCTTATCACACAAAAGCCGGTTATGGCTGCTTTTCCATCGGGTGTATCCACAAGGATATTTTTTTCGCCGCCTTCCAGATACCATGAATAAATGGGAATGGTATATTTCTTTCCATAGTCATGCTGGTAGGTCATCATCCCTTTATCAAATACTTTGGTTCCCACTACAATGGGATGTATCTTATATAGATTCAAGGGTTACCTCCCTGATTTAATGGCTGTGAAAATTATTTCATCCCCGTTCCTAAGGTTAAATCAGTGCTTCTGACAAAACCGTATCCATATGCTTCACAGGTATAAACTTTATTTTCGTTTTTATTTTTTCAGGAATTTCGGAAACATCCTTCATGTTTTTTTCAGGAATGATTATAGTATGAACGCCCGCTCTCAAAGCACCCATCGCCTTTTCTTTCAAGCCTCCAATGGGAAGAACTCTTCCGCTCAGGGTTATTTCACCTGTCATGGCTACATCTTTGTTCACAGGCTTTTTTGTTAAAACTGAAATAAGGGAAGTCGCCATGACTATACCTGCTGAAGGGCCGTCCTTTGGTATGGCTCCTGCCGGAACATGAATATGAATGTCAAGGTTTTCAAAATGATTTTTTTCCAGGCCGAATGAATCAAGCATAGACCTTGCATAACTCACTGCTGCACGTGCAGACTCCTGCATGACATCACCAAGTTGGCCGGTTATTATTAATTCTCCCTTGCCTCCAAGTACGGAAGCTTCCACATATAAAACCTCACCGCCGACCTGTGTCCATGCAAGACCTGTTGCAAGGCCAATCTGACTTGTCTCTTGTTCCATTTCCGGGAAGTACTTATATTCGCCTATAAAATCTTTAAGGTTTTTTTGTGTAATTCTGAAGGGGCCTTTTTCTTCTTCCGCAATTTTACGTGCAACCTTGCGGCAGATTGACCCAATTTCACGCTCAAGATTTCTTAACCCTGCTTCACAGGTATATCCGGAAATAATGCTATCTATAGCGCCAGTGCTAAAAGTGATGTTTTTTGCATTTAAACCATTTTCCTTGATCTGTCTGCGAACAAGATATTTTTTAGCTATTACTCTTTTTTCTTCTTCAGTATATCCTGCAATGGAAATAATCTCCATCCTGTCAAGAAGAGCAGATGGAATAGGGTCCGTATAATTAGCCGTGAGGATAAACATGACCCTGGAAAGATCAAAGGGAATGTTAAGGTAGTGATCACTGAAGGCAAAGTTTTGCTCAGGATCAAGAGCTTCCAGCAGGGCAGAAGAAGGGTCCCCGCGAAAATCCGAAACAAGTTTATCTATCTCATCCATCATAAACACAGGGTTATTTGTTTTGCACTGTTTCAGGCCCTGAAGAATACGTCCGGGTAATGCTCCTATGTATGTTCGCCTGTGTCCTCTTATTTCAGCTTCATCACGAATTCCGCCAAGGGAAATTCTAACAAACTTTCGTTTCATGGCACGGGCTATGGCCTGGCCAAGGGAGGTCTTTCCGACTCCGGGAGGACCAACAAAACATAGAATAGGCCCCTTGCTTTTAGGATTAAGTATTCGAACGCTTAAACATTCAAGGATTCTGTCTTTAATTTTATCGAGACCATAATGCTCTTTATCAAGAATTTTTTTTGCATTTTTTATTTTGAGCAAATCTTTTGATGATTTACTCCAGGGCATTTGAACCAGCCAGTCGAGATAGGTGCGTATAACTGAATATTCGGCTGATTCAGGGTGCATATGTTCGAGACGTCTGGCCTGCTTAAAAGCCTCTTCCTCGGCTTCCTTAGACATTTTGGCAAGTTTTATTCTCTTGTTATAATCTGATATTTCCTGGAACCTTTCATCATTTTCTCCAAGCTCTTTGTTTATTACCCGCATCTGTTCCCGCAAAAAATAGTCCCGCTGATTTTTAGAGATTTCATCCTTGACGTCTGACTGTATTTTTGCCTGTATTGAGGAAAGTTCAACTTCCTTGGAAAGCAGATCATTAACTTTTTCCAAACGCTTAACAGGATCCAGGAGCTCAAGAAGAGCCTGTGCCTCATCAATTTTCATTTTTAAATTGGAAGCAATAAGATCGGCAAGCCTGCCCGGGGTTTCTATGCTTTCAAGAATTGCGCTTATATCGCCGCTCATCTCACCCCGAAAAGTCATAATTTTTTCTGCATATTCCCTCACGTTGCGCATCATTGCCTTGGTTTTTAAACTAATCTTTTTAACAGGTTTTTCCTCGATAATTTTTATTTTTACCTTGAATATTTTTTTCCTGCTTGTGTATCTGACAATTTTAGCCTTGTATATACCCTGAACAAGTGCTTTAATCCTGCCGTCAGGAAATTTCAGCATGCGAAGAATACGACCTATGGTGCCCACGCGGTAAATTTCATCTGTGTCAGGAGATTCAACCTCAGGATTTTTCTGGGTTGCAAGAAAAATAAAGTTGCTTTGTGAAGCGGCTTCTTCAAGAGCTTTAACTGACTTGCCTCTCCCTATAAGAAGGGGAAGAAGCATGTCTGTAAAAAATACAACGTCGCGGACAGGCATCAACGGAAGTATAGACGGGACATCTGAGGCTTTATAATCTTCTTCAATTATATTTATAAGATCATCTTTATCTATTTCAGCCATTTTAATCCTTATATATTTATCTGTTTATCTCTGTTTTTAATGGTTTCGCAATTTGCAATGTTTTATAATAGTAATTATATATTATAAAACATATTTTTCCTTTGACAATATAATTTCTCTTTTTTATTCAATATAAACAAAAAAATAATATTTTTTTGTTTATATTGATTTTTATTTATCAACTTGAAATGGAGCAATAAAAATAGAAACTCATCTATTTGAAATATTGGCAATAGTCTTAGGTGCCTGTATCGGAAGTTTTATGAATGTCTGTATATATAGACTTCCACTGTCGAAATCGTTAGTGAACCCCTCGCGTTCATTTTGTCCAAATTGTGGCAATACTATAAAATTTTATAATAATATACCTGTGTTAAGCTATTTACTGCTTAAAGGAAGATGTAGTAATTGCAAGAAACCTATCAGTTTTCGATACCCTTTTGTTGAAATATTAAGCGGTATCACTGCCCTTGGCATTTTATTAAAATTCGGTTTAAACATTGAGGCCGTGATATATTATACCTTTATTTCAGCCCTGACGGTTATAACCTTCATAGATATCGATCACCAGATAATTCCTGACGTGATAACGCTTCCGGGCATTCCAGTTTGTTTTGCAGCCACTTTTGCACTTCCAAAAATATTCTTTATGGACTCGCTTGCAGGCATACTTGCAGGGGGAGGAAGTTTATATCTTGTGGCCTGGATATACTATTTTATAAAAAAAGAAGATGGAATGGGCGGAGGTGATATTAAACTTCTCGCAATGATCGGCGCTCTCCTTGGATTTAAAGGAGTTCTTTTTACGATTTTTGCAGGCTCTGCAATAGGGACAGTCGCAGGAATTATAATAATGATGGGCACACGTATGATGAATATGAAATTACGCATACCATTCGGCCCTTTTTTATCAGTTGGCGCAGTTCTGTATATATTTTATGGCAGGGAGATTATATCGTGGTATTTTAAATTAATATCCTGAGCCGGACAAACTGCCACTCACAACTTTCTGCATCAATTTTTGCCGCCATATTTTTGACTTTAGGGTCAATTTAAACGTGAAGAAATTTTCATTCCGTAACAATCTGCTGAACATTTTTTAAAGTCTCGTCTTGAAATCAATACAGGCCGCTTACCTGCTTGTATACTCCTGCACCGCTAACAACATGTGATGATTTCTGATAAATTATGGCATGAAATATGCTTGTGATATTGTCAGAGCAGAAATTAATGTCATTGATTTGCTCCTTTGCAAAAGTCGCTTTGTCATTTTGAAGGAAGCGATAAATCTTGTTTCAGGAGAGTCTGAAAGATTATATGTCGCCAGAGCTCTTCAAAATGACAAC
>Ga0190313_1001858_pt1 | contig 10925 bp, 8 predicted proteins | sample 4870071011_MG_FD_169989 | JGI IMG/M metagenome (GOLD analysis project Ga0190313, IMG submission 169989) | Hydrothermal vent sediment bacterial communities from Southern Trench, Guaymas Basin, Mexico - 4870-07-10-11_MG | ecosystem: Environmental > Aquatic > Marine > Hydrothermal vents > Sediment ...
TAAATTAATCTGGTCCAAGTGAACTTGCGAATTTAATAATTAGAGACCTTATAAATCTCCATGCAGATGCAATAGCAAGACTCAAACCACATTGATAAAGACCACCAACAAGTAGTATTATTAGAAATGGAATATACCACCAAAAACAAATGCCAATATAATTGATATAAATTCAATGCTCTTGTTTACTCTTTTGTGTTTCATGAATTTTCCTTGTTTTCATCTATTTAGTTGCTAAAATTAAGCATATTTTTAAAAGTCTCTGAAATTGTGCACAATAATTTGCATTAGTTTTCAACCAAATTAATGATCAAAGAAGACGAGAAATTTCGCAATAAGAATGTGAAAGAGAGCCGTCTTGAGCATAAAATATTAGAAATTATGTCTAGATATAGAAGAATCAATAAGCCTTAGGTAATTGTTTGATAGTATTAAAGTTTCTCACGAATTCTCTCAAGATAGGGTAGATTTCTTCATTGGAATAAAAAGGCTTTACAAAACATTATAATTAAAAAATCTAATTAATGATACTCATTTTTAAAGTATAATCAAAAACCGCATTTATTCTTTTGATGTATTTTTTTCTTTTTGGAATTATAAACTTTTCTTACAGATACCGCAATTACTGTTAAAATACATATGATTGTTAGTAGACTTACCACCTGCAATAACATGTTTTTGAGTATTAAATCAGTTTTAATTCGTATGAAAGTCATTCCCAAGTCTGTGAAGAGTATAATGTAATTGCTAGAAATCATCATATCAAGTATGCGGCAATTGAGTTGAAGTGTAGTGATATTAGAGATACTCCTCACTATTCTGATAAAATGTAGCGTAATTGAGTTATTAGTCTTTTCTTCCACAATAACAGCTAAACCACTAGCAAGCTCTCGAATCATTATAATTGGATTTTGAGTATTCATCATTTCTTTTGTATTGTTAGTATAAAGATCTTTAATTAATACTTCTCCAGTTTTATATCCTACTAGTAAATATGATCCTTCTATTGTATTCACAATGGTTGCAGTGTTTATTTCACGGTTGAAAAGTATTGTTCTTAACATACCATTAAATAGCATTACTTGTCCTTTGTCAGTTACCATAAGCAATTTACTCTTTCTCATTGCCTTAATAATTGTAAAATCGATTAAGTCTTTAATATCAAAAATCTTAGATATATTACCTTCACTAAAATCATATACTTTTATTGACCATATGTACTTTCTACTTGGATTAAATTTAATGTAGCCTAAGACAAGTTCTTGATTACAATCATAATCAATGTCAAGGCTTAGTACAACGTCTGGATATTCCAGAGGTAATGAGAAATTCTTCATACTGTATTCAAAATTATTACTAAAATCAATTACAAACATCTCTGAAGAATCCATTCCGCATATTAATAATTCTTGTGAGTAGTCACCGTCAATATCAGATACAATAGCAAAGTGCACTGTTGCGTCAAAATATGTAACATCATTGAGATGATAGATTTTTATGCGTTTCAAAATGTGTAAGCTTTTATCAATAATAAGAGAGTAAACTATGAATTCAGTATTATATTCAATCGGTTCTGTGTTTCCTCCATAAATATTGATGATCACGAGAATCTCTTCACGGTGATCGCCATTTACATCTCCAAATAAGATTTTTGCTTGTGCGACTCCCATACTTTCATTAATGCTCATTAATTGGAGTTTTGTTTTTTCTCCTGTAATCAAATTGCAACGAATTAGTGTAGCATTTTTCATAATAATATAGGCATATTCACCATGAATTGATATGCCTTTGACATTGAAATCCCCGAATATTCTTAGAGTTTCTATAATTCTTGAGTTTGTATTAGGATTCGTCCATAAGAGAAGAGGGTCATTCCTAATTGCATATATAGTATTGAAATCACTATTAATCACTTTGACATTATCAGTCAAACTAGACATTTGCTTTTCAAGTAATGTAGTATATATGATTTCCGCGTTCTTTAATCTGAAATTGTCTAAACTTATATCAAAAACTACAACATGTTTTTGATCAGTAGCAAAAATTCTTAATGTATTACTCATATTCATTACATACGCATGTGATTTTAGTATTAATGGATAATATCCTGCAAAAACAGCAAATCCATAAGCACCTAGCTTAGCAGAATTCGGATACTTTTTAACTCCCATTACAAGATTTTTCGTAATATTAATCATAATTAATTCTTCTGGCGCATACCCTATGATGCAGATCGCATTTGTTTTTTTCATCCATTCAAAAGTATATACTATGCGTAGATTTCCTATAACACGCCAGGTGCGATTATTAACATCAATCACTTGAAGATCCTCTGAAAACCATGAAAAAACAAGTATTTCTTCAATTCCATCAAAATCCAAATCAATAAAGAGAACACCGTCACATACATAATAGGGAATATCCCACATCGGAAATGTTTCATTGAAGATAATATTAAATGTTTCATTAGCATATTGCAAAACTAAAACTCCGCCTTGCGTTTTAATGAAGAGAAGCTTACTAATCGGATTCCAATAGAAATCAATAATTCCACCGTGTCCAATACTATTGACATATACACACTTTGACCTATACTTATTCATGAAAGTATGAGATGCGGATGAAACAGATATTTTCGTGATTAAGTAATATTCTAATCCAAACGTTTCATTAAGAACCAATAAATACCCATACTCGTATAGAAACATAGGACTAAGAAGCCACAGAGTGAAATAATCATAAAGATATGCTGAGATTACGTATCTCGTCTTTCCATCAATAAGGATTTTATCAAACTTGTATTTTAATACTCCAGTCTTAAATTCCCTATTGTCAACAATTGCATTGAGTTTCTTTATCAATTCGAATTTTGTGTCAAATACTAAAATAAATCCATTAAGGAGCCCAACAAAAATCTTATCATCAACATATGCAATATCCATTGGAGCAGATTCTACTGAAATGTTTAGCAAGGATTCTCCATATTTTGAAAATACAACGATAAAGTTATTGTAAAATGTTGGAACATAATAAAGAACCCATTTGTTCCAAGTAGGACTAAGCAATTTTCCACAACCAACGATTATCTCTGATGAACCATCAGAATCCAAATCGATAATCTCAATGGCATACGCTATTCCATTTAAAGTTTTTGACCATAGGATCTTTAATGATAATGCATCAAAAACATACAAATTTCTTTCAGCACCAATAACAAGAAGTCCCTTATAACACTTGAAAGCAGTAACTCTATAACCAAGATTAAGATTAGTAATTTCCTTAACATACGAATTGTAACTGTTAGCTGAAACTGCTAATCCAGTAATTGGAACTTGGGAAAAGAGTACCATTAATAATACAAAAGATTTCAAAGAATCTAATCTTGAAACCATAGAATTTCCCTAATTTAAAAAAAGGCTTGATAAATAAATGCTTTTGCTTTCGCTTATGACGATTTCTTGGCATTTTGCGATTTGGTAATTTCTCGTCTTGTTTAATTATTAATTTAATGAAAAAACTAACGCAAATTTTGCATGTGGTTCTAGACATAAATAATACTAAAATGACTATTTTAGCTTAGCTACTAATATGTTTCTTATCTCTTTTAATTCATGAAGTATCTCCTCTAGAATATGTTTTCTTCTTTCTTCTGTCAGTATGCCTATTCTTTTGAGAACTTCTTCGCGTATTTCGTTTGCTGTATTTGGAGACAATCCTTTGAAGCTTATTTCTGGTTTTGCTAGTCCCATTGCTGCTGAGTGAAAGTTAATGCTGGCAATTCCGAGTGCTTTCTCAAATATATTTCTCGAAATAGTCACCAAATTAATTTTTGTTAGTGGTATTGTATTTTCTTGCTTTATTAAAACACCACCTATTGACTTCACGTGTTCTTCTGTGATGAAATATTGTAGTGATTTGTAATAGTAGTATGCCCAAATAAAGCAAATTATGTGAATTACAATAACAATTATAAGTAGTATTATTGTAGCTGGTTGTGATTCTGGAACAAATATTATAAGTGGTACTATCCAAGAGTAGCAAACACAAAGCATTGCTAGTGAAATTATAATGAAATAATACGAAATGAGATTTCTTTCAGGTTTGAAACTTAGGCTTTTCTGCATATAGTTCACCAATATTAATTGTTATGCTTGATTTTTCACACAGGAAAAATATTAAATTACTCAGAATAAGAATCTTTATTTTGGGATATTTCATGTCGCTATCTTTACCAAAAATCATAATTGATCGTATTATTTCTGAAGCACGCAAAAGAGGCATCTCTCCAGAAGAACTTGTAAGCGAAATTCTTCTAAATGAGCTATTTAAGGATCCCAATGACAGACTTCGTGTTTATATAGAGCTTCATAAAAAATACATTAGAGAAGCTGAGAGAAAAATAGAAGAAAAGGACTTTATTCAAGCCTCAGAAAAAATCTGGGGTGCTGCTGCAAGTATAGTAAAAGCGGCTGCATTAGTTTTACTAAGAAAAAGACTTTCAAGCCATGGGGAAATGTGGGAATTTGTCTCAAAGTTGGCTGATAAGTATAATGATGATGAATTGCGACGTCTTTGGAGGACGGCAATAAGCATGCATATTAATTTCTATGAAAATTGGGCTCCTCCCGAGGAAGTTAAAAAATCCCTTGATGATATCAAGAAGTTCGCGGAAAAAATTATGAAATATGCAAATTTGCATCTTTAACATTAAATAACAGTTGAGGAAACCTCTATAATGTTAAAATTAATCAGTTCCTCGTGCTCTAATGACCCTTTGTATTATCCTCTTCAATATGCGCTTTGCTTCTTCTACGGTGCTAATGGATGATTGCCTAAATTGCACACCACCAACATTTTTTCTTCCTCCAGCCGTCACACCATATTTTCTGCATTCTTTAACAATTTCATTGAATATTGGAATTAAGTCAATATCTTTCATGGTTGCAATTCGAGCAGATTCGGGTTTTCCATGTGATATTCCCAAAGAAATTACAATATCGTATTTCTCCTCCAACAAACGCATAGCTTCTGTTATTGCTGCTTTTTCTATTTGATCACTACTATCATATGTAAAGAGAACAACAGATGGAGCCAGTTCTTCGGCACGTGATACTAATTCTCTCACTTTCTTAGGCACTAGTTTCATATATTTCTCTCCCTCTTTTTTAGCCCAATCTACAATCTTATCCCATTTTCCAGAAAAAGCCATTTCAACAAGCATAAATCTCATTTTCTCCTCTGTAACATGAAGGTGATAAGCTGCATGTAATAATTTTGAGAATTCACACGTGTATTGCAAATTATCAGCTTCATCAACAGCATTTAATATTTTCAAAGCAGATTCTGGTAATTTCATTAAATCTTCAAAAATCTTATAAACTAAACTAGCAGCACTTCTTGCATCTTTGACAATATACCTCTCAACTAACTTTTCATTTGAATATATTTCAACACGTGGCGGTTCTGGATGATGATCAAGAAGCAAATTATTCCCAACATAGATCAGTCCTTTTGACTGGGGAAGCTCTATTAAAATACTTTCAGATACCTTTAATCCTTTTAATATTCGTGGATGCGGAAAATGAACTACATCTTTAATATTCTCAATCTTGAAACCATTCTGTTTAAATGCTATAAGTAGCAATGCTGTAGCAAATATTCCATCCAAATCGCCATCACTTATAATCTTAATTCCATGCTTTTTTGCAAAATTAATTAAGAGCCTCGCAACATTATTCATTCACATCACTTATACTCCGCATAATGCAATTATTTTTGGCAATATTCAATATAACTTCTTGAACTAAAAATAAACAACAATAACATATTTTAATATTTTTAAGCTAAAACCATCAACATTTTCTGGTTGCTACTGGGTCTTCTTGTACGTTAGTGCTTTAATGCATGGTGGTTTTGAGAAATACTCGGAGATCTGGAGAGAAATGGTTTCTGAAATGCCATTATGGTCTAAAATTTATCTAGTGGCTATAGCTCCATTTACTGCAGGAATTTTCGAGGAAATCATCTGGAGATGGTTTGGTATTGAACAATTAGAAAAATATTATTCCTCAAGAACAGCAAATATAATTCAAGCTTTAACATTTGGACTTTAGCATGGACTCTCATTGCATACAGTAGCTGCATTCATTATAGGACTAATATATGGCCAAGTATACATACGAAGAAGAAGACTATTGGTTCTTTCAACAGCACATGTTTTAACTGATATTATAGGATTTTCATTAGCATTTCTGTAATTTAGTGACGAGTTATTAATGGAAATTTGGAGTTTTATTCATAATTTGGAGCATTATTCGGCTATTTTTCCTACAATTAATCTAATTCCCTTTTCCTTGCACAACGTTTTTGCTTTCTCAGCTAAATCTTTCCCGAGAATTAACGAAGCCATTATAACTTTTTCCTTCGCACGTTTACCAAGCATTTTCTCAACAGTCTCAATCTTGTTAATCATATCTTTAATCTCTCGTTCCTCAAAAATGAAAGAAGTTATTTCACCAAGAATCAATGGATTCTTTAGAAAAATGTTAATCTCCAGTCCACCATTAAATCTTTTAGAAGTTAATTTTGCATCCCTTGGAATTATACCAAGATCCTTTAAATACTCCTCAACAGTTTCTCGTGCAAATGATTCAAAAGCCTTGCCAATGACCGTATCTAATCTAGCAACAGCACCCATTAAATATTTAAGCATTCTATCATGCACCTCAAGTCTTTTAAGAACTCCGCTAAGGACCGAAAAAATCTTATTAGTATCCTCAGCATGCCTGCGCTCAAGAGACTCTAAGCGAGCAAGAATTCTCTCAACATCCTCAGCATGCCTGCGCTCAAGAGACTCAATTCTGGAAATCATTTTATTAAAGTCTTCTCTTAATTTTCTTAATTCATTGAAAAGTAATTCTATTCCGAGTAATTTTGCAATTGCATCTGGTGCTACTTCTGCGATGGTACTAATAAGCTGTCTTGCTAATTGTGGATTTTGTTTGATTTCTTCAATTAATTTTAAACATAGACTCAACTTCTCCACCAAATATAATACGTTCGTTATGGTATTTAAAATGACAATTTGCTTTATCTATATTGATGATTCCACGTTAATAATTTTTCTGGGATGTATTCTTTCCTTGAGAAATACAACCACTCGTAATAAAGACCATGTATACACCATCTCTGCCCCTCGTGTGAAGATATATCATTCTACCGCAGACGATGTTTCATCATCCAAACATGACGCAATGGTGGATACATTTTATTATCATCACATCATGTATTCGTGGCTCCCTATACTCTATAATCAATAATACTAGTTATCTGATTAAAACCATGCACATCACAAATATTATTTATCGCAAAGAATAAAATTGCAACATACTTGTCTTTCCTACCTAAAGAATTTTCGTCTTATTTAAGTACTAATTTTGATTAAATCTTTAACAATAATAAACTTGTCATATTAATCTACTAAGTAATATAATATATTAGATAACTTATCTATTTGGCGAATGTTATGAGTCTTCGAATTATAAAAGAAATACATAAGCTTCCTCGCGGACAATTATACATAATCTACGTAGAGAAAAATGGCAAGATTATTAAATACAGATACGTCTACAATGGTTATAATTGGAATAAAGACGAATGGATTAGACTCGATCACAAACCAGAAGAACCCAGTCATCTACACATACGCAGAAGAACTCAGATTATTCAATATGAGTTAGAAACCCTCTCTAAAAATTTTTAATGAACTCCACAAGATTTCAGATCAAGCAGTAATGGTAATCAAACATGCGTGAAGTTCTTAACCTCTCATCAATGTCAATCTCTGAAATCTTGCAGAAAATCAAAATGTTTGAAAGAAAATATGGAAAAACACTCAGCGAATTCCTTAAAGACTTTGACGAAAATGAAGCCAATGTTGAAGAACTCGTAGACGTATTTATTTGGGAAGAATTAGAAAAAGAACTTAAACGAAGATTACTCTCCCCAAAATTAATTCTATCACCAAAGGATGCAGAATTAATTAGATTACTATCTCCGCTGCGTCTCGAAATACTCTCAATACTCACAAAACACAAGAACCTAACCCCATCTGATATAGCTAAGAAATTAAATCGGCCACTAGGATCCATTGTATCGGCTCTTTCCCTACTTGAAAAAATAGGTCTAATTAAATCGAGAAACATCGATGGAAGAAAATACTACTACACACATCTTGAGGAAATAGTAATAAAACTAAAATAAAGATTACATCAATTTCAATCTTTCCAATTCCTGCATTCACATTTAATACATTCCTTAAAATCGCTTGCCAATTCTCTATCAAAATCTTTATTTTCATATCAATTGAAGATCATAGGATAATCAAGAGCTTATTTTAAAACTTGCATTTTATTTAGAGCATTATTAAGAGATGTCTAAGTGTTCGAGATACTTAGGACTTTAATAAGCTTATTAATCTTCTTATCGTATGTTTTAAGATAAGCCGGTATTCCATTAATAGGCAGAGGGAGATTGCGAGGATTATACATATTGATATTTCATATCTATAAAACAAGAAAATCTCAGATAATGGAAAATTCGGATTGTAATTTACATGATATACTAAAATGCGTTTGAAAGTTTCTTCTGGTATTATATTTGTTGTATAAACTTTTTCACGATCACTTATAGTAACATTAACTTCACGCTTTATAAAAACATCATTACCAAGAGACACTTTATCGTCATCAAAGAATAGAATTTCTTTTAAAATCCATGTTTCATTAAAAATAACACTAACACTAGAATACAATTGTCTGTTAAAAGCAAAGTACCACAATTCTATGTAAATATTGCCTGCGGATCCCACCACCAATGATATTTCCGTATCAGGTGGAAATGTTTTAAAATTAATATCATGATCAAAACGAAGTCTCTTTATTAAAATTCTACCATACTCGGTCTGATATGGTACTACAGCGACTCCAACACCAATTACTATCACATGATGCGTTTTGTTTAATCGATATGAACACCAACCAATGATGTATATTTGGAAAAACCCATAATTAAACATGCTATTTCTTATATCATATGCTGGTCCGTAATACCATAAATAGCTATCTGGTCTAATCATATTTTCTAACTGATACATTTGTTCTTCAATATTATCAACATATTCTTTATTAATCACAGTACGAAATTGTCCATTAAATGAGATTAGCATAAATGAAGAAACAATAATAATGAGCAAAATCAAGCCAATTATTTTATCTGGTTTCGTTTTAGATACGACGTACGCAAAAAGAGGATATACTAACATTACCATAAAAATTATGTTGAGATTCAAAAAAGAAAGCATATAAAATTCAAAATTTTCCAACACACAAAATTGGAGGAATATCAGAAGAAGCATTGTGATGATAGATTGTGAGAAAAAAGCAATAAACCGCACATTAGCTTTTAACCTTCGAAATTCTTTAAATAGGCCTACCATGAAACTTAATGAAATTGGCGCCAAAATGAAGAAATAAAATGTGCTGAATATAGTAAGAGCAATGATAAAGATTATGAACAAAAGCAAAAACTTAACTTTCATGCACTCCCCCATTCAATCCAATTGCATCTATTTGATACCAAAATACGGATCAAATTTAAAAATTATTAAAATTTTAAACGCGTAAGAAATTCATTAGCGTTTTCTACACTTGCTACGATCGAAGTAATAAGTCATCTGATATGATCATTATAATACATAATTTTCTCTCAATTCGTTCCTCTGGAATGGAAGATTCTTTGAATTTAGACTGAAACCTTTTTTAAAGATAATTCTGAGAAATTGCTAACAACCCTCTTTAAGAAAGATGACCTAAATGTACCATGTGAAGTTATTGAGAAAATAGTTAAGATTTGTGGTTGTCATCCATATTACATGTAGTAATGGGCCACAAAAATTTATGAGCTTGAATCATATGATGATATATCATAGGCTGTGAAGGAATATTTATGGGATTATTCGTGGATATTTTTCTAGACTATATTCATCCATTCGTGAGAAAGGAAAAAGATGGTAAAAATACTTTATTCGATGGCTGAAAGAAAATTAACATATAACGCAGTTGCAAGATTTTTCAGATGAGGATTACTCTAAGCTTTAAAATCTTGTTAGAATGAGTATTGTTTTCAGAGATGAAGAAAGATATGAGATTATAGATCTGCTTTTTTGGATATGTTCGTGCTATTCCAATATTTGGTGAACATCCTTCCAAGACTCTTGTGATTTGTATTGATAGTAAACAAGAAGTAGCATTCTCTGTTCAGAAAGAAGGATTTGTAATTTTGCACATTAGGTACGGTCATGATCCATTTGACTTGTATACATGTCCAAGGAATGAAAAAGAATTCCTATTACAGCAAAACTTGTAGGAATCCAAGTTTAATTCAGATCATCTGATATTCTAAGAATTTCAAAGGATATTCTTGAGGGAGTGAAGTTAGCTAATAAGAAGTATGGTGTTATTCCCAGAATCGCATTCGTATGTGGACGCGGCTTAATAAATTTCTTTACGGAATTGAAGGAAAAGTATGTCTTTGGAACAAAGTATCGCAAGTTAAGAGAAGCAATAAAAGAATCATTATTATAAGTTTCAAAAGCAATATCATTTTTCTTGAATTATTCATTGCCTCAATGCCTACATAATTAATGAATTCCTTTTCATAGTGCAGTAATCCAGGAATTTTCCTCCCAAAAATTGCATACAAGTTTGTATGATACAGTTCTGTATGTAATATTACTAGATACTAATATAAAGTATCATTAATTTCATGAGATTCTAATGATTCTGAAATTAAATCACATATCAACTACTTGTTTGGAATTCAGATATTTCGTTACATATTCATATGAGTCTAATCTTCTGATATCT
>Ga0190313_1001860_pt1 | contig 10913 bp, 8 predicted proteins | sample 4870071011_MG_FD_169989 | JGI IMG/M metagenome (GOLD analysis project Ga0190313, IMG submission 169989) | Hydrothermal vent sediment bacterial communities from Southern Trench, Guaymas Basin, Mexico - 4870-07-10-11_MG | ecosystem: Environmental > Aquatic > Marine > Hydrothermal vents > Sediment ...
GTATCTTACATACCTCTTGAGGCCTAACTCTTCGAATAGGTTCATTTTGTTTATGAGCGAGAAACCATCAAAGAATTCCTTAAACAAATCTCTCTCCTTAAGGAACCTTGCTGGATCAACGAATTCGAAGTCACTGACACCAAACTCCTTTCTTATGTCAGCCATCACCTTTTCCATCAACTCCCTGTTAAGTCTCTCTAGCACTACTAGTGCTTTATTCCTCTTAACAATCACATCTATCACATCGTCTATATCCATGTGTGGTTAATAGTTAACCACATTTATAAATCTTTTCATTTTGGACCTACTCCTTGAAGTTTAAAGTCCCGGTATGCTTAAAGTAGATCCTAACAGGTTTGTTATACTTCTTTCCAAGAGCAAGAATCTCTTTTTGTTTTTCTAGCCAGTAGGATTTTGACAGGTGCTGGTACTTGTCCAATAATTCGGGGAAATTTTCTTTTAGAGCATTTAGTATGTTTTCTCTTGCTACGCTCATATTCAGATCTTCGAACATTAATACATCTGCGTGAGTATGTACCTCTTCGATGATTTCTTTTAAGTCTGTGAGGTATGGTAAGATTGGTCCTATAAATGCGTAGGTCTTTAGACCTTCGTCTTTTAACTTCTTCAGGGCTTTAATTCTCCGCTCTGAGGAAGGGGAGTTAGGCTCGAATACTTTCTTTACGTTCTTGTTTAATGTAGTTATAGTTAGTCCTATCTCTTTTTCTTTGAATTCTTTGAATAGGTCTATATCTCTGGTCACAAGGTCCGATTTGGTGAGAATAATTAAAGTCATATCTTTGTTTAGGTTTTCTAATACTCTTCTAGTTAGAAGGAAATGTTTTTCTATTGGTTGGTATGCATCGGAGACGCTGCATAGGATTACAGACCCTTTCTTATTCAAGCTCTCCTTCTTGACGAGTTCTGGAGCATTTACTTTAACGTCCACAAACTCTCCCCATTTTTCCCCACCTTCCCTCCATCTACACACAAATCTAGCGTAGCAGTATATACAAGCATGCTCACATCCCACATAGTGATTTATTACATAATCTGCATCTGGTATCTTAGTCTTCTGAAGAATGTGCTTAGCTTTTATCTTGTGTATTTTGACCATGTGCACAATTATTCTTTGTGTTTTTATAAATACTCTTAAAGTAAAGTTCCACTAAATTTAAAAGTTGGAAAGTGCTTTTCGTAGATATGGTAAAGGAGTATTACTCAAAATCTGTTAAGTATGAATGGAAGAGACTGATTCAAGATGCGTATCATAGGTTAGAATTTGATACCACAATGAGATTTCTAAAGAAGTACTTGCCTAAAAAAGGACTTATTTTAGATGCTGGTGGTGGTCCAGGCAGATACACCATAGAGCTTGCTAAAAGAGGCTATAATGTTATCTTATTAGATCTTGTTGAAGAGAGTATAGACTTTGCTAAAAAGCAGGTGAAGAAGGCAGGAGTTGAAAAGAGAGTAAAAGATTTCATAGTAGGAGATATAACAGATCTTTCTATGTTCAGATCCAACACATTCGACGCTGTTCTTTGTTTGGGAGGCCCATTGTCTCATGTAAAGGGTAAGAGAAATAGGAGGAAAGCAGTCCTTGAGTTAAAGAGAGTAGCTAAGAAAGGAGCGCCAATATTTATCTCTGTTATGGGCAGGTATGGTGTTCTGTCTCTATTCCTTTCGAAATATGAGGTTGAAGATTGGGCAAAGAAGGAGTTAAGAATGACAGAACATGTTAAGAAGGTGGCGTTTAAGGGAGAAGATTACAGATGGGTGGGGAAGTACTACTGTCACTTTTTCGACCCCGACGAGCTTAAATCATTTTTGAGAGAATGTGGATTGGGTGTTTTAGAGTTAGTTGGATTAGAAGGACTAGCGTCCCCAAATGAATATGCAACAGTTAAAATAAGTAAGGATAAGAAGGCTTGGAAGAATTGGGTTGATATTCATAATAAGCTCTGCACCAATCCTACTGTTGTGGGGATAAGTGCACATATCCTCGCTGTTTGTAGAAAGACTAGCTAAGGTGCATGATCGTTGCTAGGAAGAAAGATACAGGGATGTATTTAGTTGTGGTTCCAATAGAGAATTTATTTCTTGTGAGAACCAAGTCAACATTTTTAAGAGAAGGCCCCGTTTTGTACTTAACTTCAATCTTCATTTTTGGGAGAACTATATCAACCTCTTTTTTCTTGAGTTTGCCATAGCCCATAGCTCTAGAGGAATCTCTTTCAAGAGGTCTTTCAAGCAGCCTAGAAATAGCCTCGACTACTAGTCCTTCAATAAGATGTCCGGTATCTATCTTGACATTGTAATAATTAGAAATGGCTCTTGCCATGAATGGGTCGACAAAGAAGTACTTCCTCTTCTTTCTTATATGTGGCTTCCCATCAAAAAATAGAAGTTTTCTTAATATGAAGCTCCTCTCAAGAGTTGATAGGTACCTTGAGAGAGTAGCTTCATCTAGCTGGGTTGCTAAAGACTTTGCTTCTATGGCCACACCCATACTCTTGACGAGGGAAGGCAGGAGGATATTAAGCTTTGACAAAGAGAGACCTTCTTTTTCAATGGTCCCAAAAGTGTCTTTCACAACTATATCGTATGGCAAGCTATCATTATAGATGTACGATTCGATAGCAGACGGGTAGCCTCCAGTCTCTAGATACATATTAAGTAAATTGTTGAGCACGTTGGCGTATGGTAGTAACTTCTTTGTTCTTTTGAGAGCTGTTATTTGGATGCTCTTTATCTCTAAGTTATTAAGTATCCGATTAAGTTTTTGGGCGGTGTTCATATCGATGTCTAGTTTCTCTTGGGCGAATGAAACTAACGCCTCCCACTTTCCTAGGCTTTTTCTTAATGTAGAGTTTCCAATCTTAACCCTACTCTCTAATATGGATCTCAACATAGACAACACGAACTCTCTAAACGAAAGAGGATAAAAGTTGAGGACCTTTGCCCTTCCAGGAAAGAACTCAGCACTTTTTTCGAGTGCTAGAGGTCTGGACCCAGAGATCCATACCCCTTTAAACCCAAGTTCGAAAGCTTCCTTTGCGCACTTCTCCCAAGAGTTAAGACTTGTTATCTCGTCTATGAGTATTATTCTCTTTTTTGATAAAGAGGCTAGGTTTCTTACAGTGTCTCGGAGGTCTTCTAGACCACTTAATCTGTCTGCTAATATGTATACAAGATTATCTTCTTTTACCTCCCCAAGTTTTTTTGAGAGTTCTCTTATGAGATATGTAGTTTTACCGACTTGCCTTGGGCCCCTTACGATTGCCTTTTGTGGTAGCTTTACTTCTCTATAAACTAGGAATGAGTAGTTATAGTACGAAGAAAATTCTCTGCTATCTCTCCACCATGGGTTCCAGAGGGCAAGCTTTTCTACGTCCATATATCTTTATAGGAAAAGACCTTTATAACCTTTTTCATTACATGAAATTATATATTTATATATTCTTTCACGCCGTGAAAGAACTACAAAAACTCCTCCTCCAAAAGCTTAAGATACATCTCGAAGGCTTTGGGAGTGAAGTAGCCGAAGAGGACCCACTTCTTTGCTTCGTCATGCCTGAAGAACTTTAGTAGAGAGTCTGATAGAGCTCTAGCTATAGCCGACGTGAATCTTCTAGCGGTGTCGAATCTGTTATCGTAATTTAAGTAGTAGTTAAAGTAGTACTCAAATTTCTTGAGTGCTACCTTTGACTTGAAGTAAGGCCTCTTTAGGAGTCTATACAACAAGTCTAGGCTTTCTTCTACGCTTGTTTCACCTTTTGTATGCAAGTATTCAGTATAGTTGTGTACGAATGAGTTAAGGATACCTGCCTTTACTGAGATATCATGGAAAGAAAGAGCTTTGGGTGCTAAGTATGGAGGATAATACTTATCTAAGCCTTCTCTCTTAAGAAGTTCTATTGCCCGGCTCGACCCTGCCTCTGCTATCATTTCTGCTTGTAGCTTTTCAGATTTGTCTGTATAAGTTAGGGAGGTAAGGTTTGTATGCTTGGTTGTAACTATAAAGTGTCCTTGATGGCCAAATAAACTCTCATGCCCAAGCACTTCCGCACAGCTTAACACGTCTAGAAATCTCTTTACTCTCATGTCTGTAAAGTCAAAGTAAGAGATGTAGTATGCATTCTTTGAACCAAAGACTATCTTGCCAGTATAGTGATAGGATGCAGAATTCCTAGCAAACTCTAAACTCTTTTTTAGGGTGTCGTAACTTATCTGGATACCAGAGTCTTTGTGTATGGATTTTAGGAAGTCTTTAACGAATTTGAAGGCGGAGGAGAGTTCTTCCTCTGTTTCTGCGGTAGTAGCCGTAATCGGTCCAAGTTTGAAGTAGGTTTCATTGATCTCATCGACGTCTATTTTCTTAAACACATCAAAAGCTTTCTTTATGTGTTTGTCCTCGAGAAGATACGCCTTGACCACTTCGGAGAGTCTTGGTTCAGAGTTCTTTTTGATCTTTAGATCTTCTACTAGGGATCTTGTCCTCTCTTTGATATTTGTTAGTAGAATCTTTTCAAAGTGTGTATCCGGCTTAGCTTTTTCGACCTTATTTATGAGTTCCTGTCCAGAGTTTATCAGCTTTGTGAATATATGCTCAGTTAGAAAAGGGGCTTGTTCTGAAGATTCCACAGCCTTTGCGTAGTTCATATATTCGTCATCGAGCTCTAGCACCTTAGGACTAACCTTCTTGCAGAAAGGTGTATCTATGAATTTTGCCATGTATTTAAAAGGTGGATGTTGTATAAAATCCTTCCTCTGGGAGAAATAGATTTATAAACTCAGATTATTTTTAAGACTGCATGACTTATATTAAGAAGCTTGAGATACAAGGATTCAAGTCTTTTGCTAAGAAGACTGTTTTCTCTTTCCCCAAAGGCATATCATGTGTTATAGGATCTAATGGTTCTGGTAAGTCCAATGTAGCAGAAGCCATATGTTTTGTAATAGGTAAGTCCTCTAAAAAGGAGCTGAGGGCAGAAAGACTTACAGACTTCATATTCAACGGTGGTAAGAAAGGAAAGCCAGCACAGTTCGCCAAGGTAAAAATAATATTTGATAACTCTGATGGCACTTTCCCGTACAAAGAAAAAGAACTCTCAATAACAAGAACTGTGTCCACGAAAGGAAGTGTTTACACTATAAATGGGGAAAGAGTAACAAGAGAGGAAGTTCTATCCGTTCTTGCCAAAGCCAGGATAGATCCCGATGGTCATAACATAGTCTTACAAGGAGACATCCAGAAGTTTGTAGATTTGGATCCGATGCAAAGAAGGAGCATACTCGAAGAGATTTCTGGTATAGCAATATATGAAGATAAGAAGAGGAAGTCTCTACTCAATCTTCAAAAGGTTGAGGAGAAGATAAAGGAGGCAAACATAGTTTTAGCGGAGAAGAAAAAGCTCTTACAGGAACTTGAAGAGCAAAAGAAAAGGGCCGAAGAGTTTAGGAACTCTGAGATAGAACTAAGGAGGCTAAAAGCTTCACTCCTTTTCAAGGAAATAAAGGACTTGGAGAAAAAGAAAGATGAGATAGAAAAGAAGATAAAAGAACTTGACACAAAAGTCAAGTCAAATGAAAAGCAGATAGAAGAATACGAAAAACAAATAACTAAAAACAAAATCAGGATACAGGAAATTATAAAGGAGACTAAAGACAAGGGCTTCGAACAGGCTTCTGTGATAAGAGAAAAAATAATACGTCTTAATGGTGAGAGGGATAACTTAGAAAGAGAGCTTAGGAATCTCGACAGCCAAATTAAGAGAGCAAAAGAAGCTAGAGACAACTTAAAGAAAGAGCTAGCAAATTACAAAAACGAACTAAAACTTAGGGAGAAAGAGCTTAATGAAGTGAGGGACAAGATAAACAGCTTAAAGGAAGAAATAAGAAACTGTCAATCTGAGATTCAAGATGCAACCTCTGGAATTAAATACAAAGGGTTAGAGGCTGAGCTGAAAGAGATAATGGAGAGGATTTATGAAGTAAGAGGAAAGCTTAACCTTCTTGAAGCTAAGTTAAACCAGATAGCAGAACTAAATGATCTAGAACTAGAACTCAAGAGTAAAGCAAAGGAACTTAAGAAAATAGATTTAGAACTGGAGAAAAAGATAGATGAGAACACAGAACTTGCTACGAAACAAGATGAAGCTGAAGAAGAGATCCGCAACATACAAATTAAACTTCATAACTTAAAGACGAAATCAAAGTTGTCTTATGATCTTTTGAGTGCAGGAGTTAAAGAGATACTAAAGCTTAGGGACGCAGGTAAAATAAAAGGAATAATTGGCGCCGTTTACGAGTTAGGTAGAGCTGAGAAAAAGCATTCTTTAGCTTTGACAGTTGCAGCGGGTTCAAGAATTCTAAACATAGTTGTTAAGAATCCAGACGTAGCGAAGAAATGTATAGAACACCTTAAGAGAAGAGGAGTAGGGAAGGCCACTTTCCTACCACTGAATACCCTTAAGGACTTTAGGGATTATGATGAATCCATCTTAAGAAAAGAGGGTGTAATAAATTATGCTATAAATCTTGTGAAGTTTGATCCGAAGTACAGAAAAGTGTTCTCAACTATATTTAGAGACACTCTAATAGTTGAGAACTTTGAGACCGCCAAGAGGCTTGGCATTGGTAAGTACAGAATGGTTACTCTGGATGGAGATTTATTTGAGATTTCTGGAGCTATAACAGGTGGATCAAGAGACATAGAGAAATTAATAGGATTTAAAGAGAGTATTCCAGAGGATGAAATAAACGAGCTTGAGACCAAACTAGAAGAGTATGAGAAGTATCTTAATAAGATACTTGTACAGCGCAAGGAAAATGAGAAAGAGCTAATAAGATTAAGGGAGACTAAAGCTAGACTGTCTACAGAGAAAGAAATCCTAGAAGAAAGAATAAGTGAGCTTAAGGAATCAACCGCAGGCTTTAGTAAGAGAGAGTATAACGGTCTTAAAGTAGAGCTTAAGAACCTTGAGAAAAGAAGAGAAGAGATAGAAAAAGAATTGAAGTCCAAGCCTGATGAGAAAGGTATAGAAGAGTTAAGGAGAAAGGAAGAGGAATTAAGGCTTGAGCTTGAGAACCTTGTTAAGAGAGAGTCCGAGCTAAGCTCAAAGATAGAACTCTCAATATTAAGGGATATATCTTCTCTTGAGAACTCCATAAGAGACTCTGAACTTCAAGAGTCTAAGTTCGAGAAGATGAGAGAAGAGCTTAAGTCTAGACTCAAAGACATAATAAGCGAGCTTAACGAGCAGAAAAAGATTGAGAAAAAGTTCTTCTCGTCGTTAGAGCACTTAGCCAAGGAGCAAGACAAGCTTGAATTGGAGAATTCCAAACTAGCTGAGAAGATAGATAAGATAAGGAAGGTCATAAGTGATCTTCAAAGCAAGCGTAACAAGCTTGACTTGGATAGGGCAAAGATTGTTTCTAAAATAGAAGGCTTACAAGAGCAGCTTAAGGATTACTCTGAGATTAAGATAAGGTATGTTAAGGAGTCTGTAGTCGAACTTAAAACTAAAATTTCCTCTTTAGAAGCCAAGGTTAACGCCTTGAAACAAAATGTTAACCTTGGAGCTTGGGAGACTTACAAAGAGACAGAAAAGGAGTACAAAGAGATCTCAAACAAAGTGCAGAAATTAATAGACGAGAAGATGAAGATACAAAAGGTAATAGATGAAATAGAAGCAAGGAAGAGGGAAGCATTCATGGAGACATTTAATGAGATAAACAAGTACTTTGATTTGTTCTTTAAGAAGTTATCTCCAGAGGGAGAAGCTAAGCTTATAATTCAAAATGAGGAAGATATATTCAGTGGAGGGATAGATGTTCTAGCTAGACCTGCTGGTAAGAAGATGGTTTCTATGAAATCCATGTCAGGAGGAGAAAAGACAATAACAGCCTTAGCATTCATATTTGCGATACAGAACTACATGCCTGCACCATTCTACATACTTGATGAAGTTGATGCAGCTCTAGATAAGGCCAACTCTCAAACCTTAGCAAGGTTGATAGTTGAGAACTCAAGGTATGCACAGTTCATAATTATAACACACAACGAAGAAGTGATATCCATTGCAGATGTGTTGTATGGTGTTTACATGGATCAGAACGGCTCTTCACAAGTTGTATCCCTAGTCCTCCCAAAAACCAAAGAAGATTTCGAGAACATTAAGAAGCAAATGAGTAGGAAAGCTGGTAAAATCTAACTACAATAGCACATTTTCGATAATCCCTTTTACGATCTTACCATACTTTGTGCAGTTCTCAACAGCCCTTTTGTAGTCAAATATCCCTTTACCACTTGTTATAGAGACAAGTGGTTTTAAACCCAGGCTTTCAGCGCATTTGACATAGTCTTTAATAATCTTCATGTACTTTGTTACGTCCTCTATCTGCGAGTAAATATCTTCAAGTTCTTCACCTTTCTTAAGGTGACAGTATATGTAAACTCCAACGATGTGCGCGCCTATCTCATAAGCCTTTCTACTTTTCAGCAATGTGTTCTCTAGTCGGTTTAAGACTATCTTATGCAGGTTCTCTATACTCTTACCCACAACACCTTTACTGAAGACCTTTTGCTCTATTTGCATGGCCTGTTTTAACTTTTCACGCTTTGCCATGTCAGAGTAGAATCTTAGTTCTCTTTCGTCAAGAACAGCTTCAGCTTCTCTCAACTGGGATGAGAACCTTGAGACGAGCTCCCTATTCTCCCTTTTAAGTTGATGCAAGTTCAATTGATTACCTTTAATGGTTTTCTCTATGTATGTGGGGTAACCTTCTGTTAAGAGGTCTATCAGGAACCTATGCAGTGCAACTCTATAAAGCCTGTAACTTTCGATGAGGAGTGCTACTATGCCTTTTGGGTTCCTTATTCCAATTATCTTTGCAATTTCCTCTTTATTCTTTGCCTCAAGTTTACTTATAGCTTTGGATACCGCTAAATTTACACGATTTATATATGAGTTGAGCCTATACTTCAAGAGTGTCACATTCTCTTGCCTGAAGTGTGCGAACTCATGTGCAAGAGTTCTTGCAAGTTCTTTTTTAAGTAGCTCTTCTGGAGGAATTCCCCTCATGCTTCTCTCGACAAGTATACTTAGTGCTATGTTGTCTAGATACAAAACCACATGCCCTAAAGACTCAGCTTTGGCTGTATGGACCACGTCATGCATGAATTCTCTTTTCTCGTCCTCTGTTATGGGTTTGGAGAATGGGTTGTCTGAGGTTATACTGTTCAATAGTTGTTCAAATACCTTTCTTCCCTTACTGTTTTTTAGCTGGTATCTTATATCGACAAGAAGTATGGGGGAGAAGCCAAGTTCGTCGACAACCTCTGGTAGAACCTCAAGCATGGTCTTGCAGAGGTATTTCAGGACCTTGACAGACTTTCTGTTAAGGTGCTTAAAAGGAAGCTTCTCCTCATAGAGCTTGATGAGAGTACCTTTTTTGGTGTAAATCACCTTCTTCCTACAAAGCTTCCTGCCAAATATCATTTAATAAGAACCAGACAATCAAGAGTTATAGATTTTTCTAATGGGCCGGGTGGGAATCGAACCCACGACCTCAACCGTGTGAGGGTTGCGTCATACCCCTAGACCACCGGCCCACGAAATTCTTTGAATTTCCAATCTTAAATATCTTATCAATTCAGTGGAATAGTGGAATTATACTATCTTCCGGTTTATAAGAACCTTTGGAGTATTAGGTTTTGGTGATGGAACATGAGAATAGAGGATTGGGTGAAAATGATCGAAAAGCAAGCACAGAAGGAAAAAGAAGACATAGAGTGGTTCAAAAGAAGAGTTAGAGTAAGATTCATACAGCAGAACAACCTCTTAAGCATTATAGGCAGAGCCAGCTTCTAAACTTTTTATTCTTTTATCTCTACAAATGTTGATGAGAAGAAGTCTACTAAGTCTTTAGCTCTCTTGATGGCATTCTTTAGCTCGTCAACTTTAGATCTCTCCTCAGAGTTTATCTTCGTTAGTGAAGCATTATTCTCTTCGAGCTCCTTTATAAGCTTCTTTAGCTCTTCTATGTTGTCTAAGACTTCCTTGTACTTCTCTATCTTAATGTACATGTGAGGTCTTGCAGTCTCAAGACCAGTTACCTCTATTGGTTTCTCCTCAACCTTTGTAGGCTTCTTAACCACAGGTTGTGGTTGTGGAACTGTAGGTTGAGCAACCTTTGGCTCTTCAATCTCTGGAAAAGAAGGAAGATCTGTTGGCTTATCAATTACATCCAAGTTAAATTCCTCTTCTTTTTTCTTACCAAACAACATAATCTATGAAAGGATATTTAAGTATTTAAATCTTATTATGAATGTGAAAGAGGCTTCATTCTACACAAAAGAAAACAAGCATGTACAATGTAATCTATGTAGGCATAACTGTATAATACCAGAAGGAAAAACAGGTATTTGTGGGGTTAGGAAGAACATAGAAGGAAAGCTTTATACCTTAACGTACCCAAAGCCAACAGCTTTACACGTAGATCCTATAGAGAAAAAGCCACTTTTCCATTTCCTACCCTTTACAGAAGTCTTTTCTATAGGAAGTTTTGGTTGCAATTTCAAGTGTAAGTTCTGTCAGAACTGGGACATATCACAAGTTGTGCTTGAAAACATAAGAGATGTTCCTCCAAATGAAGTAATAAAGATGGTGCACACACCATCTATAGCCTACACCTATAATGAGCCAACTGTGTTTTATGAGTATGCATATGAGATAGCAACTTTAGCAAATAAGAAAGGAATAAAGAACATATTCGTAACAAATGGTTACATAGAAGAAGAACCACTTAAGAAGATAGAGCCGATACTTGACGCAGCTAACATAGACTTCAAAGCTTACTCTAAAGAATTCTATTCAAAATTGGTTGGAGCAAGCTTTGATAAGTTT
>Ga0190313_1001861_pt1 | contig 10911 bp, 13 predicted proteins | sample 4870071011_MG_FD_169989 | JGI IMG/M metagenome (GOLD analysis project Ga0190313, IMG submission 169989) | Hydrothermal vent sediment bacterial communities from Southern Trench, Guaymas Basin, Mexico - 4870-07-10-11_MG | ecosystem: Environmental > Aquatic > Marine > Hydrothermal vents > Sediment ...
TCTTAAGTTCCACCTTTCCCTACACTTAACCTTCTCAAATTCATCTAGATCAACCTGTTCAATTGAAAAATCACATTTTAAACCTTCGACAAAGGCTAAACCTCTTGCAAGATAACTTAACTCCTTGGGACTACACTTGACGACATATCTCTTCCCATTAAACCTAACTTCGTAAATCCTCTCCTCTGCTATCACGATATCACCTCAAGAAGAGAATCTATAAGCATTTTTGAAAACTGAACAACTCCATAACCCTCGCTGACTATCACTATCTTGTGTTCGTTCATAAAAACGAACATAACCCTACTATCGTCGAATATTATCAAACCATGACATCTTCCCTTAAACTCCTTTTTAAGCCTGTACCTCTTTAAAGCTTTGACAATCTCAGGATTTGAGCTTACAATTACTTTTTCAGCCCTTGATCTATTCAAAATTTCGGCTAACCAACTTGGAATGTATGTTATCAAAGCTAATATCTTATTGGAATTTAAAATTAAGTCCTTTAACTTCTCAACAACAATCTCATTCCTGTAAACCTTTACCTCCTCCACCTCCTCCGCTTCAACCTTTGGAAGTTCCCTCTTTAAGACCTCCAAATCTCTTTCAACCTTCCTACTAAGTAAAGCTATTATTTCCTCCGAACTTAAAGCTTTAAACTTCAAAGGTTTTCCAAAAGCTTCAACTAAGCCCTTAGCGACGAGAGAGTTCATAACATCGTAAACTGAAGTTCGAGGGATTTTGGCAATTTCAGCAATCTCCTTGGCAGTCAAAGTTCCCTTAGAGAGTAAAGCAAGTAGAGCCTTAGCTTCGTACTCACTCAATCCAAATGACTTCAGAATTTCAACAACCATCGTTGAAGCTTAATCCGCAAAATATAAATATTATTTCGTCGCTTTGACTACGACATGTATGCGAGACTTATTGCCTTGATGGTACTGACGCTAATGATATCATCTACTGCATTGGCTCTGAGTTATGAGCTCGATGAAAAGAGGATTGAAAGTTAATTTGAATCACTTGCTGACATAGTTCATCTTGATAAGATGGGATAGAGAATTAAATTAATCGGACAAAAATTATAGAATATTCTCTTTACGCATTATTAAAGAGATTGAAAGGGAGCAACGAAGTTAGACAATGCATAGTCTACAACATTCAATTAAAATATTATATTATGTAATAAAAAATGTAAATTAAAATTAAAAGAATGAAATATAATTTATTCAAAAACATTTTTTGAAATTTCCTCATCACTCAGATAGCAACTTGGATCTCCTCCCCATAAATTTCCAGCTCTTAATGCTCTCAATCTGAATCCCCCACACACATTCTTATAAGCACACTTACCACATCTACCCACAAGCTTCCACTCCCCTCTTAGCTCATTCAGAAGACCATCATTAAACCATATCTCCTTAAAGTTTCTCTCCCTAACATTTCCACAGTTGTAGTCCCACCAAAACTGGTTTGGATGTACATTACCGAACGGATCGATATTTACCAAGTTTTTACCACTCCTATCTCCTCCTCTAAATTTTAAGAACTCGTAGGCTTTATAGGCAAGTTCTTCATCAATCTCTCTCAGCTTTAGGCAGAAGAATACACCGTCACATGGGTTATCAACCGTGAGAATTTCTCCTTCAAAGTCAAACGATCTTTCAAACAGGTAATCCATAATCTTCCTTCGCTCCGAATTTGATACATCTAGACTGAAATCAGCTTTTCCAGATGGGACAAGATGGTATAGGCAGAATCTATCTACTTCAAGTTCCTCACAGATATCCAAAACTGTGGAAACTTCATTGGCATTGTACTTTGTTAGTGTAAATCTTATACCACTCAATATACCAACAGACTTCACATTTCTCAACCCTTCGACAGCCCTATCGAATGCACCCTCAACTCCTCTAAACTTATCATGCACATCTTTGCTTCCATCCAAACTTATTCCTACGTAATTGAACCCCACCTCCTTAATCTTTTCAGCCATTTCTCTATCTATAAGAGTTCCATTGGTTGAAAGAGCTATTGGTATACTCGAAAGTCTCGCAACTTCAAAAAGATCATTTCTTAACAGAGGTTCTCCACCACTGAACAAAATTAGAATTGCAAGATCGTTCAGCTCCCTAACCACTCTCTTTGCAACATCCGTTTCAATTTCATTTCTATCTTCAGTGTAAGCATAACAGTGAACACATTTGAGGTTGCACTTAGATGTAACATTCCAAACCACGACTGGTCTAAGACTCTGTCTAATCCTCTTTAACCTTTCAGGAATGTAATCATCACTTCCATACGTGAGTTTCTTTGAAACTGTTGCTTTCCCTTTAACCATCTTACTGAGACTTATCATAGACCCACCCTCTACTCAAAGTAGATCTTAAGCCATTCATTTTTAAATTCCGCCCTAACTACTTCCTTTAAGGCAAGGGATTGAGGTAAAAAGACTATCCTCTTCCAGTTCTTGGCAATCACTATCAATTCTTCACCCCTTTTCAAGAGCTTAAGATCCCTCTTTTTAATAAATGGAACTCTGATAGATAGCACGGAATATCTACCCTCCTTCACAATTTCCATTGGTTTATGGTGATAGAATACCTCTGTCGGATCCCTACCATTATAGATCTCATTAGCTAACCTTTCAAGCTCTTCACCAACAACTTCACACTCCTTAAACGGAACTTTAAAGATCGGAATTGGAAATCTTTCCTCTATCTCCTTTAAGTAGTTTTTCTGAATTTCGATCCACTTTGAAAAGTATTCTCCGATATTCTCAGGGAATACCTTGTTAACAATTACACAATCTACACGGTAACCAAAGAGGTTTAAGTATGTGAATGCTCTCTCAGACTCTCTTATAACCATCTTCTCAGGATTCATTACAATTCTAACACTCGTTATCTCACTCTCAAGTATCTCTTTAAGCTTTCCAATCTTAACGTACAGCTCCTGAACCTTGTTCAAGACGTTTTCAGAGGGAAGAGGTACATTTATTAGAGGTTCAGCAATAGGTCTAACTATTTTCAAAAGCTTCTTTTCGATACCAAAAAACCTGTTCATGTACCATCTTGCAACCTCTGGAACACTCAGAAGTCTAAGAGTTTCTCCAGTCGGTGCACAATCCAGTATTATCACATCGAAGTCTTTCTTCTCGTAATGATCCAACAGATGTAGTAAACTTGCAAGTTCATCAAAACCGGGAAATATTGCAAGCTCTTCGGCAACGACGTCTTCAATTCCCTGAGATTTGAAGAATATCGTTAAATATTCTTTTATCACATTCCAATGTCTCTCAAGCTCGTACTCAACGTTTACTTCCATCGCATAGAGATTACTGGTTACCTTCGTTGGATAAGGATTTAGTTCAAGTTGAAAAGCATCGGAAAGACTATGAGCAGGATCGGTTGAAATGACAAGAGTCTTATATCCAAGTTTTGCCGATTTTAAAGCGGTAGCTGAAGCTATTGTAGTCTTACCTACTCCACCCTTTCCCGTGAAAAGTAGAATTCTCATGCCTCAAGTTGATCGGCTGTATTTAAGTCGCACGCATATGAGTACAAATATAAACATTTAGTAAAATAATAAATCAAAATTAAAAAAGCTAAGAAATCACTTTCCTAGTTCCTTCTTAAGCTCTTCAATCCTCTTCTTTATATCCTCAAGCTCTGCCTCCAAATCCTTTCTCAAATCCTCAAGCATTTCAAGCTCCTCTTCAGGTCTCATATGTGGCGGGTAGAACCACCATGGTGCAAAGTAACCCCATCTCATCCATCCTGGTAAGCCTGTGAGCCAAAACATCCATCTCCAACCCCATCCTCTACCCCAACCCCAAGGCATCACCACCACCTCCTACCAAATCTGAATCTCCTCCTCCATACCCATCCATATCTCCACCAACCAAACAGGCCAAACCATCTACCTCCAAATGGTGGAAACACCCACCTGTTCATGAACCCTGGTACTGGGTATCCTGAGCAGAATCCTGCACCTCTACCAGTCCTTGGCCCCAAACCCCAAGGTCCTGTTCCGTCACCCCAAGGCATGTCCACCACCTCACACCCATTATAATCCGATCAAACTTTAAACTTTTCGGCTAGCCTAAATATAACCCTACATTTAATTCATTACACTTTGATTAAATTCTTAAAATTTCTCCCTCCTCTGCTATGTGATAGCTTAATTCTCTGCATTTTCTCAGATATCTCAAAATCTCATCCTTGACATCCAAAGCCATTGGATATAGATGAACGAAAACAATCTTTTTGGCTCTACAGATGTCCAAAAGATCTGCAAAGTTTTCTGGAGTTGTATGATCTTCAGTCTCATGCCCAAAAGGAAGGGACATCTCGTGAATGAGCAAGTCACATTCAACTCCTACGATTTCTTCAATCGGATAAGTATCACCACTGATTACAACTACTTTCTCACCATCGCTTACAACGTAACCCTGACTTTCTATTGAGTGTTTAGTTGGAATGGTTTTAACTTCAAATTCACCAACCTTAAAAGTGCTCCTCTCATGAACTTCAAACTTCAACTTTCTCCTTAAGTAAGAGTAACTCTCCAATGCAGATTCTAGGAATGCTTTTGTACCAGCTACACCGTAGATATCCAGCTTACCATAGCCTAGAAGCCACCTCGCTTTTAGAAGTGGTATCAGATCTGAGTTGTGATCTGAGTGATTATGCGTAATCAACACACCATCCAAATCTAAATCGAGCTTTGTAACACTTCCAGCACCAACATCGACAGCAATCTTACTTCCATCACTCTCCAAAACTACACAACTCTGAATTCCTCTAACAGCCGTTCCAACTCCAACGAACTTCACTATCATGTCGAAAGGTTTGAATTCGCAACTTAACGATTTTCGAATGTGAAGGTTGCAATACTCAGACCAAAAGAGATTGCCAAAGATACTGTCAGAGTTTTAAGAGAGGAAGGGTTTGACGTCATAGCCATACCTTTCATAAAAATTGTCAAGAGAGATTTTAACTTCAATCCTAATGATTTCGACGTCTTGGTAGTCACAAGCAGGACTTCCGCAAGGATCTTAGTTAAGAAGGGTGTGAAGCATGATAACGTCATAGCGATAGGTAGAAAGACTGCTGAGGAGCTGAAAAAAATTGGAATAAATCCAAGGATACCGTCGAAGTTCGATTCAAGAACACTGTATGAAGAGTTTAAGGAAGAACTTAAAGATAAGAAAGTAGCCATTCTGAGGAGTAACAGAGGAGATCCAATACTTCTCAAAATTCCAAACGCTAAGGAGATAGTTCTATACGACATAGACTTTGAGTGGGGCGAAGAGCAGGAGAAACTTCTGAGAGAGCTTGATTTCGATGCAATAGTATTTTCGAGCCGTATGATAGTTAAGAGCTTCTTCGAGCTTGCGAAAGAAATGAATATGGTTAATGATGTCATTTCAGCTCTGAAAAACAAGATAGTGATTGCGATAGGACCTCCAACCGAGGAGGAACTTAAGAAATATGGTTTAAAGGCTCTGATGCCTAAAGAGTGGACATTTGATAGCGTTATTGAGCTTTTGAAAAGTATAAAAATAGCAGAGAAGACTTAACCTTATGAGGATAGCAATTATAGGAGGTGGCAACTTAGGTTCAGCTTTGGCTAAAGCTCTCATCAAAAGATACGATGTCATCGTGACGAGAAGAAATCCAGAGAGAATAAGCTTCTTGAAAGATTTGGGTTGCGAGGTTACAGACAATAACTTCAAAGCTGTTCAGAGTTCCGATGTAGCCATTCTTACTGTTAAAAAAACACACGTCAGACAGGTGTTGAATGAGATACCTAAGGATAAATTGACTATAAGCTTCGTCGCTGGCTTAAATTTCAAAGATCTTGAGATGATGCTTAAAAAACCAGTTAAGGCTATGACGATGATCTCGGCAGAGTTTGGAAAGGGAATATCAATGTATTACTCAAGGCTTGGAGAAGAAGATAATGATGTAGTTGAAAGGGTTTTATCTTGCTTTGGAGATGTTATTAAAGCTGATGAGAGATATGTTGATATTTTAACGGCATTTGCAAGTTCTCTAGCATTTATCTCGAAGCTTTATGAGGCTTTTGTCTATTCTGGTCTTAGATTGGGATACAATGCCGAGTTGGCTAAAAGAGTTGCTTTGAGTGTCTTTGAAGGTGGTGTTGAACTCCTGAAGTCGTACGAGCCACACGAGATAGTTGAAAAGATTGTCACTCCAGCTGGAACAACCATAGAAGGATTGTGCAAACTCATGGAAAGAGGTGTGGAGTTTGGAGTAATTGATGCTATCTTCGCATGCGCCAAAAAACTTAATTTAAGTTAAATCTCTTATTTTCAAATTTAAATGAGCTAGAGAGATGTATCCAATTATTAGAGTTAAGATGTTCTTAAGCGCGTGGTCTATCAATGCTATCGTGAAGGAGTTTGAAGAGCTCAAGCCCAAAGCAGTTAAAACGCCAGTCATAGCCACCTCATAGGTTCCAATTCCACCGGGAGTTACTGGAACTGCCTTAATTATATTTGCAATTGCTACACCAAGCATTACAGCAAAGAAACTAGCATTGAAAGGTATGGCAATTATGTAACATGTTAAGACATCCATCATCCAATTCAATATTGATAAAGATATTAAAATTGAAAAACCTTTATTTAAAGCCGTTTTAACATCACTCGACATCTTTCCAATCAAGTTTTCCATTCGTGAAAGGATTAAAACGAGTGCAATTATCAAAAGGACTACAATAAATGCATAAAAGACAGTTCCAAGGTATATGGTGTTCCCTAAAAGCACTATTGATATCAGGGAGAGTGTAATTACAGCTAAAAGATCGAACAACCTCTCCACAGCCAATCCACTCACACAGCTTGAAATTGGTACTTCTCTCAGCTTAAAGACATAAGCTCTAACAACATCTCCGATCCTTGCAGGCGTTACGACATTTATCATCTGGCTGATCGCAACCGCTTCACTTGAAAAGAGCATTGGAGCTTTGAATCCTATCTTCTTCAAAATGTACTCAAACCTTAAACCCCTCACAAGGAATGTTAAGGTGTATATTACACTGGCAAGAGCCAAGAAGTACAAATTAACTTTACCCAAGTCCTTAAGACTGAATCCTGAGAAGTGAGCTAATGCTATGAGTATTGAGATTGATATCAGGAGAGAAATTATCAAAAATTTCTTTGACTTCTCCTGCTCCATCCACATTCTGAGGATTTGAGAGAACATGTACAGGACATCCCTTGTAAATCTAACCTTAGTATCCTCACTTTGTCTCCATCTAACTGGTATCTCCTTAACCTTCAAACCAACCTTCTGAGCTAAAACCAAAAGCTCGGTATCCCAGAACCAGTGGTTGTCTTTTATCTTATCAAGCAGGGGTAGAATAGATGATTTCCTAAAGGCTTTAAAACCACACTGATGATCTCTAAGCTTAGAACCGAGCATTAGCCTGACAAGTAGATTGTATATCCTAGATGCCAAATCCCTCTTGAGAGGTCTCTCAGTTTGACTTTCCTTCATCAACCTTGAGCCCGTTGCCACATCATAACCGTTCGCTATTGCATCTATCAGTTCCTTTAGATGCTCCATGTCAGTAGAGAGATCAACATCAAGGTATGCTACGATATCACCCTTAGCCTGCTTTATGGCGTTCGTCAAAGCTTTACCTCTTCCTAACCTTTTATCACTGTGAAGGTGTATTATTCTATTGTCACTCTCAGCTAATTTTCTTGCAATCTTATCTGTTCCATCCGTTGATCCATCTTCAGCAATTATTATCTCATAATCATAACCGAACCTCTCTAAGTAATCCTTAACGACTTTAACAGCTTTCTCAATCCTTTTCGCTTCATTGTATGCTGGCAGTATGATGCTAACTTTCATTTGCCATCGATTTTTACCTCTACTTAAATTATTTCTTCCTCCTCTTCCTCCTCCTCAACTTTTATTTCAGGTATTTCGATCTCTTCCTTCTCCTCCTCAAACTCATAACCCATCATTCTAAGATATTCTTTGAGCATTCTTGGAAACTTCGATGCTTCAACAAACCTTAATCCCAACCTCTCACTCCAATTCCTAATTCCAACATCGCTACTCACAACACCAGCAGAAAGTTCTTTAGCGAGTAGTAAAACATCTAAATCTGGAGGACTATCCAAAATTCCCTGCCTCATAGTTGTCTTGTACTTGTCTCTGAACTTCCCTATTAAAGAACCGACCTCCTTTTCAATATCTTCCTTACTTTTTTCCTCCATGATCGCTTTGAGTGTCACAGCAGAACTCTCCCATATAAATTCTTCAGCAATTTTCCTCCCCTTGTTTATCCTACTCCTAACTGTTGAAATGTACTCGTAGAATATTATAGCTGGGATGGCCACCTCATATCTGTTTGGAGTCTTCTTAACAACCCAAGTGTCAAGTTTGACAAAAACCTCAGGATCACATTTGTACCTCTTCAGAAAGCTTACAACTTCCGTGTAAACCGTTGGATATGGAATGTAACAGCTTATATTGAGTTTTAGCCTTGCCAAAGCAATCAAATCTAAGACCTTATTTGCACACTCACATAGAGATTCGTAACCTTCCTTAACCCTTAAACCAGCATCGGTTATTGCTGTTGTATCCAACACGAAACGTTGTCTCACATGGAAACGTATTTAGACAAATATTTTAACTTTCTCCTATGATAATCACGCTGCTCACAGATTTCGGAGAATTTTATCCAGGAGTTATGAAGGGAGTTATTCTCAAGGTAAATCCAAAAGCTGTGATAGTTGATATAACACACTCTGTTGAGCCTCAAAACGTCTTACAAGGTGCTTTTTTGCTATATCACTCTTACAGGTTTTTCCCAAACGCAATTCACATTGCGGTTGTAGATCCAGGAGTTGGTGGGAAGAGAGAAGCTTTGGCATTTGAATGTAGAAATTACATATTCATTGCCCCTAACAACGGTATAGCCTATCCCTCAGCAAGTGAAGATGGAGTTGAGAGAGTTTGGATAATCGATGAAGAAAAAACGTCTGAAGTTACTGGAGTGCTGTCAAACACGTTTCATGGGAGGGATATCTTTGCTCCAGCTGGTGCCTACGCTTCGATTGGAATGTTAAGCAAGGTTGCTGAACCTTACGATGGAGATGTTGTTAAGCTTGAGTTGTTCGATTACATTGTCGATGAAAATCTTGTAATATGTAAGGTTGTCTTTGTGGACAGATTTGGCAATGTCGTGACAAATCTAAGATCAAAGGATGTTTTTGGTAGGTATGTGAAGTTTGAAGATGTTAAAATTCCCATCGTAAGGTGCTACGAGGACGTTGAGAAGTATGAACCCTTGGCTTTAATAGGCAGTTTTGGAACGCTTGAATTGAGTATAAGAGAAGGGAGCTTTGCAAAGGTGTTTGGAATAAAGTCAAATGATGAGATTGAGCTTGAACAAATACCTTAAATAAAGTGATCAAACTTTTGACATGGAAGATATTACTGAGCAGATGCTGGCTAAGATGATGGAAGCCGTAAATGCCCATTTACCTAAGAAAAGCAGAACTCTTGCAGAGATGCTTAAGGAGAAGTATCCGACAATAGTTGCAAGGGATGGTAACGAGTATCTAATTGAGAGGAAAGAATTGGAATTCATAGCGCAGTATGTAGATGAGGAAGAATGGGAGAAGTTCAAGATACCTATAATACTTGAGATGTGCAATGTTGGCAATACTAGACTGATATACATTAGAGATAAGCTTCATGCCGAATTTATAAAGAGAGCTTTTGGCTATGACAGAATTGTGGATGGAGATCTGGTTTTACACATGCATGAGATAATTCCCATAAGGCGTAAGTTGAGGACTGCAAGTCAAATTGCTTATAGGGTGATGTTATGATCGAATTAAGAAATCTTTACTGTGCTAGGTGTGGTAGCGAATTCGATATAGTGATTAAGAGAACTACAGGTTATTCGGGAGTTCTGCACATACCCAACTTATATTGCCCATTCTGTGGTAGTAGAAGACTTATGAAGAAGCAAGGACTATTCTTTAAGGACTGACCAAAAGTTTATATTTTAGTTTACTTACTACAATATATTATATGGCAAAGTATTACGAACTTAAGGATCTTGAAACTAAGGCTCCGAAGCTCTTCGGAATCCCAACTGGAACAAAGCTCGATGAGATGTTCTACAAGATGGAGGCGGAAGGTGATAAGTTCGTCAAGAAGCCACTGGGGGGTATTCCTTACCTTGCGGTTCTAAATGTTACGGGAGTTCCAGATACTGGTAAGAGTGTTCTAGCTGAGCAGTTTGCAGTTACTCAGGCTAACCTTGGATATAAGGTTCTTTACGTAACTGTAGAGAGTCCCGCTCACTTCCTATATACGGCTTTGAAGAACAAGGCTCAAGCTTTAGGTGCAGATTTCAGCAAGGTTGAAGAGAACGTTGTTGTCATTGACGCTTCCGAGAGTGACGAGTTGAGAGAGAATCCAAAAGCTCTCATAGAAACTATGGCCTATGCGATAAAAGAGAAAAAAGTTACCAACACGATAATCGACAGTATAACTGGTTTGTATGAGCATAAAGAGGTTATGGCAAGGCAAATAGTTAGACAGTTCTTCAACTTCCTCAAGAAGTTCAAGCAGACTGCAATTTTGGTTTCCCAAAAGAGGTCTGCTCAAGCAAGTGAAAGTGCTGAAGCTGCTGGTGGTTTAGCTGTTGCTCACATAGTAGATGGAACCATTGTGCTCGACAAGAAGCTCATAGAGACGAGATGGGATGTTAACCTATATGGCTTACCAATTGGAAGCGTTATCAGAACGATAAGGATTGACGGTTGTAGGCTTTGCGGTCACGATTCGAGGACGTGGGTGTTTGAGATAACTGAATTGGGTACGATTAACATAATCTGTCCCCTCAGTG
>Ga0190313_1001863_pt1 | contig 10896 bp, 13 predicted proteins | sample 4870071011_MG_FD_169989 | JGI IMG/M metagenome (GOLD analysis project Ga0190313, IMG submission 169989) | Hydrothermal vent sediment bacterial communities from Southern Trench, Guaymas Basin, Mexico - 4870-07-10-11_MG | ecosystem: Environmental > Aquatic > Marine > Hydrothermal vents > Sediment ...
GAGACGAATGTAGAAGGAAGTATTTGCTCACTCTTCGCATCATAGGTTTTCCCCTCAATAAAAACTCCTTCAGCAACTTGGAAAGTATCATAGGCAAGCAAAACTTCTGATGATGAACTCCTCTTTAGCGATGCAATATACAATTTCGGGTCATAATCTTCCAAACTAACTGCAATCTCTCCACTTACTTTCGTGAGAGGTTGCCTGAATACCTCTTCACCATACACACTCTCAATCACAAGGAAGTATTGATGATTTGAGAAGTCGGGATTGTCAATAGAATATGCGATTTTAGCAGTTTCAAGTGGTGTATAAACATCTCTCTCAACGTTCACGCTACATCCTGACACAGCATCATAATAGACGAACCAACTTGTGCTTAATGTTGCTCCATTTTTTTGCATTTCAACAAGATATGTGTCATATGTGAGGTTTGTGAGGTCATAAGTAAATCTGTTTGTTCTTGAAGTCAGGTTAATCACATCAACAATCTCTCCACTTCCCATGTGTTTTATTGTAAGTGTGTATGAATGATTTGAAAGTGAGTATTCAGGAAGGTGAGTGTGAGAAATGATGTATGCAATCACAACTTCTGTCTCTGTGTTTGGGAGTTCATGTGGTATATCAATTGGAAAAGGTGTTGTTGAGAAAACATCAAATAATCCACGATTTTGTGCACCACTTCCACGATAAGTTTCCAGTGTTACTTTTGTGATGCTTGCTCCCGATGATATTGACTCCTCTTTGTATTTTTCTCCATCTCTATATGCAACAACATTAGTGCTTGTGAAATAGAACTCTGCCACCTGATAACCCCCCGAACAACTTGAAGTTGAGCCAGGAATGTTAACTATTGTCCCATCAGAAAAATCTACAACAACTCTCTTTCGGTAATAAGCATCTCCCCACATCATCACTGTTAGATATGTTAAGTCCTCACCAGAGACACAATTAGCGACATCAATCCAAATTCTTGAGTAATCATCATCATTATAGGTTACGGTTCGTAAATACATATTTTTTGTCTCCTCTATCCAGTTTGTAGTTTCAGGCGGATAATCTTCTGCGGTTGTTACTTTCCATTTTTTACTCCACTCTATACATCCATATTCACTATCACAGCAACAATCACACCCTAAACAATCACTGACATTATTTCCGTTGTGATAATTGAAAAACTCTTGCCCATACTTACTCAAATCAATTTCACAAGGAATAATAACCTCTCCACTACCAGCATAGGCAGAAGTTATGAATGCTGAAAGAAGGAGGGTAACAGAGAGGAAGAGCAAAGGTTTTTTCACCACTCCTCTTCCTCACCTCCTTGTTGGTAGTAGGTGTATTTATGCCTTTTCACAATATACTTGAACAGCCATACGAACATCGTGAAAATGAAGATGAGTGGAAGGTAGAAGAAAACATTTACAAGATTTGGCACAACTGTGAGTGCTTGTGCAAATGGTGATGTCTCATCAATTCCTACTATTGATGTGAGAGGTGGTAGAATTCCACACATCACTGAACCTACAAGGAAGAAGAAGACAATTGCAAATACGATATTCAGCATCACAACAAAAATTGCAGTTCCCATTCCCATTCCTTCTTCATCATCCATTCATCACACCACCTCTCCACTTCTCTTCTCAATTGCCCTTTTGATGAGCCATACCAGCAGAGCAATAAAAGCAAAGAAAGGAAATGCATACCAAGCCCTGAAGAGCCAATTCATCGCTTGTGTCTGTGCGTTTGTCCATGATGTCGCATCCGCTACTGTTGGAACAACATCCTTAATATTTTGCACAATTGGTGAGATGAAGATATAGGCAAATGCCACCATAAATACCAAAATTGCGAATACCGCAATCTCACCTGCTTGTCCCTTGTTGTTTAGCATTTGCCCTCCTCACCTGTGCCAATTCATGCACACTCCTCACCTTTTCCATATCCCTCTCTCTTCCATCTTCTCTCACACTTTTTACCTCCTCTCCAACCTCTGATATTTCCTCGCTGCAAATACTTTGATATAGGAGGGAAGAAGCAAAGTCAAGTGCTTGCCTCTCTAAATCCGTCAAATCAGGTCGTTGTGCAAGGTTTTGTAGGATTGCAAAATACATCACAGCAGCATCTCTATCAGGGATTTCCACCTTCACATTTCATCACCTCCTCAATACTCCCCTCAGTAATTCTTCAGGAGAGGCAATTGGAGTGATTTTGAGGAATTTGCTCGCCACTCCTTCCTCTAACATCTTTCTGAACATAGTTTCCTCTTTCTTTTTCCTCCTCAGTTTCGGATATGATGCTGCTTTTGAGAAGAATGTGAAGGATGATGCACTCACACTCCTGCTCCTCATCACATTCACACTCCTTGAGAGTTTTGAAAACTCGCTCTTGCTCACACTTCCTTTTGACATTTGCGAGATTACTGAAGATGTTGATGTGAATGCAGATGACACCGAAGAGGAAACTGATGTGAGCGGAGATATTGTTCTGCTCACAAGGGATTTGCTCACAGAAGTTGAGCGTGAAATTGAAGTGCTTGGAGATGCTGACACCACAGAACTCGCAACACTCTTACTTACTCCTTTACTCACAACTCCTCTACTCATCACACCTTCACACACACTCTTACTCACCAATCCTGAACTTCTCACAGCACTTGAAAGTGAGGCGAAGGCACTCCTCAGTGCTGCTGATGTTGTATGGAGGGAGGAAGTGAATGGTGATTTCACTGCAAATACTGATGCTGAAATTGCAGTTGATTTTCCTGCTACTCCAAGCGAAGGTCTCATCAACTCTTTCATACCCACGCCTTCAAATGCTCCAAGTTCAACTCTCACTCTTCCCCTTCTCTGTGCCTCTTCCCACATCTTCCTCGCTTTCTCTGCAACACCTTCTCCCCAACTCTCAATCCATCTGTTCAATCTAAACTCTAACTCACTTGCCTTCCTATACCTGCCAAGCATTCTCAATCTTTCTGCCGTTGCCTTTCCTGCGAAGAAGTAGTCAAAAATATCTTTCACTCTTCCTGCATGTGCAGGTGCTATGTATCCTCGCACCTCACCAAACTCAACAGGCTTCGCTCTCAATTCCACTGCTCCACTAAACTTCCTTAATGCCTGCTCGGAAAGTGTTGTTGTCCAAATCTTCTCTTTTGTCTTAATGAGTTTGCCTGTTTTGAAGCCATAGGCGAGGTATCCTCCTTCCCTTGCAAGAATTCCTCCCTCTAATGAGATTTCGCCAAATCCAATTGGATGAATGTCAAATAACTTCTCTCCTGTTGCTTTCACAATAACGCTCTCACCTTCCACCTTCACCACTTCTCTTCCTGCCTTCTTGTTTATTGCTTCTGCAACTCTCTTTGCAAATTCAGCAGGATTTCTCACTTGAACATCAATATCTCGTGGTGTGCGTGGGAGTGCCTTCACTCTAAATTGCCTTCCAATCGCCTCTTGCATCACACTGCCATATACTCTTGCCTTTGCCCTCTTCAACTCCTTGATAACGACATCGCCAACGCCTTCAGGAAGGTTATGCTCCTTCTCCACGACATCTCTAATCACATCTCCCAACTCACGAGGTTTTGCCCTAACGCCCTTAATGATTTGCTGTGATTTTATGCCCCACTCAATCTTTCCAATTTCAAATGGTGCTTTTCTTTGCATGTATTCAAGTGCAATTCCTCGCTCAAATGGTGTTTGTGGTGTGTATGCTTCCATACTCAAAACTTCTCCTCTCCATTTTGGCATTCCAAGTGAAATTGGCTTGAATGCTCCTTCCTTCAGTGAAAGGAGTGTTTTTGCCTCACTCACAGAAATGATTTTTGCTTTTGCAGGAATTCTTGGAACAACTTTGTGAAGTAATGTTGGCTTTCCAACATAAAACTCACGAATTGGCACTTTCACATAAGCAAACCCTCCTGTCTTCAGTTCTGGAACTTTGAACACAGTGTATTTTGGAAATAGTCGTGAGGAGAGTTTCTCAACAAGCGTTGCGCCATGAGGAATGACTGCTTCAACTTGCACCCTTCCTTTCCACCTAATCTTTGCTAATGCCTCTGGCGAGATGTATGCATGTATCCTCGGTGCTTTCCTCTCAACGAAACTCTTCAGTGATGCGAACTTCTTTATCTGAAATCCTCTTGCACCTCTTTCTCTGATTGCTTTCATTACTTCTTCTGGAAGTTTCATTCTCTCTGCAAACTTTGGCAACTTCACCCCCCTCACTTTAATCTTGTATAGTGTTGGTGCTTTGCCCTCTGCAATAATCTTTTTCCTCAATAGTCCAATCTCTACTCCTCTTACTTTGAGGAAGCGAGGATATGCTTTCGGTGCAACATATAAGCCCTTTGTTGGTGATGTTCCCTCAAGCACCTCTGTAACTGATTTAAATGGGTTTTCTGATGCATGCCATACCTCTCCTTTTCTGAAGTATCTCAAGAGCCTTTCAGGTGTTGCTACATTTGGATGAAGCATAATCTCTGCTGGTCCTCTTGTTGTTTCTGTTGTGATGGCAATCTCTTCAGGATGCAAAAATCTTGGATAAAACACTTTCCTTACCGCTTTACTCACAAAAGGAGGCTCTGCAAAACTCACAAGAGGTTTAAAAGTTGCTTCACCATGCAATTTCTTTATTTCAATTCCAAGTGATGCTATCCTTCCTCTCGGAAATTCTGCAACACTTATTGTTTGTCTCACAGGTAACTTCTTGTAGGCATAAGGAGCAAGAATTGTTGTTGCAGTTTCAGCACCAAACTCGTAAGGACGCTTTTTAATGTATTCTCCAGTCTCAATAAATTCCTTCCTTAGCCCTGAAGGTGTTGCCACACCCTTGAAGCCAATCCTTAACACAGGAATGCCTGTGTATGCAATAGGAGTTCTTACCAATCCACCAACAACTCCTCTCTTCACTTGCTCAACAGGTGCTTCACCCTTAGGAGCAACCTTTGCAAGAGCAGGTTGCACAACAACACTCTCATACTTCCTCTCCGCTCTCTCTGCAAGTTTTGATGCAAATCCTGTGATGTATTGAACCCCTTTCCAAATCTTCTGCGGTGTTGGCACTTGTAATCTTCCTGTGTAATACCACACTGGCACTCCTTCTCTCCTCAACTCTCTTCTGATTTGCTGTGAAAATCCCATAACATCATGAAAAGTTGGAATTTTAGGAGGAGAAATTCTTGGAGGTGTTATTGTTGGTGGAGAAGGAGGTTTAACTACTCTTGTTGGTGTGGGAGGTTTTGGCGGTGCTGGTGGAGTAGCATAAGGCATATACTTCCTTCTCCACTCTTCTTGTCCCTGCTCTAACCTCTGCATACTGGGTTTAGGCGGTTTAAAGTATGTTGTTGTTATGTTTCTGAAAAAGTCAAAAATCACTGCATTTCACCTCCTCTCTCACTCATATTATTAAATTTGCATTCATGCAATATAAACCTTTCGTCAAGGGTTGATTTTTCAAACTTCCTTCAAAACATCTTCCTCTTTCACCCTCTTTCTTCTCCTTCTGCTCCTTTTCTCCCTCTCCTCCTCTTCAGGTTTCTTGAGAAAGTCCTCAAGTGCAGTAATTGCCTCTTCCAGATATTGCTCCCTCCTCTCAAAATATTCATTATACACATCATTTGGAATTCGCAAATTATAATAATCCTCAAATACACGCCTGATTACCATCTTTCCTGATGGAAGAAGCACAGACCTGTAGCCAATTGCAACTCTATTCTCACCTTCCAATTTTACAATTCTCACACGATAAAACTCATAACCTCTGATTGCTTTCAAAAGATTTTCAGGATTTGGAGTTGTAATGAGAATTGCTTTGACTGCAATACCAACAACATCAAACAAGTTTTGCAAATATTCAGTAAGTTGTCTGCTCCTAAAGAAAAGATATTTAGAACCGTGAACACCTGCATCATCCCAGCATATCACCCTCAACTGCTTCTCCTTTGAGAAGTTTTTGAGCACTCTATTTTTGATTGCACTGATTAACTCTTCCAGATTGAAGAAGACATTATCCAATACCATATCCCAATCTCTGTAAATATCATACATCACAAGCAGTGAATACATCGTCTTCCCACTTCTCTGCATTCCGTAAATTACTCCGCCCACCATATCTGGACGACCAGCAATTATTCGTGAGAATGCAAAAACATATTTGTCATCTTCAGGTGAGATGAGTTTCCAGTTGTTAAAAGGATTGTCGTTCATGTTATCATTCCACCTCCTCTTAACACTGTCCGCTCCTCAATCAATAACAAGCCAACTTCATCTAACTTCTCAATCACATACTGCACATATCTCCTTACATACTTCACTATTGCTCTTCGTTTCATTTCCTTGTATGTTGTGATACCCACTCTTTCCTTTACTTTTGCAATTCTGCTAATCTCTCTTTCCATTTCTTTCTCGTATTTCTCCATTTTTACATCAATTTCCTCTCTCCAAGAAGGTTTGAGTAATGTCTTCAAATTCTCTAATTCTTCTTTTCCATCATCACCAGCATTAATTGCATCCATAATCCTTTGCATTTGAATAAAGAGGAGGTGAGGATATGCGAGTTTTGAGATATACTTCTCCTCCTCATGTGGAAAGGAAGAGGAGTAGTTGTCATAACTCATCTTCCACCTCACCTCTCTCCTTCCTTGCAAACTCCTTTAATGCAGAAATCAGTTCTGTCATAGTTTTCTCACTTAACTCACTCTTCATAGTTTCCTCACTTTTTCCTCTCACTTTCCTACTCTTCAATCTCCCAAGCAATCCTCCTTGCTTCTCTGATTTCTTCAGTGCTTTCAGTAGTTTCTGTGCTTCTTTCTTTCCACTGCAAATATAGCACTCTCCATGAATATCATCACTTCTCACCAAGTTTCCATTTCTGTCGCAGATTATCATCCATCCACCTTCTGCAGAGATGTGAAGTGCAAGAACTGGTGTTGCATATACATTACTTCCATCTCTCACAACACATGTCAAATCGGGAAAAAGAACATGATAATCATAAATCTTTCCACCTTCTCCTACTACTCCGCCTTTCTCCTTTTCATGTATTCGCATATGTAAGTGAATTGCTCGTTTGTCAATCTCTTTTCCACAAATGTCACATATCACCTTTGCCATCTCACATCACCTCCCAAACAGCAAGAGTTGAACAGTATTCCACCATCCTACGTATGCACTCATTATGTTGATAGCAAATAGTGCATAGTAGATGAGTGGCTCAATCAATCTGTGCTTGTGTGCTGACATCACTCCCCAAATTGTCATACAAATCACTGCAAGTGAAGGGCAAATAGTGCTAATGATATAAGGAAGTGGATTTGTCTCACCATACTTTGCGAAGAGTTGTGCCATGAAAGGATTTAACTCTTTAGCATATGGAGAAACTATTCCTCCAACATAAGTTGTGAGTGCATCAACTATCTCCAAGAGGATTGCTGTGAAGCATAAAAGCCAAATCAACATCTTTCTCTCCATTCCTATTCACCTCCTATGACATGAATGAGTGTGTTAGGATGAACAGCACACCCAAACCCAAGCAACCCATAAAAATCAACATTCCATACTTGATGTAATCCTTCACTTCACTTCCTAACTGCTCTCTTATTGCACTCTCCAACACTGCTTTTGTGTGAGCAACATTTGCAGATGTGTATGCTGAAACTGTGTCAATTGCATTTGCAATCACCTGATATGTGAATTGCCCTGACTTTGTCTTCATCTTCTCAATCTCTTCTCTATTCTTCTCTATGAATTTGAGAAGGTTAATCATCTTCTGCACCATTTCCTCATTATCAAGTCCTGTATCACTTAATGCTCTTCTCATCGCCTCTTCTTGTGATAATCCCTTTCCCAGATACTTCTCATAACGAGAGATAACAAAGAATGCAATATCCTCAATTCCACTTACATCAATTTTATGCTCCTTCAAGTAGTCCTTGAATTGTGAAAATGCTACTGCCTCTCTTGTTGCAATTGTCTCTGGAATATTCACAAAGTAATGATAGATTGGTATTCTTCCATTCCATCTCTCAAGTGTTGCATTTGTTCCTTTGAACTTTATACCGACATCACCAACATAGTAGTAATTCGTTACAGAGGGATTTAACCTTTTCTCCTCCCTTGGAACATACGCTCTGACAATTCCTTCAGGATAATGCACCAGAGCGAGTGGCTTCCCTTCCCGTCTTGCCCTCCAAAAGATGAATGCTTCAGGAGCATATCTTTTGATTGCAAGTGCAAACATCACCAAAGCCATAGATGCAATTATCGCCCAAAGGAGGAAGCCAAAGAATAGGAATTCAGGAACAATTAGCATTTGTTATCACCTCCTCTTGAAGAATGGTAGAATACCAAGAAAACTCCTCTGTGGATACCTCCTCAACCGCTCTCTTAACTCATACTCATCCATTCTCATCCACTCCTCTCTTGCCACAATTTGCCTCTGCGATACGAGTGCAATTCTCTCAAATCCATCCATACTTCTCAACAACTTTGCTTGGAATTTGATTGTGATTAATCCGACGATATGATGGAATTCTGGTGTGAGGTCAAACTTTGTCAGTCCGAGTGGTAAGTCGGCGTCAATTAGTGATTTCTGTATGAGAATGCGTTGCAAATCTCTTTCTCCCCGAAGCCTTGTGATTGCAAACTCTCTGTGAAGAAGTGTGTATGCATACAAAATCAACTTCTCTTTTGCCGTGATTGAAAGAGATGAGCGGAGTATGTATTCTGCAATTTCTCTTGTTGTGCTGTCCTTTAGGAGTGCATCAAGGAAGCGAACAAATTCATTATCAAAGAGTGTCTCATCTGTTCTGATATGAGGTGTTGGCAATCTTCCTTCAGGTGCTACTGTATCAAATTCGTCAAAATCTTCTGTTTCAACATCTTCTTGCTCTTCTTCTACTCCTTCTCCTTCTTTCTGTGTGTAATACTCCTCACTCATACTCACTCACCTCCTTTCTCCAACTTCACTATGTAGTCGTTGCCCAATCTCACAATTCTCACTTTCTTCTCCACTTCCAACTCTCCAACAATTGATTTTGTTGTTGGTGGAGACGCTTTGATTACTTTTGCGAGCATCGGAATTGATGCTATGTGACCATTCACATTTTTCAGAAACTCAACAATCTTCTGCTTCATTTCCTCTCTCTGCTCCTTTCTCAATCTCATTCACATCACCTCCTTCACAACAAGCACCTCATCTCTCCTACCACACCTCTCCAACCTTGCTATGTGCTTCTGCCCTTCATTAGTTCCTTTCTTTTCCACTATTAAATACTTTGTGGTAGGTGAGGAATTGAGTGGAAGGAAGTGTTGAGCATAGAAACAACACAAGCAGTAGTTTGCCCACCATTTCTCCTTGTCTGCAAGAAATGCAACATCTTCACCTGAATTCTGCTTCAATTGCTTGAACACAATACACTCTCTTTCCTGTTTTGAGATTTTGTGCATGTTGTAGAGATTTGCTACTGAACTTCCAATCAAGACGAATGTGAGGAGTGAGAGTGCAACAATATTTCTCTTCTTCTCACTCCTTGTCAGAATGTAGGCATAGAGCAAAGCAAAAGCAATCGCAAATACTATAAGAGGGGTGAAGGTCGTTGAGAGGATTGTGGGAAGAGTTAGCGAGGCATTCACCAAGTCTGCATGAATGAGGGAGGGGAGAGCAAAGAAGAGATATGCAACAACACATAAGGCAACTGTCTTTGCTCTTGTCCTTGCAAATCCATCAAAAACAGGAATGAGGAGGATGGGAATTAAACATTCATAATACCTTCCATGAGCAGACGGAAGTTGTGAGGCAAATGCTACCAAAACCGTGTATGAGGAGGCAAGAGCAATAATATCACTGTGCCTCCTGAAATCAAGGTTCAGGAGTGAAGGTGCTGTTGCACAACTCAAATACACAAACGCAAGGAACAGTTGAATGAGGAATGGTGAGGAAGGAGAGCGTGGATGATAATGATAACCCGTTGCCTCTCCTGTTGCATTCAAGCAAAGAAGGAAATGAATTCCCGCAAGTGATAATGTCAACATCACTGGCACTATTGAATGCTTCCTGAACTTCCAAATCATGAATGGTATAAGGGCAAGTCCAATTACTTTTGTCAGTGTTGCCAAGCCAACACCAATTCCCGCTTTCACTCTCTCTCCACGCAAAATCCATAGCACTGAATAAGCAAAGAGGAGGAAATACAAGTTCTCACTCATCCATACAAATGAGTATGTGAGTGATATTGGTGCAAATGCTGTGATTGCAGAAATAATGAGTGCTTTTTTCTCGTCCAAATACATTCTTGCAATTTCAAACACAGGGAAAATAAGGAGAGAAGAGAGGATTGCATTCACTGCCAATCCGCTCATGTATCGCAAATTTACATCTACAATCACTGTGAGTGGTGAGAGAAGTAATGGGTAGAGTGGTGGATACTGTGCTCCAAATGTTTTGTTGCGAAGGATGTAGGTGTGATTTATCCAAACCTCTTTTGCTTGCAGGAAGTAGAGTGTCTCATCCATCACAATCAAAGGTTGCTGAAATTGTGCTATGAGGAGGATTATCAATTTCACTGCAACTGCAACTCCAAACAAAGCAAGGAGCCATTTTCTCATTTTATTTCACCAGAACAATTGCTAATGCAACGCATGCACAGAAGAGTGCTGTGAAAGCATATACTATTGAGAGACGAATGAAAAATCGCAAGCCGAAGTAGGTTTTGATGACTTGTCTCAATTCCTTCACTGTCTCCTTCTTTGCTTCATCATCCTTGAATGCATCTTTTGATACTTCAATAATCAAGTTTCCTTGTTCAAGCCTTGCCCTCACATACTTTGCATACACATTTTTCATACTTTCTCACCTCCATTTACAACAATTCTGAACAACTCAAGTAACTTCTGCACAATC
>Ga0190313_1001864_pt1 | contig 10896 bp, 7 predicted proteins | sample 4870071011_MG_FD_169989 | JGI IMG/M metagenome (GOLD analysis project Ga0190313, IMG submission 169989) | Hydrothermal vent sediment bacterial communities from Southern Trench, Guaymas Basin, Mexico - 4870-07-10-11_MG | ecosystem: Environmental > Aquatic > Marine > Hydrothermal vents > Sediment ...
AAAGAATACCGTAGAACAAAGAAAATCCTAAAAAGGAATTGAAAGAAAGTATCAAGTCGACATTTAATTCTGGAAGACTTTCAATCTCTTGGTAGAACAAAGAAAATCCTAAAAAGGAATTGAAAGTACAGCGTGAACGTGCTCAGTGATGTTGCGACTATTATCAGCAGTGCAACGTAGAACAAAGAAAATCCTAAAAAGGAATTGAAAGGCTTATGCAGTATATACTTGAAGAACAACGTAATTAGCATTGTGTAGAACAAAGAAAATCCTAAAAAGGAATTGAAAGCTAGGTGAGGAACATAAGTAAGCCAAATCATCATGAATGGCAAAAAACGTAGAACAAAGAAAATCCTAAAAAGGAATTGAAAGCAAACAGCTCTCTTTCTCTCCCCTATAGGTGATTGTTAGTAGAACAAAGAAAATCCTAAAAAGGAATTGAAAGACCACTTCTACCAACCCTTCACCAACATGTTCAACAAACAAAAAAATGTAGAACAAAGAAAATCCTAAAAAGGAATTGAAAGTCTTAAATCTATGAAAGAATCAGGCGAGATCACGAATTACGACAGTAGAACAAAGAAAATCCTAAAAAGGAATTGAAAGTGTCAGAGAACGAGCATGAATGCAGTATTTACACAGGCTCTCCGGTAGCGTAGAACAAAGAAAATCCTAAAAAGGAATTGAAACGGAGCCGCCTATAATGGTTAATTATTTTCTCGGCTTTTTCTTGTCGTAGAACCAAAAATCCTAAGAAAGTCTTAAAAAAGGAGAATTTCTTCATGGCCAAGCTTTTATGAATTTCTTCTGTTGAGAGAAGTAATTAGTGATCTCAGTGTACGCTTCCTCTATTGCTTTAGCAATTATAGCTTGTTGTTTTTTAATTTTCTTTGATGGACACTCCTTTTGGAATATGAAATTTGTTTGACCAGTAAAAATATCAACTCTTAATTTCTTCCAAAGAATATAGCTTGCACGAATTCCCGCTCGAGGTTTTGGTATGGGATATAGATGAAGACTACTCCATTCTAACTCCTTTGGCCAGTCGCTTGAACGGAATATTGAAAAGACCGCTATTTTTTGCGTAAGATATGAAGATATTACAGGAGAAGCTCTTCTTTCCTCAGCCAGTAACATATAGCCAGTAGGAATATCTTTCTGGAAATTTTTTAATTTCATGCAGTGATGAAGAGAGGGAGAAACCAAATTAAATATATTCTTCCTTTCAGCTTGTCTGGGGAGACCTAAAATATAAGAACCAAGTATTGTAGCCGCTTGCGATGGATTCATTAAACCCTGAAGCCTCATCGCAAGAGTAGGTAAAGGTGCTCTTTTGGGGGGATTTCTCTGGAAAATTGCTTGGAGTTCTATTAACTTTAAGTCTTTTGCAAGAAACACTTGGAAATTATCATCACTTGTTATAGCTGGTATATAGGGTAACCTAGGTTCTTTTTCATTGTACATTTTCAACTTAGAACAGCTCAATGCTTCATCTAATGCTTCCTTAGCCACGTTATGTGCGAGTTTTATTAGACACTTAACTTTTTTAGCTACAAGGCTTATATCGTCATCATTCTTGGGAAGATTTTCTTGGAGTTCTTTTAATAAGTCTTTTTGCTCATCAGAAATCTCAGGGGAAATATCCATCTGATTAATTATTATAGCACCCAAACCTCTTCTAGAGCCTTTACCTATACCAGATAATGTAAGAGCTAGGAATATAGAGCATATAGCTAGATTCTCAAGCAGAATTACATATGGATTAGTCCTCATTTTTGCAGCAGAATAGACCTCTATGGTTGCATGCTCTATTTTTCGGAAAGCCTTTTTGATAAATTCTTTTCTTTCCTTATCTTCCCTAATATCCATTGTTAATAATTTTACTCTTGGTAAGTTTAGAAGATAATTTACCTCTTTATCGCTCAGAGATTCTATCTTTGCATCTCTAATTCTAAAGGAGATTAAAGAAGAGTAAACAATATTCTTACTTACTCCTCCAAAAACTTTCATTTGAATATTCTTAGTCATATTAGACTCATCGACCCCTTTTTCGTAAGCAGCTCCAGCTATTAAAGCTCTTAACCACCATCTCGCAACTCCTCTTAATGTCGTCGATCTTAATAAGTAATCATGAAGATATGGACGATACCAACCAATACTGCATGGCGTCAAACTTTTTATTACAATATCACATATTTTTTTCAATTCCATCCCCCAAAAGTAATACTTAAGCATTTTAAATAATTTCAAAAATTCCGAAACCAGATGAAGTTTTTGCCCCAATTCCTAGAATCCTTAAGGCTTTTTCTAAAGCCTGTCTAACAATATTTGGAATACGATCATTAATCGTGGCTTCTATGTTTTTCCATTCTTCTAGTCTAGTATAATCAATCAGGTAAACGAATTCAAAATATACCCCTGGGGGAATAACAAGTAAGGTTATTGGGGTAGGTTTTGCTTCGTGTTCAAAACCTGGCTCCTTATACATTGGGGTAAGTACATCAATTTCTAGTAATTTTTTATTTTCGCACTTTATAGGTAATGCGGGAAGAAATTCTACCAAAGATATATGTCCCTCTTGGCCAGTTGAGGCACCAGAGCCCAAAATTATTTCCGCTATTTCTCGTCCTTTTTCAAACTCAATAGCTGCTCTGACAGCTCCTTTTATTTCGCTTGAAGGTATGTAGGGAGTGTCAAGAATAGGATGCCAAGCTAATCCTATCTCATCAATTAGCCATCCGAATGGTGAAGAGACATCTACTAGCAATCTGGTTTTTGTTCTCGCTAACACAGTCTCTACAGTTTTGCCTCTTAGAGAATTGAGCCTACTAATTATTAGGTTTAAATATTTCTCGTTTCTCTTACAGATCTTTTCGCAGTTCTCATTTATTTTTTTCAGAATTTCTGATAGTTCACGGTTGAGTAATTTCTCTTTATATTCTTTTTTTGCTGGGCTTTCTATTAATAATCTTGTACATGTATTAATGATTTCTTGGAGAAAATTGCCTAGAGGCATAGGTTTATCTCACCCCGTAGCATATGCTCTTCCAATATATTTTAGTCTGGTTATGAGATCTAACACTCTTTTATATGCTAAGAGAAAGTGCGCTATGTCGTCCCTCCTAGCTTTACCAAATATTATCTTTCTGGAGAGCTCTTCAAAGTTTTCGGAAAATATTTTCTCATTAATTATCTCGAGCAATTTGATTATCTCAACATAGCCCTTACCTTCAGCGTCTCGTTTAGTCTTAGTGTAGAACATGTAGGTTGGAATGAGGCCTAGTCTTCCAATCCTCTCTGGTAAACTTGATAATTTTCCTTTCACTTCATCTGCTTTATTAGGAATTCCAAATTCGCTTGTTTTCTCAATTATCTCTTTCAGACTAGTGGAATATTTCTCTATTATCAAAGGCCGCGGTTTAATAGTTTGTACATTATTTGAGCTTTGAGACTGATATTCTATCCGAATGTCCTTAGTAATTGTTAATATTTGCAGAATACCCTTAGCTAATGTCTCATTGGCTCCTAATTGAATTATACTAGCATATCTCTCTATGAAGTTTTTAATTTCTCCAATGGGTATCTTAACCCACTTATCGGAAGAATTTAAGCTCTTGTTAAGGATTTCTATTCTATTAAATCCTAATTCGCCCAACTTAATAATGATGCCATAAAGATCGAAGGGAAACTCTTCCTTAATACGAGTTGATACTCCTCCAATAAATATAGAGAAGGGCGGTAACTCTTCCTCAAACCAAGGACCAGTATCTACCACTTTCTGATAGACTCCGCTATCATTAAAGCCCTTCAATTTTACTCCAGGCCTTATTAAAATTGCCTTCGAGAGTATTATCTGAAATGTCCTATCGTGAACTATTAACACATCAAAATCATCATCAGTAATGATTTCTTTTAGATCTGCTTTCTCAAGCAAGACATTGATGAAATCTTTCAGTGCATATGCAATAGGATGTGGAACATTTAGAAGCGTTATTTCTCCAGCAACATTATAAAGTCCTTGTTGCGTATTTCTTGAGGACAGCGCAGTAGATATATCAAGAAGCTTATCCGCATCTACCGCCATACGTCCTAAAACTTCCTTTAACTTCCCTCCACCCCAATAAGCTACATCGAGGAACATAGCTGCTCTAGCTATTAGGCTCGGTGTTGTGATATAGGCTATCCTAGTATGTCCAGACATTACTGGTATGAAAAGAAGAAAGGCGTCTAGGAATTCTATTATTCCTCTCCATGCCTTCTCTCTTTCCCCTGGTTCTGGACCAAATAATGCCTTAATAATCTCCTTATCTACATTCTCTCTTAAAGTTAATTGAGATCTAATAGCGCCTTTTATTCCCTCTCCTCTTAGTACAATATTACCAAAAGAATCACGATATATCGGAAGGTCTGCGATGCTCGCTGGTGTAGGCACGTCCCCATAATGTACTTCTGTTAAACTAATATAGATTAGGGGAATAATCCTCTTTGACTGCACCATTAGTTTTCACCCAGAACTATATGCTTGCCAGATTCTTGCGAGGACATTTAAATATTGAGCTGCCAATTTTTCTAACTTCCATATCTTCTTTAGGTCTTGTTCTAAGAGAATCTTTAAAGTGGATAATAAGTCAACAGATTTCCCATTTGCAAAGAGCTTCATTCTCTTCATAGGGTTTGTTATAATGAAATAGGTTATCAAACACCATTCACCGTTTTCTTCTCCTCCTAAATCAACATTTGGAGAAGCCCCAGTATAGGCTTTATGAAGCTCCTCTATCATGTTATTACCGCTCTTTCCTTTTTTACCAGCCTTGCTGTATCCGAATATAAGCAGATCAACGATACCTTGAGATTGAAGGATTGCAAGCGCTCTCCGAGCCCTCCTATCTAATTTATATTTTTCAAATTCTTTAACTACTTCTTGAACTCTCTTAACAAAGTTCCAAATGTCTTCATAAATCTCTTTTTTTGCTACCATAGTCATCACCTCAGAGTCTACAGAACACTAGGCCTTTACCAGTAGTTTCGTCTCCTCCAAGAGATATCCTAATGCCTTTTCTTAAACTATTCAAGAATTCCTCTGATTCTTTCCTTAATTTACGCTTTGTAACCAGAATACCAGCAAAGAATATCGTGTACGGGGGTATAAGCTCTTGAGTGAAAAGAGCACCAGATTCCACTGTCTTTGTTTCGTATTTTAGCCGTATCCTAGTTATTCTTATTAGTCCTCTCTCTACTATATGCTGGAATGTACTCTCGTTTACAATTATCAAGTTCTCCTTTATCTTTCTTTTGATATAGTCGTAGGCTGAAGAATCAGGTAATTTCTTCACAACCCAATTCGCTAAATTAGAGGGAGCTTCATCCCCTTTAACATGTATGGGAATTTCATCAAAGATTTCTATTGTCTTATCTACGAGAGGAGAGCCTCGAGGTGCTAAAGCAGTACCCTCTTCAATTTCTTCTTCAAATCTTATAATTTCATCACTCTTTTCTTTCTTATCCTCTCTCATGCTTAAAAATCTGTTTAAATCGTTAATCTGGAGAGGCGAAGTTGTAAATACTAATGGCTCGATATCCGACCTTACTGGATAGAGTAGTATGTTAGCATCAAGTAATAGTATTTCTCCAGCCTTCTCCTCAGAGCCAAAAATTATTTTCGCATAATTTTCTCCTTTTGATAGATGCACCAGAGATCTAAGAGATCCCTTTATGCTTGTTGCTCTTATTATTGGCAAATTTTTAAGTGGATCACGCTGAACTGTTAAATCGATTATACTTTCTTCTCTCTCCCCTCCAGGATAGAGAGGGGTATCGGAAAAAATGACTAGAATATCTTCCAATTTATAAGCAGTAAACGTCTCTTCTTCACTCATATAACCACCCTCTTTTAAATATACCCGATAAGACAGGATCCGAAAGCTCCTCTATACTTTTCATTTACAAAAAATCTGTCAAAAAGCAAATTTTGATACGTATAATCAGAGGTTTTTAGTTTAACAAAATACGAGGAACCCATCTCAATACCAAAATGCGTCTCTCTTATCATCTTCTTCTTAATGCTCCAACCACTAATTAGAGTCTGCTTTATAGCGTATGCTTTTACTTCAAGTGCTCCTTTCGAAGCTCTTGTTAGATCAAATGTATCGAGTCCTCTATCATCTGAAAGAACAGCTGGATTGGTGAAATATAAGAGAAATTCGTTCTCCAGAAATCCCTCTTCCCATAGCTTTTCTTCAATCATTTCCACATCTGATACTTCCTTAACTTCAACTAAACTCCCACGACCACCTAGCCTTAGAATCTTTCCATCGAGTGCATTGCGAATTCTATCAGCAACGTCCTCATCTGCTATTATCGCGAAAAAGTATTTCCACTGAGAAGCTAAAGCAATTTTCGCTGTAACATATGTATGCCCTCTACCCTCCTCTATTTTAATCGTCTTTTTCTTGTAATCAAGGCCTATTCCAATCGTACGCTCAATTTTTAAAATGCCTGCATCTTCAAGCTTCCTTGAGAGACTTCCTAAAATAACAATTGGAAAATCTTCTTCTTTAACTTCTATTTCATCACGCTTCCCAGAGAGAAGATCCATTAAATACTCCATCTTAATAAAGCCTTCAGAAAAATCTAGATCTTCTATACCCTTATCAGTAAATCTGAAGTTAGGTACTAGAATGTAATCATGTGCACTAGCATCGATTCCTTTTAGCAATTCAAGATGATCTCTCGTAGGTTTTATAAGGACTATCTCCTTTTTCTCCGCTTCTTTTTTAGCTAAAAACAATAATGGAAGAGGATAATATAATACGCGCGTGTTTCCATCATAGATCAAATATGGGCCAATTATTCTCCATCCAGTAAAATCATAGTAGTAATCTCCATTAATTTCCTTTCCAAATAGCTTACTGTCAAATATAACATTAGGATCCTCGCTTAGTAGGGCTCCTCTAATCATACCAGCTAATGTAGATGGGGGAGGGAGAACTCTCGTATAACCTACTCCCCCTGTCTCAATTGATAGCGAACTCCCAAAGTATAGCGTTCTGCTAACAGGATAAATTATAAATTTACAGAACTCCTTATCACTCAACTCTTTCACCTCATATTTTGCAGTTTTGGAGCGATTCATCAAGAATTAAAGTAAGTGACCAGATCTCGGATAATTGCTCATCATCGGCTTGTTTAAACCTCCTAATGAAATAGTCTAATAGTTTTTCTCGTAATTTCCTTATCGTCTCGGAAGACTCCTTAATAGCCAATCTTCGCTCTAAGTAGTATTTCATCTCATAAAGCAAAAGTTCTTGAGGAATTTCTTTTTTCATCCTATATTCTTCCAGCGTGTAGAGGAATCTCCTCGAAACAACGTTTCTTTTATATAATACCATGAGAAGCAATGAATCCATAATGGGGTAATAAGCCTTAGCTGGGGATAAACCGATGTATACAATTTTACTCTTATCAGTTTCATCTTCTCTTATTTTCTTTATGAATTCATTAATGTATACATTAATATACTTCTTGGCAATCTTCTCGATCTGTGAGAGATCCTTATATTGAAAGTTTAACATCGCTTCATCAATTATACGGATGGGAAGGAACTTATCCGCTTCAGGACTTTTAAGAAGTACATTCTGCAATGCACGTGCTGTCCTTATTGGCCCAGCCCGTGACCAGAGTGATACTGTAACGGCGTCTTTTACTCTTTTCATTCCCTGCTCTTTATCATAATATATCCTCCCCTTACTCTTCTCTTCTAGCTCCCTGGACTCTTTAACAACCATACTAAGATCGGCTTTGGTGTCAGCTACTATTATGCCATAGCTAATAGTTGCTCTCCAGCCAAGTCCATATGTATAAATTCCATCTTCAAAACCATTTAGACAGTATAGGAGAGAAATCTCTCGAGAAAAAAGCGATCTCGTTAAGAGATAAGCTAAGAACCATGTCTCGGGAGGTAATAATGCTAAGATATCATCCCCACCAGAATATATCACGAACCCCCCTAATGCCTCAATTATCTTTGACATTAATATAGCATTGATTACGAGTGTTGAACTAAAGCTTGAAAGAATTGCTGGAGATATTGGTCTTGCTCTGATTAAGACACTCCTTAACTCTGAAATGTCTTTCGCACATTCAATATGCTTCGGAATTATATCAGGATGATGCAATAGAATATATGGAGGGAACCTCTTGCCCGTAATCCATTCTCCCATGTCATCTCCATCTGCTCTTAGGAGCACATATCTGTCAATAGGCCTAAGAGCTATTGGTATGATTAAATCCTTATCTCTATCGAATATATTAGCCTTCTTAGCTAATTCGAATAAGTTCTCTTCTTTCTTATCCTTTATAAGAGGATTAGCAAGCAAGAGGAATTCTTTAAGTATATTCTCTGGGAGACCAATTATATTAGCTATCTCGCTTAGAAGAACTTTTTTTGCTCGCAAGATTATCTTAGGCTTGTCTTTTAAGAGATTATCAAGATATTCATAGAAATCTTTTAAACTTTCTCTTAGTTTCTCCTGAATAATTCTTTTACCTTCTTCACCAATTTCGCGCCCCATGCTAATGAATTCTCTCTCCATGACCTTAATAAACTCTTCTGGAAAGAAAACTTGGGGAGGTATCTCTTCTATGAGATTTTTTAATTCATCAATACTAACCTCTGAGCCTTTAATCAAATCTGATAATCTATTAAGCAATCTGATAATTAGCTGATTTAGAACTTGTTCTCGTTCTCTATAAAGTTCGCTGGGAACAGCATTGAGAATTCCAGATATTTTATCAAGTAATTTCTCAATTACTGAACTGGCTTTTTCTAACCCTTTTTCTTCAATGTATGCAATTAGGATAGAAAGGATTGTAGCATAAAACCAATTTACAGCGATATCCTCAACAGAAGGAATTCTCTGCCTATCCTGTCTTCTTTCACCGCTTCTAGGCATAATGCACTTTTTAAAGAAATCCCAAAGTAACCTTCTCAACAAATCAAATGCACAGAGCCTCTCCCCAAGATCAATTAATAACCTTCTTTTTATTTTTCTATATATTTTTCGTCCGGGGTCACTCTTTATGTTGATGCCTAGCCTCTCACTTAGCACGTATTCTACTAAACCAATTCTATATCCACATATAGTACAAGTGAATTCTTTAACATGCTCTTGTATTGGCTCATGAGAAAATCTTAGCATATGTTTCTTAGAGTGAGAAATTCGACCCAATAGATCGATATAGAGACCAAAATTACTTAGCTCTGCAGGCTTATACTTAAAACAGTCTTTCTTCCCGATCTGCTGCGCTTTTTCATAAGCAATCCAGAATGCTTCGAAGCCTCCTAATTTACTCATATTCTTTATAACATTCTTGTCCTTAATCTCTTTGTAATCAATAATCGTTATTCTTACTTTAGTGAAAAATTCGTCGAAAAGCTTTGACTCCATAAGCTCTTTCTTAGCTTGGTTTTTTAGCTCTTCTATTAGTCGTCTTTTCGTAATAATACCTTCGAGTTCTTTATCATTGAGAACATTCAATCGTTCTTCTAAATTATCCAAGAATGCGTCTACTAATTTTTTCCACGCGCTCTTAAGACTTTTTCTAAGCAAATTTTCTATGTACATTGGGGAGACTTCACTAGCTGGTTCTGAGGGATTAGTCTTAGGAATTAGAAATACTGCTGTAGAAGGAATTACTGGAAGATGAATATCTTTTAAATCTTTCTTACCAAAGATAATTGCATTAGTCATTGGGGCGAATAATATCGAGGGATTAAGCACACAGTCAGGTCCAAATTCCTCAACTAGTCCTCTGATTGCATAAGCGCTGAGAAATGAGACAAGGTAACTAGCCCCCCATAAATCCCTAACCTTACGTGATTGACTTATAAGGTCTTGAACACCTCCAATATCAAGCATTACTAAATAGAAATCAAACTTATTCTCACAAGTAATGGCGCCCATCAACGCGCTAGTCATTTGGAGATGAGAAAGATTCATGGAAGAAGGGGAACGAGTATCCTCAGGCAATATTAAGAGAAGTCTTGATATTTCCTCATGATGATTCAGATAATAAAGTGGCAAGAGATCTCGATACAAGTGAAGGAAACCTACTTTATTTATTTCAAATTTGTTTTGGTCATTCAGTTTATCTAAGCGTGTTTCAAGACTTTTCCTACCTATTTCTACTATTCGCTCGATATTGTAAAGCGGGAGGAGATCACTAATAGAAATGTAATAACCAGAGAAGGGATTTTGAAAAACTATCTCAGAAATTTCAATATCAGGAATTATTCCCCGATTTGTAGCAGAAGCGTTAATGTCTGCTGTCCTTATATGATGCGCCGTTTGTTGGTGATGCTCTTTTATCTCCCTTAGGATAATATCTTTTGTGTCTGAACTCTTTAACAATTTGTCAGCTAATTCCTTAGCAAAATTCGCGTGATCTTTTCCTAGAATTTTATCAAGAGGATCGTGAAGTAATCCAATGATTTTTTTCTCCCAGTAGCCTATAGACAATCTTCCCCCTCCTTTTATAGTTTCAGAGAGCTTTCTATAAGAATCAAGAATACCTTTAGGTGCTTAACGTTTGATATCCAATACTTAGGAGGTTTTGGAAAGTTTTAAGTTTTATTTATAAGGCAATAATTAGAGAATTCGACTAAAGGTCAAAATTTGTGCAAAATATCTCTACTCATCATAATCTCCTTATATAAGGAAAAGCACAATGGCTGGTTAATAGGCTATCGACACTCTTTTAGTATGCTTAATACTTCTTCTCTTACGTCTTTGAATGATCTTAGCCATATTAGTTCTTTTGTGTCTTCGTATACGTATATTAGTGGTAGTTTTTGTTCTTGTGCTAGTTGGTACATTGCTATTGTGAATACTTTGTTTA
>Ga0190313_1001865_pt1 | contig 10896 bp, 14 predicted proteins | sample 4870071011_MG_FD_169989 | JGI IMG/M metagenome (GOLD analysis project Ga0190313, IMG submission 169989) | Hydrothermal vent sediment bacterial communities from Southern Trench, Guaymas Basin, Mexico - 4870-07-10-11_MG | ecosystem: Environmental > Aquatic > Marine > Hydrothermal vents > Sediment ...
ATATAGAGATCCCTTCAACATCTGGAGTTACTGTAACAGTTGTAGGTTGCAATGCTCTTTTCACGGCTTCAGCTATGACGTAAACATTAGAATAACTCTTCTTAAGAGCCTCGACGATTTCTCTTTGCCAATATTCTTTACTAGATGCTCAAATACATATATTCCATGCTTATAAACGCAAAGCCACAAAGCATTAGCTAAATGTGCACGCCATGAATCTTCTCTTAGTTTGCTGAGATACTCAACTAATTTCGCACCTACACCCTCAATTAAAACCCCGGCTCTCTCATCCTTACCTATATCAGGAGGACTAACAGCAAAAGAACAGACATAGACGTATAGAGCCTCGCTAGGCTCCCTAGCAGTATACCTACAATAGTAACCATACTCCGAAAAACCTCTATGCCTAAGATCAACCTCATATCCTAAGCCCTCTAAAGCATTCACAACATAGTTCACTACCAACACATGACAATATTCCTGCGCAAGTGCCTTTACCGCCCTTCTTAAATCTTCATCTGTATAACGATTTCTAACTCCTTTGTACACAATCTTCTCTATGGTCATAGAACTTAACACATCATCAACACTATACCCATAGATAGCTTCATAAAATTGTTTGTCAGGTCCTACTAGAGCTGCTATCTGATATGGTTCTGCACTATACTTCAACTTGGAGTATATGTAATCGTAACCTGGCCACTCGATCTCAACATCCTTTGCTAATTCCTTGATCAAATTAATGGTATTTGGGTACAGGAACCATAGTATAGTAGTAATATCTACGACTTGCACTATGATTCCTTACAACGAGTAGTGTCTTTATGAATAGCTCTTCGAGATACTCATAACTTGCATCTTTAGATAACATAGTCGATACGAACTCAGCCAATCTATCAGACAAAAAAATGCTCCCATGCATACGACCATTTCTCAGCCTCCTTCACAATACCTAGAGCAGCTATCTGAAAGATCTTGCGCTCTTCATCACTTAAGCTATTAATTCTCCTCCTAGCCTCTTCGACAACACCTAGATTATCTAGACAACCACGTATAATCTCCTTGCAAGCCAGCACGCAGATCTAAGCCTTGTAAGCCTAGTGTAAGTTGTGGTACCGCTAGCCTTTATCCTCACGCAGTGACTCCTCACCTTGAGGAAGAGCGGGTAGTCCTCCGGCAACTCCTCCCTAACCTCCCTCGTTAAGTTCTCTATACGCTTCTTGTACACGGATTCAATGTATTCTCTAGCATCCCCAGCCCTCACCGATAATCACCTTGGTGGTTCTTCATTAGAAGTGGTTGGGTATAGGTATATAAGGAGGTAAAGAATTCAGTCATCCACAGCTGTTCATAACTACGCATCAGCTGAGACAGGTTAAGTCATCAATCCTACATCCCGTGCTCATCATCTAAGTATTATAAGAGGATCAGTGGAAAATTTAAACTCTATTAATCAATCATTTCTAATATCTCATGGAATGTGTTTTTACCACAGTGTTTACAGTAAATGTATATTTGTTTAAAATCCTTGATATTATAACTGACATAGAGTATTGTGACGTTGCCGCATTCCTTGCACTTTATCTTCCAAGGCATGTTGTGCTAACCTCTTGTAGCTGGTAGTATTCCCTTATTCTTTAACATTTCGATAACCTTCTTTAAAACTCTCCTAATTCTACCTCTCTTCTCTATTGTTTTATAGAGCTCGATAGCAGCACCTCTAATACTACCCGTTCTTGTAAGGGCTATGAGTATTCTCTTTTCATCTTCACTAAGCTCTTTACTTAGGTATCTTAAAGCAATTCTTGCAATATCAACAGGCTTTAGCCCCATATAGGGGTCTTCAACGGGTAGATAATCTAGTCTTTGTATTACCTTAAATTCAATTATAGTAACCCAATCATCGTCTCTTAACCTACCATATACCTTCTTGAGGTGACTTAATAATTCCTTAAGGTCTCTAAATCCATCCTTTTTTGCATCTTCTTCAGTTAATTCGTGAACCCTCTTATAGGTTACATTAGTTATCTCTATCTTCGCTAAAGGTCTTCCACCTCCATGAACTACCATTTCCTTATATCTAGGTCTTACCTTGCCAAGCCTTATAGTAGCTACCTTCTTTCCCTCAAGTATTAGCTTCCCGTATTCTCCCTTAACCATTATATGTCTTCCTAAGTACTTCATCCTTAATCTCAATAAGTTTATCTACTACAATACTTTAAACCTAACTATAGAGGGTGATGAATAACCACATATGATTGGTGAATGGGGGCCAAAGCGCTGACTCCGCCAACCCGATGATTAATGAACCCGTGAGCCGAGGTAATGAGGAACCTTCAGCGGCTATGAGGGCTTCCATTTTTACTTTCGCTCACTCTCACTGGTATTACTTTTAATTTCGGCTAAGTACGTAATGTGGAATTAAAGACTTAAAACCTGGTAAGTCCATAATTGATATATGGAAAGAAAATGACGGAGGAAAGAAAAATTAAAGCAAAAAGCATAACGGATCTTCCAGGCGTAGGTCCAAGTACTGCATCAAAGCTAATAGATGCAGGATTCACAACAATAGAAGCACTAGCAGTAGCATCACCTCAAGAACTAAGTGCAGCAGCAGGAATACCACTAAGCACTGCACAAAGAATTATAAAGGCAGCTAGAGAAGCCCTCGACATAAGATTCAAAACAGCATTAGAAGTAAAGAAGGAGAGGTTAGCCGTCAGAAAAATCACAACAGGTAGTAAAAACCTTGACGCCCTACTCGGAGGAGGCATTGAAACTAAAACAATAACAGAATTCTTCGGAGAATTCGGAACAGGTAAAACACAGCTTTGCCACCAACTAGCGGTTAATGTACAACTACCAATTGAGAAAGGAGGATTAGAAGGTAAAGCAGTCTACATAGACACAGAAGGCACGTTTAGATGGGAACGCATAGAGGCTATGGCAAAAAGATGGGGATTAGACCCAGATAAGATCATGGAAAACATCCTCTACATAAGAGCAGTTAATAGTGATCACCAAATGGCAGTAGTAGATGAATTATTCAGCCTTGTCCCAGCAGAAAACATAAAGCTAGTAGCAATCGACTCTGTAACGGGACACTTTAGAGCAGAATATCCAGGAAGAGAAAATCTAGCAGCGAGACAACAAAAACTAAATAGACACCTACACCAACTAATGAGACTAGCAGAAATATACAACATAGCAATAGTCGTAACAAACCAAGTAATGGCTAGACCAGACGTATTCTACGGAGACCCAACACAACCAGTAGGAGGACACGTACTATATCACGCGCCAGGGGTGAGAATACAGCTAAGAAAGAGCAGAGGTAATAAGAGAATAGCAAGAATAGTAGATGCACCACACCTACCAGAAGGAGAAGCAATATTCATAATAACAGAAGAAGGAATAAAAGATCCCGAAGAGTAACCTAAGTACAATAGTAGATAGATAAGTTCTCAGAAAAACGCACTTCAAAAAACGTACCGGACCATACTGTATACCACGCCAAACAATCATCAATAAATCCCTCAGGAAACCTAAGTACTAAGTACAAATTACTTAAAAGAGCACGCACCCTTCTACGCTTAAACTTAACAATATACTCCTTACCAATACCATAAACTACCTTAATAATACCTTTATCAACAAAAGACCATACATACGCCCTTAAATTACTATTTATGTCGATACTATGGGGTTTCATCAGCTCTACAATTCTAACAATGTCTCTTGATCTAAGAGGAAATCTTATATGTTTTCTCGACATACATATCTCCTTCAATATTTCATTAAACATTTTATATATCTTCACCATCATATAGTGTAGGTTGAGGGCTTATCAATTGATAAGCTCAATAGAGTATATAATTCCGTACATTAAAATAGCATTAGTATTATCTGTACTCAGTTACGCTACCATACTCGATATTAGGTACAGGGAAACCCCCATAAAGCCTTGGGTTATATCGATTTTAATAGCTTCAGTACTGACTATAGTAGAATATTCTATAAAACCTAGTTTAACTCTACAAGTTATAGCATTAATATTATTTTCAATAGTTATTTCAACAGCAATACCCTGGATCATATACATTATAGGTTTAATAGGAGGAGCCGATGCCCTAGCCTATACTCTCATAACAGTAAGTACACCCATAAAACCATACCCTTCAATGAAGAATATAATACCGTTTCCCTTTCTCGTACTAATATATTCAAACATAGTGCCTGTCATAATAGCTCTAGTAATGCTTATATACAATCTATCATTCAATAGAAAATACATACCAAAAGACATTTCGTTGAAAATAAAAATACCCTTACTCATAAATGGAGTACCGGTCAGAATAGATAGTTATCTAAAAATAAAATTTGCTTATCCGCTTCAAATATTTGAAAAAAACCATAAGGTAAAGGTTAAGTATAGAAGTACGTTTGATATAGAAGAAGATCCTGAAATTCATAAAAAACGCGTTAGAGAACTCATAAATGAAGGAGTAATAACTCAAGAAGATAAAATATGGATATCCTATGGTTTACCCTTTGTGTTATTCATTCTAATAGGCTATATAACAGCATTAATTATCTCTGATAGCTTTATAATAATGGTACTACTAAGAATCTTAAGGTGAAGGGTGAAATCAATGAAGAGAAACATACTACATGCACCATGGAGGTTTAAGTACATAGTCTCTACGCTAAAGAGAGAAAAAGAATGCATATTCTGTAAAATGACTTTAATGAAAGACGAAGAAGCGTATATATTATATAGAGGCAAATACTCATTCATAGTACTAAATAAATACCCCTACAATACAGGGCATCTAATGATAGCCCCGTATAGGCACGTACCTAGTGTTGAAGATTTAAGTGAAGAGGAATTGTTTGAAGTAATGAAACTAATACAGTTATCAATTAAATTATTAAGAGAAGCATATAACCCTCATGGATTTAACATAGGAGTAAATATAGGAAGAGCTGCAGGTGCAGGAGTCGAAGAACACGTACATGTACATATAGTTCCTCGATGGATAGGAGACATAAATTTCCTACCATCAATCTGTAATGTGAAGGTATTCTCCCAAGCCATTAAGGAGTCCTACGGAATACTAAGAAGAAAGCTTCAAGAATTAATGATAGTAAAGTAAATACTCCATATTGGCGTAAAGAAAAAATAGATGCTGAGGCCCTCGATCACGGATCTTATGAAGAGAACGGGGTTTACCTGAGCTTACCTAACTTAGACTCCTTTTCAACTTCCTTAATTATCTCCTCTAATATGTCAATAGCTCTTGAGGCAAGCTCAACTGATATATTTAATGGAGGTGCAATCCTGATTACAGAAAGACCAGCACCAATTACTAGTATTCCGCGCTTAAATGACCTCATAAGTATTTCAGCTAACTCCTTCCTAGCAGGCTCTTTAGTCTTACGATCTTTAACAAGCTCTACACCTATCATTAATCCCTTACCTCTAACATCACCTATCATTTCTATACTATCCATCATTTCCTTAAATCTCTTCATAATAAACTCTCCAACTCTAGTTGCGTTTTCAAGTAACCTCTCCTTCTCAATTGCTTCAATAACAGCTAAAGCAGCTACACAAGATACTGGATTACCGCCAAATGTTGTAGCGTGACTGCCCTTGGGTAACGACATGATCTCGGATCTACCAATAATAGCACCTAAAGGTAAACCTGAAGCTATTGCTTTAGCTGAAGTAATTATATCTGGTTTAACGTTCCAATGCTCTACAGCCCACCACTTACCAGTTCTACCAAAACCTGTCTGTACTTCATCAGTAACGAGTAGTATACCATACTTATCGCATAGAGACCTTAACTTAGGTAGGAAATTATCTGGTGGAACAACGTATCCTCCTTCGCCTTGTATGGGCTCAATGAATATTGCAGATACTTCACTTGGATCTATATATTTAGTGAATATGTAATCTTCTATAAATCCAATACAAAGCTCACCACATTCTAATGGATCATCGGTCTTAAATGGACATCTATAGGCGTAGGGATAGGGAGCATGAATAACAGCAGGTAAAAGTGGAGTAAACCAGCGATGCTGAACTGATTTACTAGCTGTTAATGTATTAGCTCCATAAGTCCTGCCATGAAATGCTCCATAGAAAGCTATGATCCATGGTCTAGAACCCTTAAAGTATCCTCTAGAAATCTTTATAGCTCCCTCAATAGTCTCTGCACCACTATTTGCAAAGAATACCTTAGCGTTAGGCATTGGTGCAATAGAAACTAGCTTCTCGGCAAGAGCGACGGCTTCTTCATAGTAAAAGTCAGTTAAGCTATAATGCAATAACTTCTCAGCCTGCCTCTTAATTGCCTCTATAATCCTCGGGTGAAGATGTCCAACATTGAGTACGGCAAGTCCTGAGTTTAAATCAATATACTTATTACCATCAACATCCTCAACTATAGCGCCATGACCAGTCTTAATTACTAATGGATACCATCTAACGAATGACTGCATCAGAACCCTTTCATCTCTCTCAAGAATCTCCCTAGCTTTAGGACCCGGAGGCTCAACAATTATTTTAGGGACATCTAAAGCCATATAAGTACACCACACATATTATCAACTAACAGGAATTAAAACTTAACCATAACATTACGGTGTTAGTAAAAATGCAACAAGAAAAACTAGAACTAATAGAGGAATACACAGTTGAAGGAAGAAAAAGGTACAGATTTAGAATAAAAAATACTAATGTAATAATAAATGTAACAGCCCAAAATATAGATGAAGCAAAACAAAAAGCCATAGACATAGCTAAGACATTGAAGATAGAAGAAGTATTCAAATAATAAAAATATATTTATATATACAATATAGTATATTCGATGATGAATGTGGCGGTCTCGGATATTGATGAAGACTTAGGAGCCCACTGATCTTCGTTGATGAAGAGTTTACTTTTTAAATCCCTTATGGGAGGGTTTGGTATTTGGGAAGGAGGAAGTAATACGCCATCATACATGGAGTACTATTAATGCATTAATGGAGAGAACTGGAAAGGAGTTATGTAGGGAGTTTTATGAGTTACTTGAGCTAGTAAAAATAAACGTGAGGTCTAGTACTTCTAGTACTGATCAATATATTCAATACTGGATCAAGCATTTCTTTTCCTTAAATGGCTCAAACATCACGGCATAGATATCAATGAGGTAAGTAAAATCCATATCAAGAAATACCTCCTAGGATATAGTATAGGTACTAGGAACAATAAGTCAAGAGCACAAGAAGACTTGCTAAGGTATCAGAAATAGAGTCATTCATAAAAGCAGCTTATAGCGTCAAATACGTTAAACTATCCGAAAAACTATTGGATGTACCACCCAAAGACATAGTAAGTAAATTGATTAAGGAAGCTAAACAACCATACAAATCAATTATAGCAATACTATCTAAATGCGGGCTACGAAGATGCGAAGTCCTTAACCTAAAATACGGAGACATCATTGAACGGAAGTACGGGTTTAAAACCAGGGTGAACTTCTCGAAATCTCAACCAAGAGCAGTTTACCTAATAAGGTATCAAAGCATACTACATAAATGGCTATTAAGACATCGAAGTAAGGATCCAAGCGACTAACTATTTTACTCAGAGCGAACAGGAACATCCATTAGGCCATTCATGCTCATAGCATACATAAACTATGTAAAAAGATAGGAAGATAGGTATTAATCCTAAAGCACCGAAAATACACCCACATGCTTTCAGACTCCTTGCAACAACGGAACTCTACAAGTCAAAGAAACTATCAGAGAAAGAATTAATGAAGTTATTTGGATAGAAAACACGCAGGATGATCGACAAATATGTAAGAATAGTACAAGAAACGTAGAAAACTTAATAATGAAGCTTCACGGCTATGAAAAGGGAGAGGAACAACCTATTTGCCCTAGATGCGGGACATTTAACCCTATGGGAGCTAGATACTGCTATCGATGTAGACAACCATTAACTAAAGAAGAAACTAGTAAATTCATAAAATCAGATCAGAGATTAATGCAATTAGTTCAAAGAATACTAATGGATCCCGAACTAGCATAAGCAACAGAAATACTATATAGATACGTAAGAACAATGAAGTAAGTGAATTAATAATCTAACAATACTTAAATTCACATGATATGTGGTGACGAGGAATAAGAATAAGTTATAGCAGTCCTGCAATTAGAACTATATGGATGAGGATGTGCAGAGAAAGGATTGAAGACGCTATAAAAATACTAAGGAATGCACACTACATGGAAATTAAGGATACTGGAGCTATAAGTAATGTAGGGATATATATTGAATTCAATTCTACATATAATGCCCTCCTCGCTTCAACATTCTTTTGTGGATGTATATTGCCTAAACGTGACGATTCATCTAAGTACATAGAGTTAGGTCGTAGCTTATTGTATCCTGTGATATCGCTAATACCATTTCCTTCAGACGTACTTAAAACTAGAAAAGTATTAGCGTTATTAGACCTTGATTGCTATAAGGCATTTGTAGGAAGCCCCGAAGCTAGAATTACTGATTATAGTCTATCCTTACATGTTGCATCCACTCTTGAATTAATAATTTAAGTAATAGATATGATGTAGATCAACTCATAATATGTTCTACAAGTTTTGGCGAAGACTTCTATAGCTTACTAGCTAGCTTCTTCAAGAACAAGGGATTCATAGTTTTTCCAGAAGGAACCTTAGATCACTTCTTTAACTTCAATGGACATCCAGACCTCATAATAGCTAAGCTGGGAGACTTTCAAACTTCATTAATTAAGAAGGGAGTTATAGATTATGGAGCCATATTACATGAGCTCAAGCTTTCTACATACAAGGATCATAGAAAACACGCAGAAAGCATGGATATTAAGGAGACGTATTTTATTGCCGTGGAAGTTGAGCCTAGTCCTGATAGGGCTTCAGGTGGTAGAACTCAATTAGAGAAGTATGTGGATAGTCGTTACTTTAAGTATGGTTTATTAGTTTGTCCAGGTAGAGCCGAAGATGAAAAATACTATGAGGATGTGGGATTATTAACCTGGGATGATGAAGGCAGAACATATTACTATGAACCACGTAACATAGACTACTCATTAAACTATAAGAAGGAAGCATTAGCACAAGTCTCCATAAAGCTATTATCGTACCTAGTACTAAAGAATACAAAACTCAAAGAACTTGCAACTATGTATCCAGATAAAACCCTAACTGAAATAGTGAGGAATCTTGAAATACTACCTATTAAATAATTTCTTCTAAATCTTCACAAATAACATGTGAAGATTAATATTGATGTTTTTCTTCAATGCCTTAATAACAATCTTAATATGGCTTTAAGTTCTGCTACTTCCTCTTCAAGTTTTTCAACTCTTTTACTAAGACTCTATAACTCTTCATAAGGATTACTATTGGATACTTGGATTAGCCTTCCTTTAATATAATCCTCAATTATTTCTTTTACTAGGTTGTCTATTCCTATTTCTTTTTCTTTTGCTATTTTTTCTAGTTCTATGTATATGTGTTCTCTAATCCAAAGCCAGAGTCTAGGCAAGCAACCTACACCAATAAACTACACCTACAGTAGTGAAGCAAAACATCACAAATCATTTGAGAAGCTCGAACATTAATGGATGACAAAGCTCACTTACGACTCTTTGATGAACTTCATCCTCAGAAATCCACTTCACTTGGCTTATAATGCTTAAACCTACTTTGACTAATTACCTCTTCAATTCTTTATTATCTTCTATTCCATTTACTATATCAGGTATCTTTATCTTTAGATCAACAGCTTTACCATCAATCTTCGCTTGATGTAGAATTTCAGCAATAACATTATCTGCAATCTTACTTAGTAGTGTACTTAATGTTAATGAAAGCTCTACTTTAAGTAATGACTCCTTATCTATAGGTAATGGAGATAGTTTTATTCCATAATTAGTTAGCTTAGCTACAGTATACGATAATAATGGATTTTGTATACCATATCTTATGGTTAAAACAGAGAGAGCAGATAATTCCCATCTCATAGGTCTATACTTTCTATATTTCGGTGCTTCAGGTTGAGGAGGTAGATTTAACTTCTCTACATCCTCCTTAGTTAATCCGAGATCGATGACCTTATCTCTTAGTGATAAGCTTAAGTGTCTTGTCCTCCTTGAACCAAAGCGGAATATCCTGTGCATTCATTCCTGAGAAACAATACATCTCCTAAAAGAGAATATTCTTTGAAATTCTAATAACTATAACGAGATACAGTTATACTATAATTTAGCTGTCCTTAACATAAGGCTAATGGTGGAATTTGGCTAAACGCTTTTACATCTTAGGTAATGTGAGGAAAAAAGTAATGTGTCATGACGATTTCGATTATTTGATTAAGAATATCCCATTACTACCTATTAATGCTTTCTTTCACTGCTGGCACTGTTACATAAAAGTTAAATTTACCTCCACTAGGTGTTATTATCTTTGTATAGAATATATATACTGGCTTTATATACTCTTGCCTACCAACAGGAAGAAGCTCTTCATATCCTAGTTTAATATCGTTGATTATTATTTTACTTATAGGTCCTGTAATATGAGTGTAATTAAGTATTTTGCTTAGTGCTTCTTTAGCAGAAATTATTGGAACTTCCTTCTCAATCTCGGAGAACTTCCAATGACATGCAACAGAGATTATCTTATTGCCTGTTATGTAAATACTTATCTCCTTACAGAAGAGGTATTCCCCAAAACTAATGATGTAATAAACACCTATTTCTATAGGTGTGTTTGCCCTCCAATGGGAATATACTACCTTATAAGGCTTTATTTGTATTCCTTGTGGTATTAGTCCTTACTCCTTAA
>Ga0190313_1001866_pt1 | contig 10895 bp, 10 predicted proteins | sample 4870071011_MG_FD_169989 | JGI IMG/M metagenome (GOLD analysis project Ga0190313, IMG submission 169989) | Hydrothermal vent sediment bacterial communities from Southern Trench, Guaymas Basin, Mexico - 4870-07-10-11_MG | ecosystem: Environmental > Aquatic > Marine > Hydrothermal vents > Sediment ...
GTCAACCGATTGTCTCATTTTTTCATGATTCAATACCCCAAGAAGCGGATAAAATCTTTGATAAGCTCCTCGTCAAAGGATTCTTTCATATCAGTAGTCATGACCGTAAGGGCTTCGAACGGGCTCAAGGCATCACGGTAGCTCCTCTGCATCGTTAAAGCATCGTAGCAGTCAACAATGTGTACTAACTTGGCAAGGGGATTGATTTCTTCGTCTGTAAGCCCCGCGGGATAGCCCTTTCCATCGGAACGCTCGTGATGTTGTAAAACAATGTCAAGGCTGTCTTGGTTTAGAAAATCGTGTATTTTTAGTAGTTGGAAACCTATTTCTGGGTGCTTCGATATGATTTTAAACTCTTCTTGAGACAAGGGGCCTGGTTTGCTTAGGAGTTCCGAAGGTAATTCTATCTTTCCCACGTCGTGCAACAAGGCACCGATTCCTAAATCAATTAAGTAGGCAACGGAGATGATTCCGGTGATGCTTGCAAAAGCGATGCTCAAGAGTCCCACTTGTACCGAGTGTGCAAAAAGACTGTAATCTTTGGCAAAAAGCCTGCATAGCATGGAAGCTGATATCTTGTTTTTTATTATAAAAAGTGCATAGCTATCCACGAATTGTCTGACTCGTTCCATGTTATTTCCAGACTTCGGATTGAACATCACTGCTCTGATTACGTAGTGGGCATTTCTGTAGGCGATAGAGATCTTTTTCATAACGGAAACGTGGGGATTATCCAAAAGTTCCGCAGTATTATATAATAAATTGTCAAGGAAATTTTCAATTTCACTGATGTGGACATATACTATGTTAATTGTCGTTTCTTTTAGAAATTGTTTCCATTTCGGTGAGAGGAAATCTCCTTTTTCGGCTATTTTAACAAACTTAATCGGGACGTCTTCTTCCCGGGTGCGAACGGGGAGGTAAATTCCGAATGAGAGCGGTTTACTTAAAGAAATGTCATTAAGGTACACCTTCTCGAAGTTCGAAGCGTCGGGAATTTTCTTCAGAAGTTTGCTACGTACCCTAAGCACCTTTGCATTTTCTATAATGGTTTCAAATTGTGGCACGGTCTATACCTTTTGTATTGCCTTTACAATTACTTCATCGACCTCTGATTTCATCACCCTTAATTTCCTGTCATTGCAGCGGCTCATTCCTAGAAAAAATCTTACAAAGTCGGCAAACTCGGCATCTTCCGAAAGCACAAGGTGAGTGAAGGCATTCCCGCTGAAAAACCTATGCCAAAATCTTTGTTTTTTGCTGCTGATCTCTTCCTCTGTCACTTCAAAGAAAGTATCCCACCGGAAATCTTTCCATTCCCGTTGAGGTAGAGTGTCAATTATTTTGAGTATCGGGTATTTCCATTTCCTCGGACTTATCCTTGGATCTGCCAAGAAGGGAAAATTCCATACAAGTTCAGTACAAGACAGTCCGTTCCCACTGGCGTACTCGAACATCGCCTCTAGAATGCTTTCCCCCCACAGCAGGACGTGAAATAGTGGGTTTGCTCGTTCGCTGGAAAAATAAAAAGAGCTCAACCCTTGTGTCATCTCAAGCCAGAACCGCCTGGCTTCTACTGGGAGTTCGTTAAATATTTTTGCTTGTAAGCATACTTCCCTGCGGCATTTGTCTCCATAACCCGTCAGATACCGCAGGTCTCGCCCATTGTGAACAGCCGGATGTAACAAACAGCCTACGCGTCGTCCTTGATCATCGAGGTAGCCCAGTCCCCAGCAAAAGAAACCCATAACAGGGCCCAAATTGATCTTTTTCTGCAGGAAGCGCACTCTGTTTTCCCTAAATTCCCGTTTTAGGCTTGATATATAATTTAGGTGATCGTAACCAGCGGGCCTTATGGGTGGGCAACATCGAAAACAAGTGGTATCCTCAAAAGGTGTACACAGGCATAGGCTTTGTTCGTTGACTGCCTTGCTTGACTCTGATAATGAGCCCCTTGAAGGAGGTGTTGAAATGCCCATTTATGAATTCCGATGCACGAACTGTGGCCGTATCCGAGAGTTTCTGATTATTTCTTCTAACGATACCGTTGAAATACGTTGTGATAAATGTGGCTCTGAACAGATGGAACGGGTTGTAAGCAGAACCAGTCATTTTGTGAAGCCATCTTCCGGTGAAGGGCCTTCCGTAACAACTCGGTCTTGTAGCCCTGGTTCTTCATGTGCAACCCTCACATTACCCGGATACGAACGATAATTTTCCTGAGCATTGCGCCCCGGGACAACAGTAGTTCCGGGGAGTTAAATCTTTTCAAATATACCGGCTTACGGTGAATTTTCCCTTTACTTTTCGCCGTCTGAGTAGAACATACAGGGCTCCCAAACCCCCATCACATGCCCTAGCCGATGAGAAAGCCAGCACGATGTTACGCAAGGATCCATGAGTAAGCCATTTGATGAGCCCTTCTTTAAGCACGGATTTTCCGTTGGCAGAATTTAAACCACGACCCGGGATTATCAAAACACAACGGTAACCTTTTTTGTATGCCCGGTCTATGAAAGAAAGAACTTTAAGTTTCGCTTCCTTTCGGGTATATCCGTGCAGGTCGAGGTAGTCCTGGTAGCTGAATTCTCCACGGCGCAATTTGCGGAGGATCTTGAACGGCAGGCCGTGGACGGCTCCTTCGACATATTCATCTGTGTAGTAAAGGTCAAAGCTTATCTCGCCGGATATCAGTCCGGCGAGTTGAGCATAGGCTTCTTGTTCTGAGCGTTGGAAGTTGCGTGGAAATGTCTGAGTCGGTCTGGGAGGCGGAATTCTTTGGTGATCGTTTGTATCAAGTGGCGTGACATCCTGCATTGCTTGACGAAAGAGTTCATCCTCGTCAGAATCGACAACCGACGATTCCGACCTCCTAGCGGCGGAATCTATCAATTCAAGAAGCTTTTGTTCGTTTGTTTTTTTCTTGCTGGAGTGGGTTTGCTTAAGAGATGCGAATGGACGGTAGAATTGATCTGATGACGAACCTTGACGCCTCACAGGATTCCACCTTCTTTACCCGCGGAAGTATCAAACTGATTGACCGTCAGCCAGACCTCAATTCGCTTGTACAAAAGCTCAGTCATTGTCAACACCTCGCGGTTGACACCGAAGCCAACGGTTTCTTTGCCTATTACGAACGAGTGTGCCTCATTCAGATTTCCGACGGTCGAGAGAATTATATCATTGATCCACTTTCTGTAAAGGACTGCAGCCCTTTACGGTTGCTTTGTGAGAATCCGGATATAGAAAAAATTATGCACGACGGGATGAACGACGTATCCGGTCTAAAGAGGGATTTTAATATTTCGGTGATCAATCTTTTCGATACGGCCGTGGCGTGCAGGGTGCTTGGAAAGAAGAGGCGAGGTTTGGGATCTTTGGTGGAAGAGTATTTTGGGATCAAACTGGACAAAAAGGGACAGCAATACAACTGGGGGAAGCGGCCTCTTGAGTCTAAATATCTTTATTACGCCGCTCTTGATGTGTATTTCCTCATTCCCCTGGCAGAAAAGTTAAAAACAGAACTCGCGGCAAGAGATTTGCTAGATATTGCAAAAGAAAGATCCAAAGCGGTTGCGGATAGCCTGATCCCTGCCCGCAGTTTTCCACGCAACGGCTTTGCCAGAATTCAGGGTTACGAAGACCTGGACGATGACGCAAAAGCCGTAGTTAGACGCCTTTATGCCTGGCGTGATTCACTTGCCCGCCGTTGGGATCGTGCACCCTTCAGGGTATTACCTAACAATACGATTGTTTTGCTGGCCCAGAATAAACCGACTACCTGTGAAGATCTTAGGAGTATTAAAGGGCTTCCTAGGGTTTTCAAAAAAGGGAGTTTGGCCAAGACCCTTTTGAAGATCATATGGAAGGAAGAGGAAGACAAGGAAGCAAAATGAAACCAGTTTCGGGAATTAGTTTGCGTGACGTATTCAAGGGATATTCATACGATCAGGACAAGGTTGTGGCGCCGGAAGAAACCGTTCATCGGGTGACTGAAAGGTTTCGCAATTCCGGTAAAAAAATTCTCCTTAAAACGATCCGGATAGATTCTGGCCGTCTTAATATTCCCGTTTTCATAAGTTTGTGTGGACCTGAGGCTACAAGGCTTACGGGAACTAAAAAGCAGATGGGGAAAGGGGCAACCCCTGAGCAGTCCCGAGCCAGTGCCCTAATGGAGCTTGCGGAACGGTTTAGTTTTTTTGCCTTTTTTAAAGACAGACAGCATCCGATTTACAAATGGAAAGAAATTGAAGCCGATGCCATTGAGCCGGCGCAGCTCCTTCTTGCAATCCATGACGGCACAACCGATCTAGGAAGGGTTTCGCTTTTTCTCAGAGACCTTCCCATGCGCTGGGTGGCTGCTGCTAGTCTCAGTGACGACAAGGACGTATGGGTCCCTATTGACTGGTTCTATCTGATCAATGAATACAATGGGGCAGCTGCCGGTAATATGATCGAAGAAGCCATAGTCCAAAGTATGTGTGAAGTCATCGAAAGGCACGTGGGAACAGTTATCAGCTACAACCATCTGGTTACACCTATTGTTGATTTTGGAACCGTAAAAACGGAGGCAGCGAGGGAACTCATACGCAAGTTTGTGGACAAAGGTATTAAGCTATATCTAAGAGATTTCTCACTAGATACGGGTATTCCATCGGTCGGAGCTCTTGCCTATGATCCGTCGACCTTTCCCGAAAAGAGCGAAATTGTTTTTACGGTTGGAACCACAACAGATCCGGAAAAATCTCTGTGTAGAGTCCTAACAGAAGTGGCACAATTGGCCGGAGATTTTGAAAATCGAACATCCTATAAGCCAACATATCCAAAATATGGTTCTCTTGAAGAAGCAAAATATCTCATGGCTGATGGCCCGGTAGTTTCCCTTGATGATCTTCCATCCGTGGCGAGCTACAACCTGAAGGTAGAAATCGAATCTTTAGTAAATCGAGTTCGTTCAAGAATGGGATGGAAAGCTTTTGTTGTGAATACCACTCATCCGGATTTGAACATTCCTGCAGTTTATACCATAATACCTGGGGCGTATTTTCTCGATCGTGCTACGGGGACAGATTTTCCCCAACACATGGCAAGGACTCTATTGTCCTACATGAATCCAAAAAACGCAGCCTTTTACATAGAGCGATTGATTAAGTTTTTTGGACAGCGGTATGACCTCAGGTTTTTTATGGCCCACGCTATGGAGGAGTCAGGCGACGTTGTCGGGGCTCTTGACTTGCATAAGTCTGTTTTGAGCGAAGCAATGGGAAAAGATGAACGGGCCAGTGTGCTCGTTAACATTGCTTCCTGTTATGCTAGACTTGAAAACTTTCAATCCGCTTTGAAATACCTCGAAAAAGCAGAGGAACTTCAACCGGATTTGAAGGAACTTCACCATCTCAAAGGGGTTTGCTTGTTCAAACTAAAAAGACATGAAGAGTCCATTGAAGCCTTTGAACGGGTTATCGAACTGGATCCGAGTTCCGCTATAGATTACGCTAATATAGCTTCTAACTTGAGAGACATGGGCTATACAAAAGAAGCTATAATACTTTATGAAATGGCTCTGGACATGGACCCGTCGCTGGAATTTGCGCACCATAACTTGTGTTCATTAAAGGCTAAAGAGAAACAGGCATGAACGAGTACCTTCATTTGAAAAGACAGATAAGCACGCGCATTGAGGTTCTCAGGGACATTGTTGATACCCTGCGTCGATGGGACATCGTTGATGAACAAACGCTGGGGGTATGGCAGGGGCAGTTGGAAGCAGTTCGTGATGTTTGTGAACAGTCCGCGTTACGGATTGCCGTCGTAGGACCCGTAAAATCGGGAAAGAGTACCCTTATAAATGCCCTTATCGGTCGTGATTTGTTAAAACGAGGAGCCGGGATAATTACCTCCTTTGTAACTCGAGTCATAAATAATGAATTTCCTCATGCTCGAATAGAGCTTAAAAGCTTTGATGAAATCACATCAGAGCTAAAACGAGCCATTAGTATGCTACCGTTTCCGGTTGAAAGAAAGTCATCATGGGACTTGCGAAGTCCTTCGGACAGGGAAACCATAAGAGAAATTGTCGGTAGCGCAATAAGGGATAAAAGTGGTGGCTCGAGCCCTCTTAATCCAAATGCTCTCTTGCTTCTTTCCTTGGTTGAAGGGTTTGAAAACGTTGAATCTTATTTACGAGAGGGTCAATTTATCTTGAAGTTCGGGCCAGAAGAACTGGATGGCCACCATAAGTTTGTTAGCAATGAGAGCCTTGCCGTTTACGTAAAAAATACGGAAATTCACTGTCCCATCGGATGGATTGAAGAACCCATCGAATTGGCCGATTGCCAGGGTAGTGATTCGCCCAATCCTCTGCACCTCGCCCGTCTGCAGGAATACTTGCTACGGTCGCACTTTGTGGTATATGTCGTGAGTAGTCGTATGGGTTTGAGGGAAGCGGATTTCAAGTTGCTCGATCTATTAAGAGCCCTTCAGGTATTTCCACACACACTATTTGTACTGAACGTGGATGTTGATGTGCATACAGATCTTGGAGATCTTCAGGAGCTGGAACGGCGCGTTGTGGATGAGTTAAAGTGGATGGTGGAAAGCCCGGTGGTGTACTCTTTTTCTGCGTTGGCCGAGTTAACTAGGGTGCTGGGAATGGAAGCGGATGAAAAAGAAGCCAGAAAATTACGCCTCTGGGATGAAGTGCATTCAGATATTGTACGGTTTTCAAAAGAGCAATTCAGCGATTTTAAAGAGCATCTGCGGAGCAAGATCCTGCAGGAAAAAGCCTATTTGCTTTTGTCGTCGGGACTTGGGCGCCTCAGAATGACGGCTTCATCGGTCCATGATTTTGCTATAACCCAGAAGAAGCTTTTGCACAGTAATCTTGAAGAATTGAAGCGCATGGACCTTGATATGAAACGCCGCCGCGATGCCCTCATGACTACTTTGAGCAGTCTTGAAAACACCGTTTCTGGCCTTCGGGATACGCTACGGGAAGAGCTGGACAGAGCGATGCATGTGTTTTTCAATGTGTCTTCAGGCCCCGTTGTTCGAGAAATCCTGGGAATGATTGACTCGTACCGCATTGCCCCTTCCTATGAAGAAAAGTTTTCCGATCCACGCCGTGTGGCGGCCGCTCTTCACGCTTTTTACGCCGAATTTCGCCAAGCCATTGTCAAGTTTTTGACAGAAACTGTTAACCTGCGGATTTTGGATTTTGCCAAGCAGCAGGAAGGTGTCCTCAGGGACAGGTTTGACCAATCTGCCCGAGCATTTGCCACACTTTTTATGGTGGCTTTGAACGATTATAGAAAAACCCTTGAACAAGTGGAGTTGTCTTTACAATCGTTTGAAGCGGGTGACATAGCCCCGTGGAGTCCTCCCAGCGATGTGGTGCCTCCCAGCTTTAGCACTTTCGCAGAGGATCAGGTGCTAAGCCGGGGTGTATTGTTGATAAAATACGGCATTGGAAGGATAGGGCGCATTTTTAGAAGGTTCATTGATAAGCTGTCTGGTAGAAGGCGGTCGTGGGAAATTTTTGTTTCGCGCGATAATTTGGATGAAGCTGTGGAACTAGTAAAGCGGGAACTCCGAGAAGAGCTTTTGTATGCCGTTAGAGATTATCGCCAGAATTTTAAATTTCAATATCTGTACCGGCTGATTGACGATGGGGTTGCTCATATAATAAGGGAATTCAGAGTAAGAGCTGAGTTGATAGCGACAGATCTTGAGAAATTGCTGGATGTTGCGCAGAGTGAAGGGGGGATAAAGCAGGAATTGCTGGAGGATCTGGAAAAGACTGTTCAGGTTTGTTCCGCAATGTCGGATGAACTGGAAGACTTACGATGCGCTATGCAAATTCGCTCATGTTCAGGCAATGAGGCCAACCATCAGGCAGGATGTCTGCCCGAAGTCTGATTTCATTTTCCGTTACCGGATGGCGGAAGGTTAGCCTCCAGGAGTGTAACAGAAGCACGGGATTAGGAGGACCTCCGTAAATTCTGTCTCCTGGAATTTTTAACCCACTTGCCTGAACATGTAGACGAATTTGATGGGTTCGGCCTGTCCTGGGGATTGCCAGCAATAAATATCTGTTTCCAATATTTTGCAAAACTTTGAAAAATGTTGTTGCACTTTTACCGCGACCTTTGTGGGTCCACCCATAGCGGTGATGCTGGCGGATTATGTCCTGATCTACCACCCATTCCTTGGAAGGCGGTTCACCTTCCACACACACGAGGTATTCCTTGGTTATTTTCCTCTCCTTGAATAGGAGAGATATTGCTTTATTTACGGCTTTGTCCTTTACAAATAGTATTATGCCGGATGTGTCCTGATCCAGTCGGTGATGAATGGCGAGATAGACAGGGTTGTTTTCTCTTTTTGAAAGAAATCGTTTAAGAGCTTCGTAAACGTTGTTATAGCTATCCGAAGGTGTCTGCTGGCAAGGGATGCCCGGTTCTTTATTGTAGAAAATAAACCATTGATCTTCGTACAGTATCCTGTCCGGACTGATTTCATAAAACCGCTTTGTGCCATGCCATGGCCAATAGAGTCGAACTTCGTCCCCACAGGTTACGGTTGCTTTCGGATTGAGAACCCTTCTGGAATTTACGTGAACGGATCCAAATCTTATAAGTTCATCAGCATCCCGTGAAGATAACCCCGTTTCTTTTTGAATAAATGCAGAAAGTGGCAACCTTTGTTCTAGTGGCAGATCAACCTTCCACTGCCAGTAAGTAAGTTGAAAAGAGGACGCAGGTTTGCGGGCGGATTTCATAGGGAAGCTTCGTTAGCGCTGCTTTCTTCACCTTCAGAATCAGATGCGGCAAAACCTTCTTCCATCGATTCTTCAATAAGCTCGTCAATATCCGTTTCTAGGTCATCTCCGATTTCCCGCCCCATGGTTTTCATGAATTTTTCCACACTCTTTGGATCGTTTTCATCGAAGCTTCCCCATTTTGCCGGATCGGCCAGGCGTTCTAGCCTGGTTTCTTCGGAAAGTCTTACGCGAACTCTTGAGATAAGGCGATCCAATTCTCTGCTTCCGCAGTATTTACACGCCAAGTCGCCAATTACTTCCGATACACGAAAGGTGATAAATTCATTTTTGCGACCGCACCCCCTGCATCGATACTCATAGATGGGCATCATTATCCTCCTTAATGTTCCTCTTCTGGAGGCTCCAGATGATAGACGCCCTCAAACGACGGATTGTCATCCGTAATTATATGACCTTCCTCTCGCTTGTAAGCCTCTTCCAAATACGGCGGTAGCCAGAAAAGGTTTTCCAAAATTTCCGGGGTAATGGCCCGCAATTTCATGCCGGATTTTCTAAGGCGTTGGGCAACTTCCTTCGGTTCCCACTTTTCCTGAAGGGTGACCAGTATATGTGAATCGGGGCGGTGAAAGCTGTGCAAGTTATACATATAAGGCTTTACTACGGGGAACACGGCCTTGAGGGTATTTACCATGCGGGCATGAAGTATATTTTCCTGAGGGCTCGTGCCTTCTCCCTGAATAGCCATGCAACCATTAGGGGTAAGGCAATTTTTAAGAGCCGAGTAAAACTCCTTTGTGAAAAGGTAAACTGCGGGGCTGTCTTGCAGGGGATCGCTGAGATCCACAATGATTACATCAAATTTTTCTCGGCATTCTTCGGCGAACTTTCTGCCGTCGCCGATAATCAATTCTGTGCGGGGATCATCGAATGCTCCCGCGCTCCACTGGGGCAGGAATTTCTTGCAAATTTCAATCAATTCGCCGTCTATGTCCACCATTACTACCCGTTGGACCGTTTTGTGGCGAAGCACTTCCCTCAAAGTAGCCCCTTCTGCTCCACCGATAATTAGCACCGATTTCGGCTCGGGATAGCTGAACATAACGGGATGTACCAGGAACTCATGATATATGAACTCATCCTGCTCAGCCGATTGTCCAACTCCGTCCAGGAATAACATACGCCCGTGGAAGCGCGTGTCCACAATATCTATTTTCTGATATTTTGACCGCCCGCTAAACACAACTCTATCGCATAGGTAGCTAATTGCTACCCCGTTGTTGGCCGGTTCCCGTAGCCAAATAAAAGACCCGCTTGCTTCAGTAATGATCGTCACGGCTTATGCTTCAACTCCCCTTCAGGTACGTCCAACGTTCCCCTTTTCATTTCCACAATAGACATGCTGCCAGCTTTAAGCGCTTCCTTCAAAAAGCGCAGGGCAGCGTCAGCATCAATCTGTTCCCCGCAGGTGAAGATGTCCAGAGCACAATAGCCATATTCAGGCCATGTATGTATGGAAAAATGGGACTCGGCTATGACAACCACCCCACTGACGCCGTGGGGATTGAATTGGTGGAACACTGGTTTGATAATAGTTGCCTTGGAAATGTTAACTGCGTCAATCAGGAGCTTTTCGATTTTTTCGACGCTTGCAATTAGATCACGATCACAATCGTAAAGCTCGGCAATCAAGTGTTTACCCAGTGATTTCATCTTCGTCTCTGCTTCCTCATGTCATGGTTTTACCTTCATCTTACAAGTTCACAAAAAGAAAAACCTCCACTTCATGGGGGGGAACCTACCCCAACAACACCATAAATGGAGGCGCAACCTCAAAACCACCATTACTATACGAATTTTTTTCAACCGTGCAACAAGAATTTTCAACTTTGCTAAAAAATTCAATTTTCCGAAGGGTTAGGAGGGCAGAAAAGAAATTGGCAAAATCCTGTCGACAACAACATAGCGAATTGCATGTGTTTGTCGGACATGGTGATGTCCTATTTTTTCCTGTAAAAAGGGTGGCCAAAATTGTAATTAGTGTAACTGGCAAAAACCAAACTAAAAAGGAGGCCACCCATGAAGAGGATACCAGCGAGTCAAAAGATGCGCAAGG
>Ga0190313_1001868_pt1 | contig 10852 bp, 11 predicted proteins | sample 4870071011_MG_FD_169989 | JGI IMG/M metagenome (GOLD analysis project Ga0190313, IMG submission 169989) | Hydrothermal vent sediment bacterial communities from Southern Trench, Guaymas Basin, Mexico - 4870-07-10-11_MG | ecosystem: Environmental > Aquatic > Marine > Hydrothermal vents > Sediment ...
CATAGGTCATTTAATAATTTTTCACTAACGTTTTCTAAGTACTTTCTAACTTCTACACCACTCCTTAATATGCTCGTATATCCCTTTATCACATTCCTTAATGTGTCATTGAGATTTAGGTTAGCGCATTCATCTAATGCTCCTATAGGGCTATGTACAGAGAACGTGAATAATCTTAATCAAGTACTTTGCTTCTTTTTCTAATGCTTTGAATACTTTCTTATCCATTATTCTCTCAAATGCATGGTAAAGGCTTAATCCAGCTTCTTGAATTTATGATGTATAAAATATGAAGAAGAGTTCATCTTGAACTCCACTAACCCTGTTCATCTTCTTCATCTGTAAATATATCATGGAATATAAGAATAAATAGTTATTATTAATGGAAGTAATGGTAGTAGGTTTTTATTACAGTCCTCTACCAAAAACATACCATTGTCATTCCAAGCTGTAAAATTATAGGATACAACACGAACCTAGGGACAAATCCCTACAGGAAGGCTTTCGAGGAAGTGTCTTAAGTTCTCTACTACTCTCTTATAATCCTCCTTACTTATTTCACCATTTTCAAGTTTTTTCTTAACTACCTTTAGTATAGTTTTATTTACAAGATCAACGAACTCTTTGAAGTTCTTGACATTTGAAGTACTAAGTATCTTCCCAAACCATTCAGGATGTTTTTCGATTTCCTTCTCACGAGCCTTAACAAGCTTTATTACATAATTCTAGATATGATTCCAATACTTGCTTTCCTCATTGTAAGATGTCATTGGCGTCCATGATGTACTTGGTGTTGATGTGTATGTTATGCTCATTAGAATTAATAGGGCTACTAGTGTCGAGAGCAATGTTTTTATAATTACTAACTTTAATCCTTAACATAAAATCCTGATTCAATATGAAATTACATAGGCTAAAGAAATTAAGGTTATATGATAATTATTCTAACCCGTGCTAGCTACTGAAGTTTCCTTAAAACTTCATCCTTGTTCGCTCATCTTGCAATACAATTGAGGCTTTGCGATGAATGTTGTGATCCACCTAGAGAAATATTGAATTACATGCTTTACATAGTGGAAGAGGAACAATCATCCATTAAATCATCATTTTGATAGAGTTGAGTAGAAGGTGGCGCCGGGGGCGGGATTTGAACCCGCGCGGGGCGTTCGCCCCACCGGCTTAGCAGGCTAGCAGAGTAATCAGTTAAGTTGCATGAAACCACATAAGCCACGCAACTTGCCACGACATATTGATAATAAAACAGCAATTCTCTGTTAAAAATACATGCACCTTTTTTATGTATATACATAAAAATACAATAAAGTATAATATATTCCTGTATACAGTTGTTCCATCCTTCACAAAATTAAGTCCTTTTTTCTATTGTTTGTTTTATTTCTGTCTCCACAGGGAGAATATTTGGGATTTATAAGTTTCAGAAATCTGATACTTTGAAGTTATGGGGGTGGTGACATGAATAGGATAAAAATAATAAGAAGGGTCCCTATAAGTCATAGGGAGTTATGGAAACCAAATATAACCCCTAACCTCCATAACTAGCGTTCATTAATACCCCCGTAAATACCCCCATATATACCTCTGTAAATACCCTTGTATTTACCTAATTCTCTATAACTTTATATAACCTTGTTAGCATAAAACTATAAGTGGATGACGCCCCTGACCGATCCGAGATGAGGGATGTGGGGCTGAGTTGGCGGAGCCTCCTTTGGCTCCGCCCTTCTACTATCCTCCTAGTGCTTTACGTGTTATTGGTAATAGTTGTTTAGCTTCTATCATCTTCTTCCCTTCTTCCAATTTTATTCTCACGTAATTTGCGGTGTTATCTGCTATTAGCCTTAAGGTATCTAGTGTCCTAGTCGATACTCCTTTGATTTTAGTATGCTTGAGTTTGCCCTCAGGTATGGTGTTACTGAATGTTCCTGTAAATACACTATATATTGGGTCATCTACTACTGCTATTATGACTTTACTACTAACCTTCTCAGCAATTTTAGTAATATTGTGTAAGTGTTTAGATACTTCTAGGAGAGTGATGTGGTTTTCATTAACTAGGTTGTTAATGGTTTTTACCCTAGAGGTAAAATACGTCCTTCTCTCGCTTCTAGGTATTAATCGTGTTTCCTTAAACTTATCCCTGAGTTCAGCTAATACCCCCTGACAAGTTATAGGCGAAGCTACTATAGAGTATATTGTAATTCTTAGCTTTTTGCTAGGACTCCTATCAACAGCAACTAATAGCTCTTTACTGCTCATTACTTATCGCTTAAGACCTTAAACAAAGAAGTATTTAAAATCTGATAAAAATCTGTGTAGTTTGTTCATCGACTTCTTTTGAATGCAAATGGATTTTTACTGTTTTAGGTAATAATCTATATCATTAGGCTCTTATGCTTAAACCCCTCGCCAACATGTGTGATAGTTTATGTGCCATTAATACTGGTAGTGCTAGTTTATGAATGCCTAGTGATGTGATGTAACTAGAACTTTAACGCCTTCCTTTACCATTCTCATTATCATACCCCATAGCTTAGCTCTATTAGCTGGATCTAAACCTGTTGTAGGTTCATCAAGAAATACTACTTCAGCCTCATATGGTGTTAAAGCAGCTGCAACAATTATAAGCTTCTTCTTTTGACCCCCGAAAGACGTGTACAGGAAAATTTCTTAGCTGCCATAAACTAAAGAGTTCTAGGATTTCTCTAGTCCTTCTCTTAGCATCACTAAAGCTATAGCCTCGGGCAATGAGGTAGTACACTATGTGGTCATATACCGTAGCTCGACTATCAGGTATAACATCTCGAGGTACTAGGGATATACGTCTTTTAATCTCCTTAGACTTCTCAACAATATCTACATTAAGAGCCTTAACAGTTCCTTTAGTAGGTTTTAATAGTGAGGTAGCTATCTTTACGAACGTTGTTTTACCAGTACCATTAGGTCTAATTAAGCCCACGATTCGTGCTTGGGTATTAAAGCTGAGATTATTGAGTGCTATAACATAGCCATCGTAGATTTTAGTTAATCTAATAGCTTCGATAAAAGTGTTTGATCTAACCATCCTCGGTCATCTAAATACTTTAAAGTCCTTATAAAAGCTTCAAGTTCATCATCAAATTCTCAGCAACCTTATACAGTTTTTCGGTAGCTTATACGGCATCTTTCTTTTTTAATGAATTCTAATGCCTCTCTAAACCTTATCCTTTAACTCCTTTACATTAGTGTTTAAACTCGTTGTTCACCGCCTTTTACGAGTCTTGATAATGCATATGTAAATAACCCTGCTACAACTATTCCAAGAACTATGAATTTCCAAGGAGTCAACATATTTAGTTCACGTAGCCTAACATGGGAGTGATAAACGACGCTCGTAATCTATTACATGCTGGGACAGAGGTAATGGTTTATGGACTATTAATCTTTGGTGTAGATGGCGTATGTTGGTAAGGATTGTGGTAGTGAGGGTAGTGTTGTAGTGAATCTTATCCATTTACGGTATTCTTTGAAACCCAGTTTAGCGTAAAGTGTTTCTAGCCCCTTGACTCCATCAAGATATATTCTCTTAATGCCCTTATTCTCTAGTTCCTTAACGATTGTTGCCACTAATGCATTTCCAAGTCCTCTACGCTGGTGGCTTGGATCTACAGCTACTGTAGCTACAACACCTGTATCCTGACCATCAATGGCCTTAAATATCATAGCGTCAGCATATCCAACAATTTCTCCGTCCCTACTTAATGCGATGTAGAGTATTGGTTTATATCTTTCAAAGTATCTACGTGCATCCTCTAGCTCCCATGGATGGAACCAATCGTATATAGAGAAAGCCTTGTTAAATATCTCAACAATACGGGGTAGATCATTTATTGATCCACACTTAATTGTGTAGCCCTCTGGTATGGTAGGTTTAGACTGTAAGCCTACGTAAACCATTAGTGTAGCAACATAGTCTTCTATGAGAATACCGCTAAGTATTCTTCGAAGTAACCTATACATATAGCCAAACTGATTCCAGCTACTAATAGTAACGATTCCTCTAGCACCACGTTTCTCAAAGCTGTGGCGAGCCCAAGCTAACAACATCCTAGTAGCTTCCTCAGTAACCCACGGGGGCTGGTAAGGATCAATACATAAACTTATACGACAATTTCTCTCAATAAAAGCCCATGCACATCCCACAATCCTATCATTAAGTGTAGCTAAAGCAAACTCTTTGGGATTAAACCACGCTGACCTAAACATATCTCTTACATCATCAACACTCTTGATACTCATAGCCCACGCAATACTAGCAGACCTACACCTATTATAGAGTAGAGCAATACCATTATCAACCTCGTCGTCGCCACCACAATATCCTTCAACAAGTCGAAGCAAAACACAACACCATAGAAAATATAATGTAAATCAAAATATAAGTATAATCACGATTACTTTAACTTTGACATTAAGAGTAACTCGTGGTCTATGATTTTATGAGGGTAATTCTTCATAAAGTCTTGATATATGTTTTCGTTTATAAGTAACTGTAATTTATTAAATCCTATGCTTTTAGCTATCCTGTATATGACGTCCATTATGGACTGCATATTCTCCTTATCACTTATCCACAATGTTAACCGAGCTATATCTGTACTCAACCCCCGACTTTCAATTATATAAGCTGCTTGAAGTTCAGGGATGTATCCTTCATTATTTACGGTCCTCGCTTCTTTTATAGCATATCTCCATTTACTCTTAAGCCATATGGTAAAAGATGAGAATATTCTAGGGGATATAAGTTCCATATTTTTAAGAATACTGTATTCATTAGGAAATGTTTTAATTTCATAAGTATCCTTTTCCCTAGACTCAACCCTCCTAAGGTCTATCCCCATAAAGATAATTCTTGTAAAATTCTATAGCCTCTCTCATTGGCCAAACTGCGATAGTGTCACAGTTATGTTCTTGGGCTATCTCAATAGCTTTATTAACTAACGCTCTACCAATACCTCTACGTCTATAATTTCTATGAACCTCCAAGACATCTATATATGCACACCTTCCTAGAATACCTCTTTCCTCACCAATATAGAGTTCAAGTTCACCAACAACCCTACCATTAAGCTTAGCAATAAGAGGATACTGTTTATATACTAGGAGATAATTAATATGAATAGCACAAGTCTCAACACTCATCCACGGACCTCCATGCCTAAATTTCTCTTCAATACCAAGTTCCTCATATTTAGCTTCAACTTCCTTACCATTAACACGTTTAACCCATTTATCGATACTAGAGCAATGAACCTCAACAATACCTTTAACATCATTGAGAGAAGCTACCTCTATAGCGACATTCATCATTTATACCCAAGTATATTGTAAATTCACAGAACCTATATCACTACTATCAACTTTAACACTACTTAAGTTAGTAATCTATCATACCAAAGGCTAGAGACTAAAGTCTATCAAGGGTAGGAGAAGAAAACACTAAATAAGGTAAGCTTAAAGCTAACTTCAACATTACTCACTCTTCGTAACCATAATGTAGAATGTAGTAGTAATCTTTATCTTCATCTAACTCAATAACCTTAAATATCTTGCTAATCTCTTTAAGACCTTCTCTATACCTTATCCTATATAAAAAATGCCTCTTAGCTTTAACATATCATACTCATAAACGTAGTTAAACCCCTTATCCATACCATTTTTGCCAGGCATATTCTTTAGCAGCGGTAATGCTATTCCGAGGATTGGAACTCTATAAGTTTCCAGTAATGCCTTGTAAGTTAATTTTAATGATACATACTCTAGTAATCAAATAGCAAGATAGGTATAACATGCGTCAGTCAAGGAATGCGCGCTTGCAGTACATGCTGGAGATAATCGTATTTAAATGTCGCACATAGTTTAATTAGACACGCAACGTATCATCAGGCTAGATAAAATTATCAATTGTTTAAGGGAGCGGAGAGTTAGAGTTGGCGCCGGGGGCGGGATTTGAACCCGCGCGGGGCGTTCGCCCCACCGGCTTAGCAGGCCGGCGCCCTACCAGGCTAGGCGACCCCGGCTTCAGTTTAATTTACTATAGTGTTGGGGTTTATAACAGTATCTTGGTTTAGACTGCTTCGCTCATGTATTTTCCGTATTCTCCGCTATATTCATCTCCTATGTCTGGTGTTTTCCATCCTTCTGGGCATCCCTTACCATGTCTTATTGGTTTCTTTAGCCTGCTTAGAAGTACTACCCTACTTGGCTTGCTTTCTGATACTATTGGGTAGCTTGTTTCTTTTGATATTTTGTACGCAAATTCTCTTACTTCTTTATGTGTTGGCATGTTTTCTGGTAATAGTCTTTCTCTTGATGCTCCTACGTACATGTATGCTTTTACTTCAATGTACGTTGGTTGTGCTAGTTCTATTATTTTTGCAAATCCTTTAACGTCTTTGTCGCTCATGTTTATTCCTTTCATAACTGTTATTCTTAGTACTGTTGGTGATTTGAAGCTCTTCATTAGTTCAAGTGATTGTAGTATTAGTCTCCATGTTTTTGGGAAGAGTGGTGCGTTTAGTTTCTTATACATTTCCTCGTTGTGTGCTTCTACTGATATGTAGAGTTGGCTTGGTTCTTCGTCTAGTGTTTTTAGTACGTCTGGTCTTATTCCTCTTGTTACCAGGAATGTTGTTAGTCCTTTCTTATGGAATATTTCTATTAGTTCGCTTAGTCTTGGGTATAGTGTTGGTTCTCCTGTTAAGCTTATTGCTACGTGTTTTGGTTCTAGTGCTTCCTTTAATAGTTCTTCTCTTAGTGTTGGATGACCCTTATATCCTGATACTATTCTCTTGAACTCCTTTATTGCCATGTCTGCTATGAATTCCGGGTCATCGACTACTGGTAGTTTTGTTTCATCCCATTTGAATCCTAGGTCTTGTGGTCTTATTCTCCAGCAGTGTATACAATGGTTCCAGCACCATAGTACTGCTGGACTCATTTGTATGCATCTATGGCTTTCTATTCCATAGAATTTACATTTATAGCAAAATCTTCCCTCAGTTAATGCTGCATGCGTCCAATGACACTTCTTTACTGCACTATGCATTCCTATTACGTGGTATTTTTGTTTTCTTAGAATATTCAACATATATGTTAATACTTCCTGGTTAACTTTAGTCAATTCTTGCTTCCCTGTATTCTACCTAGTATCAAAGCTTATAGCTCTATTTCGTGTTTCGACGGGTTATCTTTAAGTATCTCTCTCAATTCTAGTGTGTTGGGGAGGTTTCTAGGTTGCCTGAGAGATTCTTTTGGTCTGGTAATATTGCTTGTGCTGAAGCTGCGTTAAGGGCTGGTTGTAGGTTCTATGCTGGTTACCCCATAACTCCTAGTAGTGACCTTATGGAGTATATGGCTAGAGAACTCCCCAAGCGTGGTGGAGTTTTCTTTCAAGCTGAAGATGAGCTTGCCGCAATTAATGCTGCTATTGGTGCTAGTATTGCTGGTGCTAAGTCTATGACTGCTACTAGTGGTCCTGGATTTAGCTTAATGCAAGAGGCTATTGGTTATGCTGTTATGGTTGAAGTTCCAGTTGTTATCATTGATGTTATGAGGGTTGGTCCGGGGACCGGTCAAGCTACTAAAGCTGCTCAAGGAGATGTTATGCAAGCGCGATGGGGTAGGCATGGTGATCAAGCTGTTGTTGTTTATGCTCCTTGGAGTCCTCAGGAGGCTTTTGATATAACTATTAGGGCGTTTAATACTGCTGAGGAGCTTAGGGTTCCTGTTATAGTGTTAACTGATGAGCTTATAGCTCATTCTTGGGAGACAGTTGTAGTTCCAGATGAAATAGAGGTTGTTGAGAGGAGGAGGCCTAGGAGTTTCCATGAACCTCCATTTGGATCTAAGGATCCTCGAATTGCTCCTCCAATGCCTCCTCTTGGAGAGGGATACAATTTGCTATACACGGGTTCTACTCATAATGAATGGGGTGTTAGGAAAACCATTGATCCTGAAGTACATTATAGGCTTGTTAAGAGGATTGTTGATAAAGTATTCCTTAATGTCGATAAATTGTTCTTATGTGATGAGTATTTTGTAGATGATGCTGATGTGTTGGTAATATCCTTTGGCTCGGCTTCTCGAAGCTGTCTTGAGGCGGTAAGGAGGCTAAGAGGCGAGGAAGTTAATGCTGGATTGTTGAGGCTTAAGACTCTTTGGCCTTTAAACGACCAGTATCTTAGAAAGGTGATTAGTAGGGTTAATTATGTCGTGGTTGTTGAAATGAATTTAGGTCAATTAATTTATGACGTTGAGAGATATATTAAGGATCAGAAAATTGCTAGGTTAAATAAGGTTGGTGGAGGTATTCCAGTTTATCCTCATGAAGTTGTTAAGAAGGTTAAGGAGGTGTTAGGTAAATGAGTCTTGAACCTCATCCTCTACATAAGTTTCTGAGAACGGAATTATTGCCTACGGCGTTCTGTCCTGGTTGTGGTAATGGTATCGTTGCAGGTGCATTGCTTAGAGCTATTGAGGAGCTAGGTTATAGTGATTTGAGGAAGTTTGTATTCGTATCGGGTATCGGTTGTGCTGCTTGGATTCCTAGTCCATACTTTAAGGCTGATACCGTCCATACTCTCCATGGTAGGGCTATACCCGTTGCTGAAGGTATTAAACTTGTTAGACCTGACTTAGAGGTTATAGTTATTGGTGGTGATGGCGATATTGCTGGTATTGGAGGAAATCATTTAGTTCATGCTGCTAGGAGAAACATGGATTTACTCGTTATCATGGTTAACAACTTTATTTATGCAATGACAGGTGGTCAGCTTGCCCCTACAACACCATTAGGATTTAAGACGACTACAACACCATATGGTAATTCTGAACCACCGTTAGATGCTTGTCAACTTGCTGCTAGCCTTGGAGCAAACTATGTTGCTAGATGGACAATAATGCATTTTGATCAGCTTAAGGAGTCTATTAAGAAGGCTCTTAAGCTCGGTAAGGGCTTTAGGTTTATTGAAGTAGTATCCCAGTGTACATCTAGGGTTTCAGCCAGAATGGGCATGCATCCTTCAGAGTTCATGAAGTGGTTAATTAAGAATAGCATCCCTATAAGTAAGGCAAGTGAGTTAAGTCTTGAGGAGAAGTGGGGTAAGATTATCGTCGGAGAATATGTTTATAGCAAAAGACCTGGATTTATAGAAGTGATGAAAAAGACTTTATTAAGGTTCAGAAAAGGTGCATAACCATGACCTTTAAGTTAAAACTTTTAGGAATTGGTGGTCAAGGAATAGTGTTTATGGGATGGATTCTAGGATATGCTATTAACCTTGAGGGAAAATACGTAGCTCTACGTCAATCCTATGGATCTGAGGTGAGAGGTACTCCCGTTTACGCTGATTTAGTCTTTAGTGAAAAACCCATAGAGTGTCCATACACTAAGGAGTATGATTTAATAATAGCACTTCATCAAAAGGCTATAAATGCTTATAGTGATGTATTTAGTCCTTCAACAACTGTTATAGCTGATGATACCCTGGTTACTAATGTTCCCGGAAATGTTAGGAATGTAGAGTTTAAGTCCTTCTTAAGGACATGTGAGAAAGAGAATGTTAGGGCATTAAACATGGTTGTATTGGGCTATTTAGCTAAGAAGAATATTGTAAAGTTAGACTCCTTAATGAAAGCAGTTGAAACTTCTGGTAGAAATGTTGAAGAGAATAAAAGAGCTTTGCAGATAGGATATAACATGTAAATATAGGCATTAAACCTTCATAAGCAGTTTTATATATCATTTTTATTCTTTAATTATCCCTCAATAAAATGGTTTAGTTAAAAATTAACTTTATTTATGAAGCTTCAACATGTATTGCAAAGTCTGGACAGTACTTTTCACAAAGCTTACATCCTATACATTCCTCAGGTTTTACTACTTCAACATAATGTCTTCCATGCTTATTCACGTTACTGCTTAGCTTAAGTATTTTCTTAGGACACATATCAATGCATATACCGCATCCTTTACATAGGTCTTTTATTACTATTGGTCTAGGCATTTTCAGCCCTCTTCAATCCTTCATTAAATCCTAGTTCTAGTGCTTTGATGTTTAATTCAATGTATTTTTTGCTCATTATTTCTTTTACTGCGTTCTTCAATGCATCTAATGTGACTATGTTTGTTATTGATGCAAGTGCTCCAAGAGCTATCATATTAGCTACCCTTCTAGTCTCGAAGTGTTCCTCTGCTAATTTAGTAAGGGGTATTGCATAGACTCTCCACCTTTCTTGAAGTAAGTCCTTGCTTACTAGGATTTCATCTATTAGTACTATTGCGTCTTCCTTTATGTACTTCTTATACAGGTTTAATGCGTAGCTGTGTAGTATTATTACTATGTCTGCTTTCCTTACCTTAGGGTAGTCTAGTTCTTCATCTGAAGTAGCTATAACTACATCTGCTCTTGACTCTCCACCTCTAGTTTCAGCACTATATTCCTCTGATTGTGATACGTAGTAGTTCATGTATTTTGCTGCTGCTAGTCCAAGTATGTGTCCTGCTACAAGTACTCCTTGACCACCTATACCCGCAATTAATATTTCCTTCCTCATGTCCTTTCACCCAGTTTTTCTTTAATTACTTCAAAATACATTCTAACAAATCCAGGCTTATCTTCATCTATGAATTCTCCGCACGTTATTTCCTCATTCCAATCATATTTAGCTTCAAATGGTGATACTTTTCTTATCTTAGCTATTGACTTTAGCCTATTATATAACTCGACAGGATCTCCTATTCCTAGTCTTTTACCAAATCTTTCTGGGCATGTCGATATTACTTCTATAAATG
>Ga0190313_1001870_pt1 | contig 10842 bp, 7 predicted proteins | sample 4870071011_MG_FD_169989 | JGI IMG/M metagenome (GOLD analysis project Ga0190313, IMG submission 169989) | Hydrothermal vent sediment bacterial communities from Southern Trench, Guaymas Basin, Mexico - 4870-07-10-11_MG | ecosystem: Environmental > Aquatic > Marine > Hydrothermal vents > Sediment ...
ATATACATGCTCCAAAAATAATCTCAAAGGTGCTAAATATGCTATTATATATAAAGTATTTAGCATATTGCATTTGGTTTTTAAACTCAAATAAAATAAATTTAATACACTTAAATAATGCTGTATTCGGTGGATATGATACATGGTTATTTGCTGCTAAACTATTAAGGATTTCATGCATAACCCATGAGAGGGGATATAAAGATTATAACATATGGAAAAAATCAATGTTATTTCGTCTTTTTGCTTATAGATATGATAAAATATTAGCTGTTTCTGATGTTATTAGAAATAATTTAATTAGCCATGGTTTTAATAAAAATCAAGTAATAACTGTATATGATGGGATTGATGTAAAAAAATACATAAATAAGGTGAGAAAATCACCAATTGCAATTAGAAATGACTTAGGCATTGATAAAAAGGTTTTTGTAATAGGTATGATCGGTAATATTCGAAGAAAAAAAGGGCAAGAATATCTTATAGAGTGTTTGAATATTGTTAATAAGGAGTTTGAAAATTTCATATGTCTTTTAGTTGGAGATATTTCAAAAAATAACAAAGAGGATGAGGAATATTTCAAAACTATCGAAAGCAAAATAGCTAAGTATAAGCTTACGGATAAAATTATTTTTACTGGTTATCGGACAAATGTGCCGGAGTTAATTAATATGTTTGATATTCAGATTAATGCATCTATAACTCCTGATCCATTTCCTCATGTTATTTTAGAAGGTATGAGTCTAGGGAAACCAATTATAGCAACGAATCTTGGTGGTGCTATAGAAAGTGTTGAAAATGGACAAACAGGATACTTAATTAAACCTGATGATGTTAATGATTTTGCGAAAAAAGTTTTATATTTAATATATAATCCAATAGTACTAAATAATTTTTCAAGACAAGCAAAAAAGCAAATAGAAAAATTTTCACTATATAAAAATGTTAATAATATCTTAAATATTTATGAAAAATTAATAAAGATATAAAAGCATTTATTTATATTCCCATGCTTTTGGCATTTTTCACAAGAATACAAAAGTCATTTGCACTGACTGACATATATTTAGCATGCTTGAAAAAATGAAAATTTCCTTTATCATTCCCACGTTTAATTCCGAAGAAACAATTGCATCATGTATTGGCTCAATTTTGGATCAAAAAAATGCTATGGATGAGGTGATAATTGTAGATAATGGTTCTAAGGACAAAACAATTGATATTGTGAAAAAAAGTGGAATTAAGAAAATATATGTTAATTCTCAATACAACATTTCAGCCTTACGGAACTTGGGTGTATCAAAATCATCAAATGAACTATTGGCTTTTATCGATTCTGATTGTGTCTTAAAATCAGGTTGGGTAAGAAATGTTATTGATTTTATGGCCGATAGTAGCATCCAAGTTACTGGCTGTAAATATGATTTGCCAACCGATCCTAACTGGATAGAAAAAGCATGGTTCTCACATAAAAAAAAAGGAATACACAAAGTTAACTACATTAATTCTGGAAATCTGATTATTAAACGAGAAGTCTTTGAACAGGTAAGTGGTTTTGATGAATCACTGATAACCGGAGAAGATTCTGAGCTCTGTGCAAGAATATTAAAACAAGGATATTATATTATCAGTAATGATAGAATTGGAGCTATTCATCTTGGGAATCCCAAAAATTTGTTTGGTTTTTATAAAAAACAATACTGGCATTCTTTAGGCATGTTTGGCTCATTTGTTGTTAACAAATTCGATAAACCCATATTGGCTACATTGTTATTCCTTATATTAAATATCATCGGGATATTTTTGGTCATTGACAGCAAGGCAGTTTTACAGGGTATGTGCTTGATGCTTACTATCCCATTTTTTGCCAGCATTTATAGAACTCTTCAATCGAAAAAGGGTGAATTTTTTTTTCAATTAATTTTTTTGTATTACGTTTATTTTTTGGCAAGAATAACTGCCTTATTCAAAATTATCCTAAATATAACTAAATCCTGATCAGTTATGAGAATTCTACATACAATAGAAACCAGAGGCCCGGGCGGCGCAGAAATCCTTATTGTTAATATCGCAAAATACCTGTCAGATAATGGATATTCAATTCATGGTTTGTTTATAAAGGATGGATGGATTCGTGAAAAATTTATGGGTAGTGGCTATGAGACCTGTTATTACCCTTTGAGGAAAAGTTATGATATCTCTTTTCCTTATACAATTTATAAATTCATAAAAAAGCATAAAATTAATTTGATTCATGCACATGAATTTCATAATAGTTTATATGCTAGTATTATTGGGCTTCTTACAGGTGTTCAAACCATCTGTACGTTTCACGGTAAAAATTATCATTGTGATAGCTTTCGCAACCGGATGATAATGAAATTTATATCAAAGGCATCGAAAATGGTCACAGTATCTGAAGATATCAAAAAGCAGATATGTTCATTGGCAAATATAAACCCGTCGGCTATAAATGTGATTGAAAATGGTGTGTTTATACCTGAAAGAATAGACAAAGGCTATTTAAAGGCTGAATTGAATTTACCGGACAACTCAGTTTTAATTGGTAGTGTAGGACGACTGAGCAAAGTTAAGGGGCATACTTATTTAATTGAAGCTGCAAAAAAGGTTGTTGCCGGCAGACCAAATATATATTTTGTTATATCAGGCGATGGACCAGATAAAAATATATTATTCAATCAGATTAAAAGAGCAGGATTATCTGATAAATTCTTTTTATTAGGCAATCGTAATGATATTTCAAACATATTGGCTTCATTGGATATTTTTGTTTTGCCCTCATTGTCCGAAGGTACTTCACTGGCCTTGCTTGAGGCAATGTGTTTTGAGATGCCACTCATTGTTACCCGTGTTGGTAATAATCCCATTATTTTAAAAAATAAACCTGGGAACCTATTAGTTGATCCTGCAAGAGTGGATGATCTTATAGAATCAATTTTATTGATGATAAACAAAAAGGCTTATGCAAAGAAAATTAAAGAGAATGCCATATTTGTTAAAAAATATTATTCATTTGAACGTATGATGCAAAACTACCTTCGGTTATATTTGGCTTAAATTGTTGTATAATATCTATCGCAAAGCGTAACTAATAATAAAATTCACAGTGAAGATAAACAAATTACATAATAAAACTTGGAACAAGGCCTTCCTTTTATTATTACTGCTATTGGGTTTTGAGTATATGCACCCACAAAGCAACCTGACTATTCTCCAGCCGCTTCGAATTCCAATGCTTTGCATTTTGGTTTTATCCTATTTGGGATTGAGTCAGCGACGATGGACTTTTTATGATGCTCCAACAAAAGCATTTTTAATAATGCTTTTAATTTCTATTGGTTATATTCCCTTTGCAGTCAATAATTTTTGGGCTTATCAGACGGCAAGAGTTTTATTGATCAGTTTTTTAAATTATATGGCGATTAAAAGCTTTATCGACACAGAAAAAAAGTTGTCTGTATTTTTAGATTTCTGGGTGATTGTTGGAGTGATCTGTGCAATCAAAGGTATTCTTAACGGAGGAAAAATACCGGGCTCTGGTTTTCTTGGTGATGAAAACGATTTTGCATTATATCTTGCCATGATGATACCTATTGCATATTTTGGATTATTCAGAAAAAATTCTTTCCAGAAAAAAATCTTTTATTCAATATCTATAGCTTTATTTCTTATTGGAATTGTTAGTTCTTTTTCTCGTGGTGGATTTTTGGGACTTGTTGGGGTCGTTTTTTTTAGTTGGCTGATGACCCCTAAAAAGTTTTTAACTTTAGCTATAGGAGTAATTGTTTTATTAATCGGTTATAATTTGGCCCCTGATGAATATAAGAGAGAAATGACTACAATTTCACAGGGCACCGAGGAAAGCACAGGGGGTGAGCGGATGTATTCCTGGATGTGTGGAATAAGAATGTTTGCTGACAATCCCATTTTTGGCGTAGGATCGGGAAATTTTCCATGGCGCTTTGCCGAGTATGAACCACCGGAAAAATGGAAGGGGCGTTCCCATGGGGGGCGTGCTGCACATTCACTCTATTTCACCCTGATCTCTGAGTTTGGTCTTGTTGGAACAATTTGTTATTTAATTATGATATATGCGCCGTTCAAGGCGCTCAGAAAGGGGCAGCGGTTTATCGACTTCGGGGCAATGAATTCTGACCAATGGATTGTATATAAAAGACTAAAATTTTTATTATACTCTATTTATGGTATTTTGTTTGGATTTTTAGTTGCAGGTATATTTCTATCTGTCCTTTATTATCCTCACTTTTGGATTGTTTGTGGTTTGTTAAATGCATTTCTTAGTATTTATTTTACTCAGATAAATAAATTTCCATCTTTTGATCAGGCTAATAAAAAAAATATATCAGTGATTAAATGAAAAGTCAGTATTTTAAAGATATAACAAGAAGGGGAATTGCTCGAGCATATTATATGACCGGTTACTGCAATAAAGTACATATCGGCAATTTGATTATCTTGACATATCACAGGATTGTCCCAAAAAGTGAAAAATGTAGTTTTTATCCTCAACCGGGTTTGATAGTTGAGCCCCAAGTATTTGAAAAACATTTAAGTTATCTTAACTCAAAATATACAATTATTTCTTTTGAAGAGTATTTCCATTTTATTGAGACTGATAACAAGGATGATCAAAAACAATACTGTATCATCACATTCGATGACGGATGGAAAGATAATTACGACTATGCCTATCCATTGCTAAAAAAATATGGGATTTCTGCCACCATTTTTCTTGTTACTGATTTTATTGGATCAAATGAATGGCTCTGGCCTGAAAAATTAACGCATATTCTTTTGTGCCTGAATAAAAGAAATAGTGTCGATGATTTCGATGCATTTGTTAATATTGCCAGCAAGCTTAATTTTAAAAATGAATTAATTCGTTCACTCGAAAAGATTTATTTGAACACTTCAGAATTTGCCATGCATGAGGTGGTTGAGGCTTTCAAAAGATATTCTCCAGAGAGGATTGATAATTTTATCCAAACAGCCATAGATAGTTTATCTATTTCATTACCTGATCATCGATTGATGATTAATTGGGATGAGGTCCAAGAAATGTCGCATGAACAAATATCATTTGGATCACATGGATGTTCACATAAGATTTTAACTACATTGGATGAAGATGAAATTAAACATGAAATTATTGATTCACAAAAACGGATAATGGAAAAACAAATTAATTATGTTCCAACCTTTTGTTGTCCGAATGGAAACTATAATCAAGATATTATCAAAATAATAAAAAATTCAGGATATAAAGCATCTGTTACAACTAACTGCGGGTTTAATTTGTTTAATAGTAATGAAATGTTCGAATTAAAAAGACTCAACATCCATAATCATGTAACTAAAACTCCACAATTATTTTCTTTACATCTTACTTCTCTGCTATAATTTACTTAGGACTTGCTCAAAATAAATTTGCAATTTTAAGTATAGATTTTAAAATGATGATTTGAGTATAACCTTTTTGAGCAAATACCGACTATGGTTGTAACTATCGGAAATAGCACTAAATAATATGCTATAGCATCTAAGTTGAAAAAGGAGTGATGCCTTTGCTAAATGGTAGGCTATCGGTCGATAATTATGATGAATTTTACAAGAATAAAGAATTGTCGCTAACAACTGAAAGTTTAGGAAAATTTATTAAAATTATCATAAGGTCAACTATAAAAATTTGGGATGGTTATACAAATGTCGCAAAGTTGCCAAAAAAACACAGATAATATGAAAGCAATTAATATTTGGATATTTAAAGAAAATAATCTAGACATTATTAGGCTCTTAGCCGCATTGCAGGTGGCGATTCTTCATTCAGCTGAATTTATGATGGATGAAACAGGCGGCTATTTTTTTCACTTTCTTCGGTTATTTCCTGGTGTTCCTATCTTCTTTTTTATTAGTGGTTTTTTAATTAGTAAATCTTTTGAGAATGCTCCAAATACATGGCAATATGCAAAGAACAGAATTTTACGGATTTATCCTGCATTAGTTGTTTGTGTATTTATAAATCTTATAATGGTATGGTCAACAGGTTATTTTAATATTGTTCAAATAGGGATATCTGATGTAACTATGCTATTTTTAGCTAAGGCGTCATTTTTACAATTTTATAATCCAGAGTTTATGCGGAATTTTGGTGATGGAGTTTTAAATGGCAGTTTGTGGACTATCTGCGTAGAGCTACAATTTTATCTTGTCATTCCTATTCTTTATTGGATTTTTAGTTATAGAAAGAAAATGAATAATATAGCTTTGGCGGTTCTTATTTTAATATTTCTTATGGCAAATAGATTGTTGTATATATGGGAGGATGGCAACTCAAATTTGGTGATTTGGAAATTGTATCGTGTTAGTTTTTTTCCATGGGTCTTCATGTTTTTGGCTGGGATTTTTTTTCAAAGTAATTTTAAAAAATTTTTTGCTTTGATGCATAAAGTGCCTGCATTCATTGTTTTTTTGCTATATTTACTAATTCATGCAATATGGACTGATATTGAACTCGGAAATAGAATTGGTCCAATCCAATTTTTTTTGCTCATAGTTGTTATTTTTCGATTTGCATATTTTTTGCCGAATTTGGGTAAAAAGTTTTTTAAAGGTAATGACATTTCGTATGGAATTTATATTTGGCATATGCCAATTGTTAATCAACTGATTTACTTGCAATATCATGGCGATCAATTCAATGTCTTTATATCCGTTTTTCTATCAGTGATGCTTGCTGCTTTTTCCTGGATTTTTATTGAACGCCCCGCTCTTAGTTTAAAAAGTACTACTTTAAAAAATTAAGAATTACATTACAAATTAAAAGTATTGTTTTAGTGTTGGATGGCAAAGAATTTATGTCATTGACCTATTACGGCATATATCTTGCTTAACCTTTTGTATTTATAATATAAAAGGAGCTATTATTATGAATCGGAAAATACAAAAATTAGTATTACTGTTTTTTACCATAGTTATTTGTCTTTTTACTTCAAATGTCTTTGCAGGCTCGGACATATTTCCAAAAATTATCCCAGCCCCAACAATAACAATACCGTCTTCAAATAACATTTACTATTGTTCCCCATCGGGGGATAATAATACTGGAAATGGTTCTATTAGCAACCCTTGGCTTGATTTAATAGGAGCTAATTCTGGAGGAACTGGTAGTCCAGTATCCTTGGGTGCTCTTATTTATCTGAGAGGTGGGAGATATCCGAGTTATTCTATTGTGAATTTTTCACGGAGCCAAAACATATTATCACGTAGTGGCTCTTCTACCAACCCAATAGTAATTACCAATTATCCTGGAGAAATAGCTGAATGGAATAGTGTGAATACAATCTGGAGTCTAACCTTGGATGGTTCTTACCAAAAGTTAATTGGAACAAAAGTTGGATCTTCATATGGAATAAAGGTTATAGGTGGTATTTCTATAAGAGGTGATAATTGTCAAGTTAGCGGTGTCGAATTCATCGGGGGGACAAGCAATGGTGGTGATGGTAATCCGGCTATGCTTTCTCAGCCTTTAAGGACTTATTACAGCGATATACTTGTAAGTCATAATTATTTCCATGATTCTGCTTTCCAAATATCTGGACATAGAATGGTGTGTGTGCGATTTTTCTCAACGACTAATGCAGTTCTTGAGTATAATATTTTTGAGGATAATTCAGAATTATATCAAGGTGGGTGCATATATTTTAAAGATATGACCAACAATGCAACTATAAGATATAATAAATTTATGAATAGTGCGGGTGGTATCAGTTATTCAGTTCAGGGAAACCATTTTGAGGGGTTAGAGGTATATGGTAATTTGAGTTATAACTGCAAATGGTTTATTTGTTTTATCAATGATCTTGGCAATAGTGAAGAAATAAATATTTTTAACAACGTTGTTTTAGATCTAACGTCTGCTTTTATGTATTACCTCAATGCTGACAACCAAACATGGTCGGAACACGGAAACATATATAATAATGTTATTGATGGCCTGGCTTTCGAAAAGGGTTGGCATTCTTATAGTAGCGATAATAAAAATTTACCTGATTTCTTTGATTACAACCTTTGGTATTCTTCCAATGACAGGAATGCTCCATGGACATTGCCATCAGGATATCATAGCAATGCAGTCACTTCTAATAATGCGGTCACGTATAATAGTAATAATCAAACATGTACTGTTTCAGATGATTATCCTGGAAGAACCAGTGGCCGGAATGGAGACTGTATAGGGGGGTTTACTTATAGCGAGAGCGGGGTCGGGGTCGTATTGGAAGCTCCACAAAATTTCAGCAATCCTGTTGTAGCAGAAGCTCATTTTACCTGGCAGGCAAACCCTTCATCAGAAAATATTCTCGGATATAGAATATACTATGGCACAACCCAGGGTGCTTACCCAAATCAGGTTGAATGCGGCAATGTTACAGATTATAAAGTAACTGATTTGGTTGAAAATGTTACTTATTATTTAGTAGTAAGAGCATATAATCAATACGGAGAAAGTCCAGATTCCAATGAAGAAATATGTATTATAACTTCTTCTGTTGGAAGTGTTATATCAAAAACTTTTGGTGAAACATCTGATGCTGATTATAAAGGAGTTGTTCAGGATACATTTATTAATTTAAATACTGATGTAGGTATTGCAAGCCAGACACTTAATATTTATACTTGGCAAGCAAATCAGCCTGCAAATGCAATTATAATGAAATTGGCTCTTTCAGCTATTCCTGCAAACGCTTTAATTGAGAGTGCAACCCTGCATTTATATATGAGTGCTTTTGGTGGTGATGACCAATATGACATATCCGTACACAATATCATAAATCATAATCCTGATTTAAGCCAATGCACCGGTTTTACCTATGACGGAACGAATAACTGGACTTCAAATAATCAGTGCTACAATAATATCCCGCTTGCCCAGGCCGACATAGCCGATGCGGAAGATCAAAAGCCGGTTAATACAACTATAGGGTACAAAACCTGGAATGTTACTGATATGGTGCGCAACTGGGTTGATGTTCCAGATACAAATTACGGACTACTTGTTAATTCTGATTCATCAGCAAGTAGTAACAGTTATCGTACATTTGCGTCCAGTGAAGCAGCAAATGCAGATCAGCGGCCAAAGCTTGTTATAACATATATCAGTATTGGTGGTACGCCGCCTGGCATTGTTTCTATTAATGCTGGTGCATCTGCAAGTGGAGGAAACGGATTAATTAGTTTTAGTATAGACGGGCTCGAACCTGCTGATGGGAGAACTTACAGCTGGGATTTTGGGGATGGAGGTATTTCATCAGATCAGAATCCTATTCACCAGTATTCTGTAACCAGCGAAGGTCCAAATTATACGGTTATACTTGTTGTTACAGAGAGCAATAGTGCAACAAGGGATGCAACAAAAACCATAGATTTTCCTCAATCTACTGGTGTGGAGATTAAGAATCAATAAGTAAAAATTTTACAATCTTCTAAATCTGAAAGTGGTTTTGCCACTTTCAGATTTTTTTGTTCAGGCACTATACAGGAACGTGCCAATATTTTAAATTGTAGTATGAATGCTTTTGCATGCAGGGTATAGCATACATATAAAAAGGAGCATTATATCGAAGTAGTTTGTAAGGTTTTCCCCGGATTTGGTTTTTCAAGGTGATTCGGATTTTTTTTGCATTGGATCCCCCCCGTTAAGCGTATTTTTAACCACCTTCATACATTTTTTTGCTTATGTTGTCTTTTAAAAAATGTAACTCCAAAATTTTTTTTAAGGTTCATAGCAGAATTAATTCATTTGAAATCGACTCAAAAATCGGAGCTGGTAGCGGGTTTGTGTGTATGCAATTGTGATGAGATTTCTGTCGTCTTGGTCATTGATGGCTGAGTAGTAAATAAACTTTTTTTATCGCAAGTTATTTGAGGTACTTCTGTATGGGAGTGTCATCCTTCCTTTCTGAGCAAATCATGTGTGCCTACTCGCCGAAGCTCAAGGATCTGATCCTGGTAGCTAAGAGTCAATCTATACCCTTTGCTTATTCGTATTTCAAATTTATCTGTGCCTTTTAACTTTTTGAGCCTGAGAGATGGGTGCCTGGGATTTTCAAACAGCAACGCCAGGTTTTTATTAACCCTTGGTTTTATTTCTTCAGGCAATTTTTTATAATCTTTTAGAAAAGATTTGGTTCTTCTAATTTTCACTTTGAAGATCCTCTAAAAGATCCTCTAAGTTATCAAAATCTTTATAGTCTCCAGTAGAGATATCCTGATCTGCTTTCTTTTCTTTTTCCTGCCATTCAGATGTCCAGTACCACGCCTGATCTCTGTGTATTTTGATCGTTTTTATCGGAATAAGAAAAACAGTATTGTCTCTAATTTCAAAGTCAATTTCATCTCCAGGGCTTAGTTTAAGTGAATCCATAATATGTTTTGGAATAGACACTTGCCGCTTGCTACTGATTTTCATTGCTTTACCTCCTTACCATTTTATAGTAATGTGATTTTGTGTCAAATTTTTACAGATCAAGGCACATATCCGAATCTTTCCGTTAAGTGGTGGGTTTTTGATTATACGGTATGTGATAAATGTTCACTTAGCCATATTTTCATTAGTGATTGATAGGGAACATCTCGTTTATTTGCTTCTACTTTGATTTGTGCCAACATAGATTCTGATAGCCTTAAGGAGATTGCCCTAGTCGTTGGTTTTAGGCTAGGAAAAACAGCATGCTCTGCTTTATTCCAGTCAAAATAGTCACTTGAATCATTTTTTTCCCAAAAAGCTCTTTCTTCTGGTTCGGT
>Ga0190313_1001871_pt1 | contig 10840 bp, 25 predicted proteins | sample 4870071011_MG_FD_169989 | JGI IMG/M metagenome (GOLD analysis project Ga0190313, IMG submission 169989) | Hydrothermal vent sediment bacterial communities from Southern Trench, Guaymas Basin, Mexico - 4870-07-10-11_MG | ecosystem: Environmental > Aquatic > Marine > Hydrothermal vents > Sediment ...
GATCCAACCCTACTACTCTTGATGACTGTTCTCAGGCAGAACCAGGGTCAGTCAAGTGGACAAGCTGATGTGTGGAGAGTTGTACTCGATACTCAGCACAAGATGTTCGAGACCTTACTCAAGCTGTACGAGAGAATGCACAGTGAAGGAGGTGGAGGTGAGGGTGGTGGTAAGGGTGTGTGGTCTGCTGTCATTGATGCATTCGGTAGGATATGGGATAAGTACAGTGAGCTTGTCGAGAAGGTGAATGAGGCTAGGTCACGTGCAGAGATCGAAGCACTCAAGACGAAGCTTGAGGAATTCGCCAAGAAGCTTGATGAAGTTGCTAACAAGAGCAACCCAGTCGACATAATCAAGTCGTTTAGAGCAATTGCTGAGGAACTTGGCTACACCAAGGCAGCACCTGCACGTGAGTCAGTCTACATAGAGAAGCTTAGGACGGATCTCGAGAAGGAACGTATGAGGGTTAAGGCGGAGGTAGCTAAGGAACTTGCTAAGTTGAGGAAGATCTTCAAGAAGTGGGAACGTGAGGATCGTAGGTTCGAGAACATACTGAAGTACGTTGTTCTACCACTACTAAGTACTTTGAGACCAACTCTGCAGCACACTATGCATAGCTTAGGTGCACAGACTCAGCAGATGATTCAGCAGAGTGCTAGGTCTAGTGAGCAGAGGCAGTTCACTGTTCATGGACAGTTGCTTAGGGGGTACAGAGCAGTTTGCCCAAGCTGCAACAGAGTCATCTTCATACCCATGAACCCAGATGGAACACTCCCAAGAGAGGTACAGTGCCCATTCTGCCGTAGAACCTACGTAGTAACGGTTGAGACTCAGAATCAGTCAAGTACACAGTCTAGTGGGGGAAGTGTAGGTGAGTCAGCTGAAGCTAAGGTTGGTTCCGAAGGACAGTCTGAAGGATGAGAGGGAAGCTAAGAAACTAGCTTACCAACTGTTTGCAGAGATCTACCACACAGTGATCAAGCCATTCATACAGGCACTGATAGGTAATGCAGATGCTAGGGAAGTGATCTCGAAACTCATCAACGACGGTGTAACCATCGGTACACTGCTCAGAATAAATGAACAGCAAGTCAAGCAGTTCATTAAGCAGGTGTTTGCACAGATTCCTGAGCTACTTCCACTGGTCACAGATGCTCTAGACAATGTGCCTGACGATGTTGTTGCTGCATACGTTGATGAAGCGATAGAGTACGTGAAGTCTGATGACTTGATACAGATAATCCTAAGTATCGAGACTGGTCGTGACTGGCTTGCTCAAGGACTTATCGAAGCTTGGAAGTTCCTAAAGGACATATTCACATGTGGAGACTTCTACGAAGCAGTACTGTCGTGAGGTGGTGCACATGACGGATGAGGAGATTGACCTAAAGAAGTGTCCACTCTGTGAGAAGTTGTTTGGAGAAGGTTGGATATGTAGGTTAGCTAGGTTAGAGGGTGAGGACTGCATCGAACTTAGCAAGAAGTTCTTCGAAGGTGAACTCAGTATCGGTGAGTACCTTGACAAGATTCGTGAGAAGTACGGTGACAAAGGTGTTGCTAAACTCGTCGCAGTGCTAAAGTACATAGTTGAAGCGATGGAGAAGAGAGGTGAGAAGAGTGAGCAGTGAGAAAGATATCGAGAAGGTTAAGCAGGCAATGCAGGAGTGTCCAGTGTGTGAAAGTGCTATAGATGCTATAGAGCACGCAGCATGCACACTCATAACTAGCAAGACCGGTGTAGACTACGAGACCTGTAGGAGAGCACTTAGGAGTCGTCTAGAGGGTAGGTCGATTGAGGATATCGCACGTGAACTAAAGCTAGAACCAGAGGAACTTCAGGAAATCATGAACCTAGTTATTACCGAGGCTGAGAAGATCTGGGCTGAGATGGGTGTTATCCCGAAGAAGGGAAAGAGGAAAGAGTAGAAGGGATTTACAGGTAAGTTAGGTAGCTAGGCTGTGCCCCAGATCTTTCTGTACTCTTCGACTACTGGCTTAGCTGCTTCCTCTAGACACTTCTTGAACTCAGTTGCTGGTACTTCACGTGCACACTTTCTGTATGCATCGCTTAGGATCCTTCTACCAGCTGCCTTCAGCTGCTCCTGTAGTTGCCAACCCTTCTCTGTCCACAGTGTTCTGACTCTCCTCCTTAATTCCATCCTAAACTCAGTCGCCATAAGCTAACCCACCTCCACAAACCACCTACCTAAGACCTAACCACTTGTTGGAGCACCCCAGATCCTTCTGTAGACGTCGTATAGCCTAGCTGCCTTAGCTGCTTCGTGGTAGCACTTCGACACTGGTTCACCGCTTTCCTCTAGGCACTTCTTGTAGAGTGGTGCAATAGTCTCTCTACCAGCCTTACGTAGCTCATCCTGTAGCTTGATGAAGTCTGGATCAGTATCCCACAGTCTCCTGATGTTATCTCTCAACTTCTTTCTCGCTGATGCATCTACCATAGCCCTTATCCTCGGTCTCTACCCACGGTATAGGTGGTTAAGTACTTTGAGTGCTGCATAGGTAACTAAGTGAGGCACTGAGGAGTGCCTAAGAAGAGGATCGTCGTATACCTAGATCAATCGGATGTTGAGTTCATTGAGGCAGTGAAGAATATGCTCGGTTTCGAGGACTACAGCGGAACAGTCCGCTTCCTGATCAAGTTACTTAGGCTTATACTACCGCACGCAAACTACGTAGCTAGGCTAGTGATGCAGTGGATGGAGGAGGGGAGTGAAAATGAGCTTACTCGAACGTATCGAGAAACTTAGCAGAACACTTGCAGATAAGCTAAGTGAGTTGGTTAGAGAGATTGAGGAGGAGATGGAGAGTGTGAGGAAGAGAGCTTTACGAGATATCGAGGAAGCTATGGAGAACCTACGTAGGTTGAGGAAGGAAGCTGAGGAACTTGAGGAAGTACTGCGACAGTACAAGACATACCTAATCGGTTCTGTAGAGTACTTCAGCTACGTGAGGGAGGGTAACGAGAAGCCTAGAGTAGAGTACAAGCGACTGTACTTCTGGAGGGAGGAGTAGTGGGTGATAGAGTTGATAAGCATGTTGAAGAGTTTCTGAAGTGGTTTGCTAAGGTTGCAGCTTCGAAACCTGATCTAGACACCATCTTCAACCTTGCCTTATCAGGTGTGTCTAGGGATGAGCTAGAGAAGCTGTACAATGCCCGTGAGATTGGTGCTGTACAGTGCCTAAGCATATATGGTGAGAGGAGGAGTTTGCTTGAAGGCAGTATCTCAGCTGTCGAGATTGAGGCTCTAGTACATGAGTGTCGAAACATTCTGAAAGGTATTGTTGAGGCTATAGCTCACCTACACATCACTGGTGCTCCAGTACCGTCTATGGACGATATCAAGTACCTTCAGCAACTTGCTGAGAAAGGTCTACACCCGATCTTCTGCACATGCGCTAGGTATAGGGATAGAGTTAAGTGCACTTGTCTAAGGGACTACACAGTTGATGATCTCAGAAAGCTACCTTATGGAGAACAGTACCTTCCAATGCTTGAGGAAGATGCTGAGTACACTGAGGTAGATAACGTACCTGTACTCTCTGAGGAAGGTGCTGAGAAAATCACTAGATGGTTCATGAGAGATGCACGTAAGGTAGTTGGTGACAAGGTACTTGAGGTAGAGTTCAGGGTCTAGCTACCAGAACTTCTCAACTACCTCACATATCCTCTCTAGCTGATGTAGCATTCCCCTAAGAACGTCAAGCATCTTCTTTGGATCAGGGTAAGCTGCGTACAGTGCTCTGAAGTCGTCCTTCAGTAGGTACAGTGGGTCATCTGGATCCTCACTGTACTCTAGGTTCCATATGCGGTGAAACAGCTCTTGCCTAAGTATCTCGAGACACTTCTCCTTCTGCTCACGTAGTGCTCTCCTAAGCCTCTCGATACGTTCCCTAGGTACTTGAGCTGGTTGCTCATCTGCTGCTATCCTACCAAAGCATGTGCAGACAAGTTCCTCAAGTGGTGTATACGGTTCACCCTTCATACGGAGTACGTGGTGACACAGCTCATGCGCTAGAGGTATCCTATCATCCTCGAACTCTCTACATGACTCAAGTGGGTTGTATATGATCTTCCTCTCCACTGGACTATACGCTCCTGCAACAGGTAGATCAAATCTACACTCGAACACTACCTCTTTCTCAAGGTCTATACCTAGCTCACGCTTCGCAAACTCCTTCAACCACTCCCAAGCCTCATCACACCAGAGCCAAACCCTCTTCTCAAATCGGCGGGACATAGCGTTAAGCTACTCGTACTCAACCTCGACCTGTAGGTTATATACCTCCCTTGCTGTTTCAACCATCTCTCGCTCAATCTCTTCAATGACCTCTTCTGGTGGGTACATGACCTCTCTACCATCTACCTTAGCAACTAGGTCACTGTACCTCCACTTAACGATCCTACTCAACTTACTGTGGAACTCTTCGAGTAGGTTGTACAGTGATTCAAGGTCGATGTCTCTGAACTTAACCTTCTTCACACGACCATCACTAGTTCTCCTACACAACGTAACCTCATCAACCTTGGTTAGGCCGTGAACTAGCTCATGCTCGATATCTCTGTAGGCTTCGACAACACTTCCACACACTGCTAACTCTATGCTCTGTACATTGCCTTCACCACACTCCTCGATACATGCATTGACATCGTACTCCCTACCCTTGACCTCCGGTATAACGACCTCTCTACCACCTCTACAGATGCATCGCTTCAACTTACCACTCTTGGGGTAGAGTATAGCTTCAGCGTACTTGATTGCTTCAGCGAAGCTCTTCTTGATCTGTACAAGCCTGAGTACGTAGTCTAGGAACTCCTTTGTCGACAGTACCTCTCTACAGATGTCTCGTACCATCACTCCTTCCTCCTACCACAGCTAAGCTCAACCAACTTCTCGACAGTACTCTTCAGCTTGGATGCAGCTTCCCTCAGTACCTCACTACCGCTCTCCTCCCACGACTTAACCGTTGACAGCAGCTCCATAGCTAGCTCACATGCGTCACCCCTCTTCTCACTACCAACTACCTTACGCATCTCACGCTCTGTCTCCTCGATAAGTTTCTCAGTTGCTTTCTCGATCTCACCTACAGTCTTCTCCATCTCTCGCTCAAACTTCTCAATCTCGCTTTCCTCCTCTGGAAGAAGCATAGCAGCTACCTCAAAGGATTTTACAGACTGGAGGAACTTAAGCACTTGAGGCGATTACTGTGCCAATCTGGTCACCACCTCCGTGGGAAGATTACAAGAGGTGCCTTAGGAAAGCTGTTGAGGAAGTGCTTACTAGGGAAACTCCGAAGAATGTCTACGACTTCATAGCTAAGGTCCTCGATAGATGCTTTGAGTGTATGAAGGAGAGGAGGAGGGTCATACCCGATGCCTACTATTGAGGAGATCCTCAAGAAGGTTTGGGATGTCTACGTAGTCACTAGGGATGTTAAGAAGGCACTTGAGGTACTTGACCGTGAGCTACAGAAGCTTTAGAGAGATTGTTGAGGAACTTGTGAAGAAGTACTTTCCAGACTATACCATCGTCTACGATAGTGGGATATTCGGTGTAAATCTAGTTCTCAAGATCGTGTTCGTACCTTCTGAAGCTGAGGTTAGGGAAGAGGCTAAGGTTGCTGCACTACCGATCGATAAGTACATTGAGTTATGTCTAGAGCATGAGAAGCAGCACGTCATCAATGAAGAGTACAAGCGTAGGAACTGTCCAGACACTATTGAGAAAGTGGCTAGAGCAATTCAGTCAATCGTTGAGGATCACGTCATCGACTTTGTACAGTTACCGAAGTGGAAGCGAGATGCTGCAGAACGTGAGCTAAGGTACTACAGAAAGCTGTGGGATAGATTCATAAGACGTAACCCAGAGTGGCTTGAGACAACGTACGTGAGATGCACACTACAGAAGAGCCTTGACGACTGCTACGAACTACTGAAAGCAATCTCACTAATCTCCGAAGGTACACTAGACTTCTTGGAGAAGGAGCATCCAGAACTTGTCAAGGTACTTAGAGAACTGAAGAGAGACCTGGGTAAGGCAATAGAGGCTGCGAAGAAGGACCTATGCCAAGGACTTAGGAAACTTGCTGAGATCTGTGAGAAGTACGGTCTGAGGTGTGTACCATGACGAAAACGTTTGACCCAGTAAAACTAGTGAAAGCGATAGTGAAAGTAGCTGTAAAGGTAAGTGAGAGGACAGTGTCTAGAGAAGAATTGATCAAGATGATTGCTGAAGAGTACGAGAGAGTAAGTTGAGAGAGGTGTAAGGTATGATTGTGGATCTCTATCTTGAAGCTCTGCTTAGAGCAGCTGAGAAAGTTGCTAGAGAAGGTAGGTGTAGAACAGTTGAGCACTGCATTGAGGAGGTTCTGAAGGAAGCAAGGTACGAACTAGATAAGATGCTGAGAAAGTTGGCTGAGAGAAATGTCCGTACTTAACTTAGTTAGAGAGTTTGTACGCAGGAGTAGGTACCTCAAGGACTTCGACATAGTTCAAGATGCTGAAGCAGCCTCTGTACAAGTGAATGTTAGAGAGAAAGTACTGTACATACCACCAGACAGTTGGTTCTACAAGAGAGCTGAGGTTCTCGGTACAGATGTTAGAACTGTTGTAGAGATAGCTCTTGAGCATGAGGAACAACACGTTAAGTTCTACAACATCGAGAAGGAGAAGTGCCCAGACGTTTTGACAAAGCTTCACGATAACGTTATAAGCATTGTCGAGGACCTACTCATTGACCTACGAGAGCTACCTACGTGGAAGAGAGTGTTCAGGAAGTACGTCTACGAATTGACAAGGTTAGAGACCTTACTGAAAGGAGATCTCGACACTATGCTGAAGGAGTGTAGGAGAGAAGGCCCTTCGAAATGTGCTAACTACCTAATGGCACTGCAACTTCTCTCGGAAAGAGACATCTACGAACTCGATCTCGTTGGAACAGTACACGAGAAGATTTGGAGAGAGATTAAGGAGGTTTCATCCTCAGCTTTCAGAGATATCTGCGAAGGACTTAGGAAACTTGCTGAGGTATGTGAGAAGTATGGTCTGAGGTGTGCTTCGTGATGCCATTCAAGCTTACTGATGAGTGTAAGGAGTTGCTGAGGGATATACCGAAGTTTGTGGAGATGTTTGACCTGTACTATAGGGACTTAGCCTACATTGCTGGTGCTGTACTTGGTGTACGTCCGTGGGACCTCATATACAATATACCGAGGCTACTGCGTGAGGGTAGGCTGTACCTCGATCGTGAGACTGGTCAGCTGTGTAGTGTATCGACGAGGAGGTGTGTTAGCTTGAAGGAGCTTGCTAGGGTTGTCGAGGGTTACCTCTACGCAAGACGTATGCTTGATAGGATTGCTAGGTACTTACCTAGGGTGTGTTGGGAGGAGTGATGCCATGGTTCTCAAGGATGTTGTGACTAGGGAGCTTCCTAGACCTAGGTCTCATGAGGAAGCTCTCGAGAGACTTAGGGAACTGATCAAGGAGCTAGCTAAGCACTATGGTCAGTACATTTCATTTGACACATTCAGAGAGTACTTAACTAAGCTGTGTGGTGAGTGGAGAGATGGTAAATTCTTGCAGACTAGAGGTTTCACTGAGTGCTTTAATCTAGTGTACAAGTTACTTGATGGTAAGCTACATGAGCACTGTGTGAATGACTGTGTAAGGGGTAGAAGGTTTGTCCGTGGTGAGGTACGTGACATAACGGATCTAGAGACTCGTGTCGGTACTGTAACGTACTGTGAGAATGTGTGTAGGGAAGGTTTACCTGAAGGTAACGTTCACGTACACACGATAGGTCCTGAGATACCGTCTAGTGGAGATGTATCACAGGCACTTTCTCCACAGAACTACGGACTATGCTCATGCAGTGTGAGGAGAGGTAAGATGAGGTGTGTATGCATCACTACACAGTACGGTGATATGGATCTTGACGAAGCGATCGACAAGATGATCAAGGCACACATCGACATAGACCGTGTACTAACCGACGTAGTTAAGAGAATGAACTTCCTAGCGAGGAGAGAAGGTAAGGTAGCTACGATCGAGGTACCAGACAAGAGGTATGGTACGAAGTACCTCATAGACGTTGTACTGGATGACGACATAATCGATAGGTTCGTAGATGAGTTCGTGGAGAAAGCAGACAAGATATGTAGGTACCACGGAATATGTAGAGTATTCAAGGTAGAGATGGAGGTGTAGTCTGTGGCAGAGGTACCGTTTGAGTGTAGGAGGCTACTTGACGAACTCAAGCGTAGAATTGAGCTTATCCACGAGATTGAGGATACTCTACTGAAGCACGGTATTAGACTTCGTGCATTCTGGGCTGATCTACGTAGAGCACTTCTGACGGATGCAATCACTGATAAGGAGGCTGCTGAGTTCATCCACATGTACAGAGATTTCAAGGATGCCATAAGGTGGATAAGGTACGTATTCATGAGGAGATGGACAAGAGCGAAATGCCACGAATACCTAGAGCAACTAACGATGTAGACCTTATTAGGTTGTGCAATACCGGGATTAAGCGATGAATGAGAGACTTCTATTGATATACGACTTAATGTACCTACTCGCTAAAGAGGAGAAGGTTGATCTATCATGGTTACAAAAGAAGAGTGTCTACGTATAATTCGTGAACTGATGAGAAAGTATGCAGAAAGGTATGGTCTTAAACCTGTTGAGAAACCTTACATAACACCAACTAGAGTAGACTTGGAAACTAGGGAGTTAATATACAGTCCAGAACTACTTTGTCAGTGGTTCGTTGAGTACTTGAGCAAAGAGGACATAGATCTTGAAACATTTGTAAATGCTATAACTCTTCACGAAAGTAAACATATTGAATTGAGAGACTATGTAGAGAAGAAGTGTCCTTTCGCTAAAGCTTTCAATCCTATCGTAAGGTCTTGGGTTGAGGATGCATACATAAATGAACGTCTTCCAGAAACTAAGAAGAGGGTATTTAAGGCACAAGAGAAGTATGCTACGACAGCGGTAAGGTCTAGGTACTTAAGAGATGTCCTTCAGCTTCATATGTATTTAGACAAACTTCTCAACGACACTATTGCTGGTAGAAGTAAAGAGGCTCTTTCAATATATCTATCTATACTTAGCGCAATGACTGATGACGATATCGAGAAATTCCTTCTAAAAGATACTATACATGAGTTTGTTAGAAAGCAGGTGAATTTAGCACTTGAGAAAAGTAAAGTCGATGTATGTGAAGGATATAAGGAATTCGATAAGCTGTGCAAAATGCTTAATCTACCTTGCTACTAGCCTTATCTGAAGCATTTGTACAGTAGGTAGCTTAGTCCGAGGATGAGCATGGTTGCTGCAACGTAGTCACTTGACAGTACGTGACTTAGGTGATTCGTCAATAGGGCAAATAACCCAAGCATGAACGATGCAATCGCTAGACTCATCTTCATACTCTCCCTATACATCTCACGGATGATTGGCTTCAGTAGCTTCCTATACCGCTCAATCAGCTTCTCCACATCAATGCTCATGACTACTCACTCCTCCTAGCGAGTTCCCTCTTCAACTCATCTATTAGTTCCTTCCACGGTTCCTCGATAACTATGATCCTCTCAACCCTAGTCACAGCCTTACCCCAACCTCTGCACACGCTATTGAGTCTAATAAGCTGTCTAGCTCATCAGCAACCTCCACGATCTTCCTATACTCCTTCGGTAGGTACTTCTCCATGTACTCGAACAGTTTGTCGAGGTCATTCTCCTGTAGAGCCTTCCTCAAATCCTCCTTCTCCTCCTTGGTGAGCAGCTCACATAGCTTACGAACCGCAGTTGTTGCAAGGACCTTGAGGTAGTCGCTCTTGTCCATAACCTCTAGAAATGCTTCGTTGACCAGGTCCTTCAGCCACCAGCAAACTATCTTACCCTCCTTAGCATTTCCAGTACACACAACCTTCGGTCTGAGAATCAGTGCAACAGTCTGTAGATCAGTGTCACTCAGCTTAGTAGCGTGCTTGAACGGGTGCGTGTGGTAGTCAAGTAGAACGTACTCATCTGGTTCTGGAGCAACCTTCTCAACCTTCGCAGCTTCGCCACTACGGATAAGTACTCTGCACTGGCCATCTTTCTTACAGATCACTTGTAGACTCCACTCCCGTCTCTCCCTAACACTCCTCCTAAGTAACTCAATCATTGTCTCTAGGTACGGCGCTATGATCTGTAGACAAGACTTAGGCATCTACAGACCCCTCACACGTATTGCGTATGGTATCCTCAGTGCTGGTACTTTATCCATGTACTTCTCGATAGCCTTAGCAACCTTCTCGACACACTTACAGATGTCGTCTACCTTATCGACCTCGTCGAATACTCTGTGGATCTCATCTACGAACTTTGGATCTAGACCAAGCATCCTTGCATAGTTCTCAAAGTACCTTCTACTGTACCTACCTCTCTGCCTATACGATGTTTCGAGGAAGTGAGCTATGTGCCTTAGGTAGCCTCTGAGTATCTCCTTGATCACCTCTATCGAGCCTACCCTCATGGCTTGGTCAAGACCGTAAGAGATGAAAGCTATCTCCTCAGGTAACACATCCTTAAGGTACTGTTCATCTAGAGCATCTGCGATAGCTGGATCCTCCATCCTCTCCTTCTTATGCGCAAAGAACTCTCCACAGATCAACTCAGCTATCCCGTACGGATGCTGAAACTTCCTTTCACTACATCCCTTCTCAGCAAGTTCCCTACACTCACGTAGCTTCCTCCTCATGTACTCTACGTGACCTCTCTCATGTGCTAAGCTAGTCCTCACGTACCTCTCGACAGCGTTCTCACGATC
>Ga0190313_1001872_pt1 | contig 10839 bp, 10 predicted proteins | sample 4870071011_MG_FD_169989 | JGI IMG/M metagenome (GOLD analysis project Ga0190313, IMG submission 169989) | Hydrothermal vent sediment bacterial communities from Southern Trench, Guaymas Basin, Mexico - 4870-07-10-11_MG | ecosystem: Environmental > Aquatic > Marine > Hydrothermal vents > Sediment ...
GGTAATGAACTGTGGCTTGAAATGCAGGAAGCTGGTGTTCTCAACAACACGGTCCTCGTTTTCGGGCAAATGAACGAACCACCGGGAGCAAGGTTCAGAGTCGCTTTAACGGCTCTGACGATAGCTGAATACTTCAGGGACGTTGAAGGAAGAGATGTTCTCCTATTCATAGACAATATATTCAGGTTCGTGCAAGCAGGTAGTGAGGTTTCTGCTCTTCTCGGAAGAATGCCTTCTGCTGTTGGTTACCAGCCAACACTTTCAACAGATATGGGAGAGCTTCAGGAGAGGATAACATCAACTAAAAGAGGATCTATAACCTCAGTGCAGGCTATATACGTTCCGGCTGATGACATAACAGATCCAGCACCGGCAACAACCTTCTCGCATCTGGATGCAACTGTTGTTCTTTCAAGAAGAATAGCAGAGCTGGGGCTTTATCCAGCAGTTGATCCCCTCGATTCGTCCTCGAAGATGCTGGATCCTGCGATCGTTGGTTGGGAGCACTACCAGGTGGCAAGGGGAGTCCAGGAGGTTCTGCAAAGATACAAAGACCTTCAAGATATCATAGCGATCCTTGGTATGGAAGAGTTATCTGAAGAGGACAAACTAATAGTTCAAAGAGCAAGGAAGATTCAAAGGTTCTTGAGTCAGCCCTTCTTCGTGGCTGAAAGGTTCACGGGACGCCCCGGAAAATACGTCCCAATAAAGGAAACGATAAAGGGCTTCAAAGAGATCCTTGAAGGGAAACATGATGATATTCCAGAACAGGCTTTCTACATGGTTGGTACAATCGAAGAAGCTGTCGAGAAAGCAGAGAAGATAAAACAAGGTCTGAAAGTGTGAGGTGTTTTCTGTGCTGGTTAAGATCCTGACACCGTACGGGAAAGTCCTGGAGAGGGAGGCTTATCTTGTAAGTTTCAGAACGCCAGAAGGTTCCATGGGAGTCCTTCCAAGAAGGGCACCTATAATAACGTGCCTTGCTGTCAGTAAAGTGAAGATAGTCAGTGATGGTGATGTCGAGGAGATAGAGGTTGCTGGTGGAATCCTCTCATGTGATGGAAGGGAGGTTGTGATACTGACGGAGGAGGCTGGTAAAAAAGAGGATTTGGATCCTCACAGGTTCATGAGAGCAAAAGAAAGAGTCGAGAGGTTATCCCAGAAGGTGAAAAAGTGAGGAGGGATCTTTGTGGAATACAGAGTCATAACCAGAGGATTTGAACTCAGTGATGCTATGAAAACCTATATAGACAGAAGACTTGAGAAAGTGGACAGGGTTTTAAGGGAGGACGATGTAACATCCATGGAAATCAGAATCGAAAAAGATGCAGAAAATTACGTTGTAAAGATCATTCTTAACATGAGAGGAGAAATGATAAATGTAGAGGAGAGAAACTCCGACGTTTATACTGCGATAGATTTCGTATCCGATGCTCTTGAAAAGAGGGTTAAAAAAGCGAAAGACAAGATGAGGGTAAGGCACAAAAGTGGTGTTCGGGGACTTGCTGAATCCATGTTGAGTGAGGTCAAAACTGAGGAGGAAGAGGATAAAATCGTCTCTGAGAAAAGGCTCCCTCTACTTCAAATGGATCTCGAAGAAGCTCTTCTTCAGATGGAAACGATGGATCACATGTTTTTGGTTTTCAGAAATATAGATACAGGGGAGATAAATCTCTTGTTCCGTAAGGATGAAAAGAAATACGGACTCATAGAATTTTATGAATAAAAGAGGTGAGGGGTATAAAGCAACTTCTAATAAACGTGTCGGGAGAGAATGTCTCCGGTGCCATTCTTGAAGATGGAAGGTTGTACGAGGTTTTCTCAGAAGAGATCGAAAGTATAAGGGGGAACATATATCTTGGAAAGGTTGAGAAGATCGTTCCTGCACTAGATGCGGCGTTCGTCAATATCGGTAAAGGGAAAAACGCTTTCTTGCGATTGAGGGATCTGACGAAAACTTACATAGATACCATATTGGGTGGGAAAAAAATCGCTGAAGGTGATAAAATACTGGTTCAGGTCAAGAAGGATGCGGTTGGAAATAAAGGCCCCCAGGTTACAACCAAATTGAGCCTGGCGGGCCATTTTCTTGTTTTTTTCCCCCTCTCTAAAGCCAAAGGCATTTCGAAAAAGATCGTTGATAAGGATGAAAGGAACAGGTTGAAAAATATACTGAAAAACCTCTTGAAGGAAGGTTACGGTGTCGTCCTGAGAACTGCTTCTGAGGGTGTGGGAGAATCGGAGATATTGGAAGAGTATGAAGAAATGAAAAGAGAATGGGAAGATATCCTGAAGAAATTCAAGAGGTCAAGGAAACCAAAGATACTGAGGGAGGAACCAGAAACACTCGATTTCATCTTGAGAGAGAGACTGGACGGAAGTGTGGATGAAGTTGTGGTGAACGATTTAAAAGCGTTTGAAAAAATTTCCTCATATATATCGAAAATGCCAAAAAGGCCCTCCGTTAACATTACCAGAGGAGACGTATTCGATGAATACGGTATTTACGATAAATTGAAGGAGTTGAATTCTAAAGTTGTAGATTTGGAAAATGGCGGAAGTATCGTCATAGAAGTAACGGAAGCTATGACGGTGATAGATGTTAACTCATCAGCTTACATAGAAGCTAAAAATCAGAGAGAATTGTCCTTGAACATCAATCTGGAAGCTGCGAAGGAGATATGCAGGCAGATGAGATTGAGGAACATAGGGGGAATCATAATAATAGATTTCATAACGATGGAATATGAGGACGATAAGCGAAAGGTTCTTGAGACATTGAAGAAGGAGTTACTAAAGGACAAAGCAAAAACAGAGGTATTTGGCTTCACCAGATTAGGCCTTCTCGAAATGACAAGGAGGAGAACTTCTCCTCCTTATGATATTAAGATGTTTGCGAAGTGTCCAGTGTGTGGAGGAACAGGGAAAGTCCTATCTCCCAAAATAATTCGTGATAGATTGGAAAACGAGCTGAGGAAGTTCTCTGAGGATGATAGCATCGTTTCTTTCTCCATAAGAGTTCACAGGAACCTTTCAGGGTATTTTAATTCAGAGAATTTGAAACTTTTGAGAAAGAGGGTTAAGAAAAATATCGAGGTTTCCTTCGACTGGCCGGATCCGAACACTTACGACCTGAAACTCAAAAGGAGGTGAACGACACGGAGAAGAAAAAATTCGAACATTACTATACGGTTGAACCAACTTCCAAGTTGAAAGTGAAAGTAGCAAAACTCGTTCTTAGAAATGGCCATGAGTATCTCTTCAAGACCCCTTCGGGGGTTTACTCATACGGAAGGATAGATAAAGCCACCAAAATACTGCTCGACCATATGGTAGTTCATGGGGAGAGTCTGCTGGATCTTGGTTGTGGTTATGGTGTTATAGGTATTGTCGCAAAGAAAGAATACCCGAGGATGAAGGTTTTCATGAGTGATATAAACAAAAGAGCGGTGGAATTTGCGAAGATCAACGCAAAAGATAACAACGTCGATGTGGATATAAGATGGGGAGATCTCTACGAACCATGGAAGGATATGAGGTTCGATATGATAGTCTGTAATCCACCTATAGTTGCTGGAAAGAAGGTATGGATGAAGATAATTGAGGATGCCCCTGAATATTTGAACGATGGAGGAAGCCTCCAGATGGTAGCGTATCACAATAAGGGGGGGAAAAGGATAAAGGGATACATGGAAAAGGTTTTTGGAAACGTTGAGGATATATGGAAGGAGGGGGGAATTAGAATATACAGATCCGTTAAGGGAGTTGTGGAAGAGAAATGAAAGTTTCCTTTCTGAATGTATGGTTTAAATATGATACCACCTGGGTGTTAAAGGATGTTTCCCTAGAGTTCGAAAGTGGCAAAATGTACTTGATATTAGGTGAGAACGGTTCAGGGAAATCAACTTTTCTCAAGATAATGTCAGGGATTTTGAGACCTTCAAAAGGAGAAATCTTGATAGACGATGAACCAGTGAAGGATGTATGGGAACTCAGGAAAAGAGTGGGATACGTTTTTCAGGTACCATCTTCTCAGATCGTTGGATCTACCGTTGAAGAGGATGTTGCCTTTGCCCTTGAAAACATGGGGCTCCCAAGAAGCAAAATGGTGGAAAGAGTGGAATGGGCTTTATCGGTTGTTGGCCTTTCAGATTTCAAAAAAGAAGATCCCCTGGATCTCTCAGGGGGACAAAAGCAGAGACTCGCCATAGCATCCATTCTCGCAATGTCACCGGATTTCCTGGCTTTGGATGAGCCTACTTCCATGTTGGATCCTGAATCCAAGAAGGAAATTATGGAAGTAATAAAACACCTGAAAAAAGAAGGTAAGGGGATAATTCTGGTGACGCACGATCTTGAATATGTGGAAGGTATCGATGAAGCTATTCTCCTCGAAAATGGGAACGTTTCGTTTGAAGGCACTCTTCTGGACCTCTTCAAAATGAGGCCAAATAGTATAGACGTTCCCCTCAAATACGGCGTTCTTCTTGAATGTGGAAAGAAGATCGATTAATAGAGCTTCAATATGGGGCCTTCCTGTTTGAATCTACCTCTGAATTCTTTCTCTTTTATCAAAAGATGAGAATCAAGATCGTGATGTGAGAAAGCACCCAAACCTCCTGCAAAATGAGCGCTCTGGCTTATCCCAAGGCTGGTTTCCCCCATACAACCTATCATCAACTTAACGTTTGCAGATTTCGCTATTTCGACTATGGCCAAGGCATCGAGAAGGCCAGATTTCATGAGTTTTATGTTTATATAATCAACACAATCTTCTTTCACAAGCCTGTAAGCGTCGTATCTTGTAAAAACGCTCTCATCTGCTGCTACGGGATAGGGACAGTTGTATCTGACAAATCTTAATCCCTCGATATCCCACTTCAGAACGGGTTGTTCGAATAGTTTAACTTTTACTCCTTCTTTGTAAATTTCCCTCGCGAAAGCCACAGCTTCTTTGGGTCTGTAACCCTGATTGGCGTCCACAACGAGTTCAACGTCGGGAACGGCCTCTTGAATTCTAACAACCTTTTCCACATCTTCTTTGACCGATGTCCCAACTTTGACTTTTATAACTCTGAAACCTTCTTTTCCTATCTCCTTCGCTTCTTCAACCATCTCATCCAGTTTTCCTATGCCGATAGTTTTGTCGGTTTCTATCTCATCTCTTTCCCCTCCTAAGAATTGGTAAGGTGGAATGTCGAGTTTCTTGCACAGAGCATCCAAAACCGCAAACTGAGCTCCCGCTTTTATGGCAGGAGTTGCTTTCAAAGTTTCCAAATCTTCCCATATCTTCCTGTAACTTCTAACATCCTTTCCCACTAGGATATCCCTGACTTTCTCAGAGATTCCCATCAAAACTTCCCCGGTTTCCCCAGATATGAAAAAAGAAGGGGATGCTTCTCCCAGACCTTCTGTTCCGTCATCCAGAATCAGTTTGATCTCCACGTTTTTCTCTTTGAAATGCGTTCCGAGTGAGATGCTGAAGGGCTTTACGTACTCGTACTCCTTCTCCTCTATGACAACATCCTTTACCACATATCCCATCATTCATCCCTCCTTAAAATCTCATCTATCACAAAATCGAGATCTTCTTCATCGAAAGGGTCGAATACAGGAAGGTTCGTCTTCACATTTTTACTTCCTTTTCCTATAACAGAGACGGCTATGACTTTCCCTCCCCTTGAAAATGTTTCAGCAAGCTCTATCTCCTTTTCAAGGCATGGTTGGAATGGAATACATGGGAAGGAATCGAATCCCTTGCGATCAGGATCATGAGCCATCACAATGAAATCTGGTTTTGATCCGTGGATTATGCCCAGTGCTACCTGACCATAGGCTGGGTGGAGCAAGGATCCTTGTCCCTCCACAAATATGTATTCTTTTCCCTCCCTATCAAGTTTCACTACCATGTCTTCCATAACACCGGAGACAAAATCAGAAGGAACGGCATCAAGTACTGTTCCCTCATCTGCTCCTATCATTATCCCGGTCTGCCCAGTCGCTATGAATCCTGCTTTTAAACCTCTCTCCAACGCCCTTTCCCAGAGTTGAACAGCCGTTGTTCTTTTACCAACAACGCAATCTGTTCCAAGAACACATATCACCTTCGCTTTACGTTTGTAGAGATCACCTCTTAGCACCTTCAGTTCTTTGGGAGGAATCCTCACGTCGATTATCCTGACACCTCTCTTATCAGCGAGTTCTTTGAATTCTTCTATCTGGGATATTCTCACATGAAGACCTGAAAGTATATCCATACCTTTTTCTATCGCTTCTCTTATATAGGGTTTCAACTTTTCGTCTAAGAATCCTCCTGGATTCGATATTCCGAGTGTTAGAACATCAGCTCCCATAGAAAAAGCCGCATCGATGTCTTTAACTATTGGGACTTTGTATCTGATTGGTTTTACAAATTTCTCCAGGTCCTCCCCCACCTGCTCTGCTATAACACATATAGGTTTTAAGATCCTGCTGTGCCTCAGAAGGCCGTAAGTTGTTTTAGCGTGGATGGTTCCGAGCTGTCCTATAGCGAGAATGGCGGTGGGAGTTCCCTCTTTGAAGAAATCCTTTATCCTCAAAAGAATCCCTCCATATGGAGATCGAAATCCAAAACGATGATAAAATCTTATCTGGAATTATATCACCTCGTACCCTCCTTTGGAGGTGTGTTTTCATGAAGAAGATTTTCTTAATTTTTGATAATTCCTTTGATATATCCGAGATCTCTGAGTACAGAGTCCCTTGCCTCATAAAGATAGATAACAACTTTTTCCTGGATTTTCACGGTTCTATGATTTATTCTGATTTCAGGGAAGAAAGTGATGCCGAGATCTTGGAAGGAATAGAGAAAATAACGGATAGAAAGATGAAAATCTTCACAAGAACTGAGGACATCCAGGATTTTTTGGATCAGCTGGAGATTTTTGAAGAATTCGGTGTGAAAAAATTACCCAAGGATGAAGCCGTATCCCTTTTCAACATGTTAAATCTGATAGCTGTAGAGGGGAAAGAGCTCAAGGGAAATTTCATGACCGTGAATCCAGGTTTCTCAGACGACTTATCTTTCTTCGTTCTTGTAGATTCGAGTTTCTTTTTCAAAGTACAAGACATGCTCAAGAGAACTTGGGGCAAGCATATCCTTTCAAGGACTTTCAGTGTTATCGTCAAGTCCATCGCATCCAAGTATTCCTATGAAGCGGAAAATACAACTCTCTTCGAGATAATAGTGAATCCTTCAAGGGACTTTGAGATTTTAAAAGGGTTCTTCGATGACTTAAAAGAGATTGACGAACTGTCTCAGAGATTTTTAGAGGAAAACTTCGAAAAATGGTGTAAAAACATTCCCAAGATAGATAAGTGGGATCTTTCAAAGATAACCGATGCTTTGATCATGAGTGATGAACCCGAGAAAACCCTTGTGGAGATCTGGAAGATCCTTAACGATCTGATAGGAGCGTTCCTAAAAATAGATGAAGATGTCATAGATTTTCTGAAAGAAAAATCAATACTTTAGAGGAGGAGAAAGTATGAAAAGAAGCGACTTTCCAAAGGATTTTCTGTTTGGGGTGGCGACAGCGGCGTATCAAATCGAAGGAGCGTGGAACGAGGATGGTAAAGGCCCATCCATATGGGATGTGTTCAGTCACACTCCTGGAAAGATTCTCAACGGTGATACGGGAGATGTGGCATGTGATCATTACCATAGGTATAAAGAAGATGTGGAGCTCATGAAAATGATCGGTTTAGATGCTTACAGGTTTTCGATAAGCTGGCCACGTGTCATGCCGGATGGAAAAACGAAGAATGAGAAAGGGATGGATTTCTATCAGCGCCTTGTTGATGAACTTTTGAAGAACGATATCGTTCCTTTCATAACGCTCTATCACTGGGATCTTCCCCAAGCGTTGTATGAGAAAAACGGTGGGTGGATAGATCCCGATATTCCAAATTATTTTGAGGAATACTCAGCATACGTTTTCGAAAAACTCGGTGATAGGGTCAAGCACTGGATAACACTCAACGAGCCATGGTGTGTGGCTTTTCTCGGGTATTACATGGGAATACATGCACCAGGTCATAAGGATCTACGTGAGGCTCTCATCGCAGCTCATAACCTTCTACTGTCTCATGGTCGAGCAGTGAGGGTTTTCAGAGAAATCGTGAAAGACGGTTTCATAGGAATAACCAACGTCGTGAGCAAGGTGGAACCAGCTAGCGATGATGAAAAAGATGTGAGAGCTTCGAAGATGGTAGATGACATTGTCAACTGGTTCTTCCATGACCCTGTGGCGAGAGGAGAGTATCCTGAGAGTATCAAAGAACTATTTGAAAAATTCAATCTGAATCCTGCTGGAGAGGATCTGAATACAATATCTCAGCCAATAGATTTCTTCGGTGTGAATTACTACACCAGGCAACTCATAGCGCATTCTCCGGAGTTTCCCGGATACAAGAACGTTGAAGGTGATCTTCCAAAGACGGAGATGGGATGGGAGATCTACCCAAAAGGTTTGTACGATATGTTGATGGAGCTTCATAGAAGGTACAACAAGACGCTCTACATCACGGAAAATGGTATGGCAGGGCCAGATGTCCTTGTAGATGGGGAAGTTCACGATGATTATAGGATAGATTATCTGAAAAAACATTTCGAAAGAGCGCTTAAAGCGATAAAAGATGGGGTGAACTTAAAAGGTTACTTCATATGGTCATTGATGGATAACTTCGAATGGTCCTATGGTTATTCAAAACGCTTCGGCATAGTCTATGTGGATTACAAAACACAGAAAAGATATCTAAAAGATAGCGCAAAATGGCTCATGGAGTTCTTGAAAAGTTGATCTCGTGAACCTCGACACTTGTTAAAAACTGACACCGCTGATATAATAACAGTGTGAAAGGTGCTGGGAGGTCGTCTAACGGCAGGACGGTGGACTCTGGATCCACTGGTGGAGGTTCGAATCCTCCCCTCCCAGCCAGTTTTTGTGTACCGCCATTTTAAACACAACTAACCACGTCCAGGCATACCACGCCTGGATTCTTTTTTGATATTGTGGTAGCAGTAACATTCTATGGTGTCTGTAACGTTTATCGACATCTTATGACATTTGCAACATGGCAAGTGTTTAATAGAGGTGAGGCTGTTTCAAAAATAGTGAGGTGGGTATGGAGAACAAAACAAGGGAGATGATGTAATCTCCCTTGCATCTTCCATGATCGCCAAATCCTTCTCCATGCTGATCATAAAGGAAGTTTGGTCTCTTCTTCAGAGAAACCATCATTTTCTCAAGAGACTACTTCAAAAATTGCCTTTCCTCAGAGATTTCCACTGCGAGCAAGCTAAAACACGTCATACAGATTCTGATAGAGTTCATTCAGGATATAGGTAGCATCTATGTTAGAGTAGGGAAGATATGGAAATGGTGTTGGCTCCTGTTAAGTTTTTGACGTACAATTTGTACGTGGTATATTTTTGCCTCATTTTTTCTCGCTTTTATATTATATTTTCGTCACTCCTATCCCGATTTTTGGAACGACACCATGTCACCTAGGAGGTGAGTAAGAATGAAAGAATTCACAGTTTTAATCGAGCGAGATGAAGATGGATGGCTCATTGGATCAGTCATCGAACTTCCGGGGTGCTACACACAAGCTAAGACACTGGATGAGTTGATGAAGAGAATTAAAGAAGCCATCGAAGTTTATCTGGATGTTCAGGAAATACCACAAGAGAAAATCGAATTTGTGGGTGTTCAGAAGGTGAAGATATGAGCCCTCGGTTTCCTCGTGTGACGGGAAAAGAGATGATCCAATTTTTACGATCTCAAGGATTCAATATCGTTCGAATTAAAGGGAGTCACCACGTTTTGAGAAATCTTGAAGGAAAAATCGTGACGGTACCAGTCCATGGAAATGAAACTTTAGGGATTGGTATCACTCGAAAAATACTTCAGCAGGTAAATATTCCTCCAGAAAAGTTCATTGAGTATTTCAGCAAAAAGTGAAGGAAAAGGAAGGATTCTATGAAGGAAGATCGTGCTGGCTTCTACGCTTTTCAAGCGATACTTCAGCTTTTTGATACGGGGAATCTCTCGATGAAATCCGTGGTTTTTTCAACATATTAGGTGTCATGAAAAAGATGTGCTTTCCAAATCCCAATGGTGGTAGGGGTTGTTCCAAAAATAACGTGAAGGTATAGAGAATAAAACAAGGGAGATGATGTAATCTCCCTCGCTATGAGAAAGTTAAACCCCAAAACTATCATAAAATTAACTCGTTTCTTCCACTCCAAAATCATACCATACTATCCAAATCCTTCTTCATGCTGATCATAAAGGAGGTTTGATCTCTTTCAGAGAAACCATCATTTTCTCAAGAGACTACTTCAAAAATTGCCTTCTCTCAGAGATTTCCACTGCGAGCAAGCTAAAACATGTCATACAGATTCTGATAGAGTTCATTCACGATATAGGTAGCATCTATGTCGGAGTAGGGAAAATATGGCGATGGTGTTGGCTCTCGTTAAGTTTTTGACGTACAATTGTATGTGATATATTCTTGTCTTATTTTTCTCTTATCTCATATTTTTGTCACTCCTGCCCCAACTTTTGAAGCACCTCCTGATAGAGGTTGCTTCTGATAGCAAAAGGAGTCGAACGGATAACCAAGGAGTCAGAGAGGAGCAAATTGGTATTTATGAAAATTCTAAAAAATAACTTCCCCATGATATGTGAGGTTCACAATGACAAATTTGCACGAATGATAGCGAGATTTACTTGCTATCGGAAGTCATCTCAATCACTTTGAAACCTTCCATCATCTCTCGACGCTGGCAGTTTG